>Ga0315277_10002228_pt1 | contig 27216 bp, 22 predicted proteins | sample YL17G05_15_MG_FD_203695 | JGI IMG/M metagenome (GOLD analysis project Ga0315277, IMG submission 203695) | Sediment microbial communities from Yellowstone Lake, YNP, Wyoming, USA - YL17G05_15 | ecosystem: Environmental > Aquatic > Freshwater > Lake > Sediment | place: USA: Wyoming | collected... | reverse complement strand
TGTGGGGCATCTTCACCCGCTTCGACCCCGCCCGCGACGTGCTCTTCCAGGAGGTCGAGCTGCGGGGCGCCTGGCCCGTGTACCGCGGCCGCCTGGGCATCGACTCCACGTTCAAGGAGGGCTACCCTGAACCCCTGACCATGACCGAGGAGATACGAAGGAAGGTAGACCAGCGATGGGAGGAGTACTGGCGGTAGCCAGCGCGCCGGAGATCGACTTCTCCGACCCGGCGCTGGCGCCCATCTGGGAGAAGGTGCGCGCCGGCCGACGCCTGGACGCCAGCGACGGCCTGCGCCTGCTGGAGACGGACGACCTTCTGAGCCTGGGGCGCATGGCCGACTTCGTGAAGCGCCGGCGCTGCGGCGACCACGTCTACTTCGTCGTCAACCGGCAGGTGAACCCCACCAACCTCTGCGTCCTCTCCTGTCGCTTCTGTGACTTCGCCCGCAGGCGGGGCCAGGAGGGCGCCTATGAGATGTCCCTGGAGCAGGTCCTGGGGCTCATCGACGACGAGATGCGCGAGGTGCACATCGTCGGCGGCCACCACCCGGACTGGCCCTTCGAGTACTACGAGGAGCTGCTGCGGGCCATCCGTGAGCGGTTCCCAAGCGTGCAGCTCAAGGCCTTCACCGCCGCCGAGGTGGACTACTTCAGCAGGCGCTTCAAGCTGCCGCTGGAGACGGTCCTCGCCCGCCTCCAGGCCGCCGGCCTCCAATCGATGCCCGGCGGCGGCGCCGAGGTCTTCTCCGAGCGCGTGCGCAAGCTCCTCTTCCCGGGCAAGGCCGGCGCCCGCCGCTGGCTGGAGATCCACCGCCTGGCCCACCAGATGGGCATCAAGTCCAACTGCTCCCTGCTCTACGGCCACATCGAGACCTACGATGAGCGGGTGCGCCACCTGCTGCTCCTGCGCGAGCTCCAGGACGAGACGGGGGGCTTCCTGGCCTTCATCCCTCTGGCCTACCAGCCTGGGGACACCAACCTGGTGCCGCGGCAAGCCTCCGCCATCGAGGACCTGAAGATGGTGGCCGTCTCCCGCCTCCTGCTGGACAACGTGCCCCACGTCAAGGCCTACTGGGTGATGATCGGGGAGGAGACGGCCTCCGTGGCCCTCCACTTCGGGGCCAGCGACCTGGACGGCACCATCGGCGAGGAGCGCATCGCCCACGCGGCGCGGGCCCAGAGCCCCGCCGGGCTGGCCCGCGAGCGCATCGTTCGCCTCATCCGCGACGCCGGCAAGATCCCGGTGGAGCGGGACGCCCTCTACAACGTGGTGCGCGTGCACGATGCTTAGGGTTGGGCAGATACCCTACCTGAACTTGGAGCCCTTCTTCTTCGGCCTGCCCGCCTCAGGCGCGCCGGGGGTAGAACTGCATCCGATGCCGCCGCGGACCATGGGCCAGCTTGCCGCCCAGGGCGGCCTGGACGCCGGGGCCTTCTCCCTGATGGACTCTGTCCGGCTGGAGGACCGCTTCGAGCCGCTGGGCGACTTCTGCCTCGCCTGCGGCGGCGAGGTGCGAAGCGTCCTCTTCTTCGCCCGCCGGCCCATCGAGGAGATGGCAGGGGCCACGGTGGCCGTCACCGGCGAGACGGCCACCTCCGTGGTGCTGCTGAAGCTCCTCCTCGCCCGTCGCTACGGTCTCAGGAATGTCCGTTATGTCGACTTGGGTGGCAAGGAGGCCACTGACGGCTGCCTGCTCATCGGCGACGGGGCCCTGCGCCACCGCCACGGCGTTAAGGGCCTGCCCCACCGCTACGACCTGGCCCAAGAGTGGGCGGCCTGGCAGAGCCTGCCCTTCGTCTTTGCCCGTTGGATGGTACGCGCGGCGGCCGGCCGCGATGAGAAGGCGGCCCTGCGGGAGGCGCTGGCCCAGCGGCTGCGGGCCAACCTCGCCTCCCTGGACGCCATCGGCCGTGTGCGGCGCGACCTGGGTATGACCGTCTCTGAGATCAAGACCTACCTGGAGGGATTCACCTTTGAGCTGGGCGAAAGGGAGCGCCGGGGGATGGAGACCTTCCTCCGGCTGTCGCGCTCCCTCGCCCGCCGACGGCGGGGACCGGCCCGTGCCAGCGGCGGTTAGCACCATGGACGACATCCGGTCGAAGGTCCGGTCGGGCGGGCGCCTGACCCGGGAGGACGGCCTGGAGCTGCTCCGGCAGGCCGACCTGCTGGAGCTGGGCGCCCTCGCCCAGGAGGTGCGCTTCCGCCACAACCCGGAACGGGTCGTCACCTTCGTCATCGACACGAACCTCAACTACAGCAACGTCTGCGACGCCCACTGCGCCTTCTGCGCCTTCTATCGACCCCTTGGCCACGCCGAGGCCTATACCTACACGCCGGAGGAGGTGGTCGAGAAGATCGGTCGCGCCGCGGCCGAGGGGGTGAACACCGTCCTCCTCCAGGGCGGCATCCACCCGGAGCTACCCCTGGAGTACTACGAAGAGCTGGTCCATCTCACCTGCCAGCGCTACCCCCAGGTGATGCCCCACTTCTTCTCCGCCCCCGAGATCCTGAAGATGAGCGAGGTCTCCGGCCTCAGCGTGCGGGAGGTGCTGGCCCGCCTCCGGGCCGCCGGCCAGCGCACCCTCCCCGGCGGCGGCTCGGAGATCCTGTCCGACCGCGTGAAGCGCAAGGTGAGCCGCCTCTACCCCAAGAACCGCAGCGAGGACTGGCTGGCGGTCCACCGCGAGGCCCACCGTCTCGGCTACCGCACCACGGCCACCATGCTGTACGGCCACCTGGAGGAGGACGAGGACATCGTCGAGCACCTGGAGGTGGTGCGCACCCTCCAGGACGAGACGGGGGGCTTCACGGCCTTCATCCCCTGGAGCTACAAGCGGGAGCACACAGCGCTGGCCAGGAAGGTGAAGGAGGAGGCGGGCCCCAACCGCTACCTGCGGATCATTGCCCTCTCGCGGCTCTACCTGGATAACGTGCCCCACATCCAGGCGTCGTGGTTCTCAGAGGGGAAGAAGACGGGGCAGGTGGCCCTGCACTTCGGGGCGGACGACTTCGGCGGCACGCTCTTCGAGGAGAGCGTGATGCTGGCCGCCGGCTTCTACAACCGCACCACGGTGGAAGAGGTGATGACCCTCATCCGGGAGGCCGGCTTCCAGCCCGCCCAGCGCACCACGCTGTACGAGACCATCCAGCGGTTCTAGCAGTAGGGGCGCCCCTCGCGGGCGCCCTCCAACGGGCAGGGGCGAGCCCTGCCCCTACGTACCACGCAGCGCACGACGCTGTATGAGATCGTGCAGAGGTTCTAGCATCGGCTCCGTGAGCAAGAGGGACGGAGGTGGCCATGGGCAAGTCAGGCGTCGAGCAGCTCCTTTACCTCCTGCACGAGGCGTTCGAGGGGAATGAGGAGCATTCGCTGCTGGGCAACCTCCGCACGGTGACGCCGGACGACTGGCTGTGGGTGCCGCCCGACGGCGCCCGCTCGATCTCGCAGATCGTCCGGCACGCCGGCGGCGCCAAGTACATGTACGAGAACCATGCCTTCGGGGACGGCAGCCTCACCTGGTCCGATCCTTTGCTCGAAGGCCCTGAAGAAGACGACAAGGCCGTCCTTGCGGTAGAGAGGCTCATCGAGTGGCTCCGGAAGGGCCAGCGACGTCTGCGAGACAGCATCGCGGCCCTGGACGACGATGAACTAGCCCGCCCGCGCAAGACCCACTGGGGCGAACTGGCGGAGACCCGCTGGATCATCAGCGTCATGATCGAGCATGACCCCTACCACGCCGGAGAGATCAACCACATCCGCGCCCTGCGGCAGAAGAACGATCGCTGGGCCTGGGACCAGGAGTAGGCGTTGGGCCCACCAGGGCTGCGTCGGCGAAGGGGTGGGGGCCTCCTTGCGCTGCCCTCGCTGCGCCCGGCCAGCGGGGTGGGCCGGGTGGGTTCCAGTAACCGGGGCGAGGTTACCACGCACCCACGAAGGATTGAGTTCCGCTCGTGGTTCGACAGGCTCACCATGAGCGGAACCCGAGGCCGCTCACCATGAGCGGAACTCAAGACCACTCACCACGAGCGGAACCCGAGGCCGCTCACCATGAGCGGAACCCGAGGCCGCTCACCACGAGCGGAACTCAAGACCGCTCACCCTGAGCGGAACCCGAGGCCGCTCACCACGAGCGGAACTCAAGACCGCTCACCCTGAGCCTGTCGAAGGGCGGGCGGCGACGATCTTCAACACGCCCTACACGATGTCCAACGGCGGGATGGCCTGGAAGATGCCACGTTCCACCGCCTTCGTGTAGAGCGACTCCAGGGCAGCGAGCCCCTCTTCTCCCAGGTCCAGCGTGTCGTCGTTGACGTACATGCGCACGAAGCGGCGGCCCTCCTCCCGGTCCACGCCCCGGCCGAACTGGAGGGCGTAGTCCAGGGCCTCGTCCTCGTGGGCCTGGGCCTCGCGGATGCTGGCCAGGAGGGCGCCGCGCACCCGCTCGGCCACCTGCGGGCCCAGGTCGCGGCGGACGGCGTTGAGGCCCAAGGGTATGGGCAGGCCCGTGGCCAGGTGCCAGGCTTCCCCCAGGTCCAGCACCTTGACGAACCCCTCACGCTCATAGGTGACCTGCCCCTCGTGGATGACGAGGCCGGCGTCCACCTCGCCAGCCGACACGGCCTGTAGGACGCGGTCGAAGGGGGTGAAGACGGGCTCGAAGCCGGCGGTGAAGAGGCGCAGGAGGAGGTAGGCGGTGGTGTACTGGCCGGGCACCGCCACCCGACGGCCCGTCAGGCCGGGGTCGATGGCCTTTCGGGCCACCACCACGGGCCCATAGGCCCGCCCGATGGAGGCGCCCACCCGCAACAGACGATAGGTACCGGACAGCATGGGGTAGGCCGCCGCCGAGATCGCCGTCACCTCCAGCTCCCCCTTGCGGGCGCGGCGGTTCAGGGACTCGATGTCCTCCATCACGTGTTCCACCCGGTAGCCCTGTACGGCCACCCGCCCGCTGGCGATGGCCCAGAACATGAAGGCGTCATCGGCGTCCGGGCTGTGGCCGATGCGTAGGGTCGGGCGGTCGCCGTCTCCACGGACCTCACCGGATTCGGTCATGGCTTCACCCCCAGGTGCAGGGCGACGGTGCCCAGGGCCAGCAGGCGGTATCGCACTTCAACCAGGCCGGCCTGTGTCATGAGACCGGCCAGTTCATCGGCGGTGGGGAAGGCGCGCACGGAATCAGGCAGATAGGTGTAGGCGGCGCGGTCGCCGGCCACCAGGCCGCCCACCAGCGGCACCAGGCCCCGGAAGTAGGCCCGGAAGATGGGGCCGAACAGCCGCGAGCGCACGGGAGTGAGCTCTAGCACGGCCACCCGCCCGCCCGGCGCCAGCACCCGCGCCATCTCTCGCAGCGCCCGGCCCACGTCGTCCACGTTGCGGAGGGAGAAGCCGGAGGTAGCGCAGAGGAAGGAGTCATCCGGGAAGGGCAACTCCAGGGCGTCGGCCAGTTGCCACTGCACGCGGCCGCTCAGCCCGGCAGCCTGCGCCTTGCGAGCCGCCAGCGCCAGCATCTCCCGGCTGAAGTCCACCCCCACCACGGCGGAAGCGCCCTGCCGCGCCAGCTCCAGGGCGAAGTCGCCGGTGCCGCAGCAGAGGTCCAGGGCCGGGCCCCCACCGGGCCGGGCCTGTTGGACAGCCAGCCGGCGCCAGGCGCGGTGCCGCCCGCCCGTCATGAGGGCATTCATCAAGTCGTAGCGGCTGGCGATGCGGCCGAACATGGCCCGCACGAAGGGAGCGCGCGACGGAGTGCGGACGGTGGTCTCCATGAGCTTCAACTCCCGCATTGTCGGCCTGGCGGGCGGTGGCGTCAACGAAGGGTGTGGGGATAACAACCGCCGCCAGGTCGCACTGCCTGGTGCAACCTGGTGGCGGAGAAACGTCGCAGGTGTCGCCGGTCTTCGACGCAGAGCGGACAGGCCGGCTCGGTCAGCCCTTCTTGCCGCGCTCCCGCTCGATGAGGTCACGGCGGAGGATCTTGCCGGAGGCCGTCTTGGGGATCTCCGTCAGGTACTCCACCTCGCGGATCTTCTTGTACGGTGCCACCTTCTCGGCCACGAAGGCCATCAGCTCTTCGGGGCTGGCCTGGAAGCCCTCCCTGAGGACGACGAAGGCTTTGGGTATTTCGCCGCCCTCCAGGTGAGGCTTGGGGACAACGGCGGCGTCGAGGACGGCCGGGTGTTCGTGGAGGACGGCCTCCAGCTCGGCCGGGGCCACCTGGTAGCCCTTGTACTTGATCATCTCCTTCTTGCGCTCGAGGATATAGAGGTAGCCGTCCTCGTCCAGGTGGCCGACGTCGCCGGTGCGCAGCCAGCCGTCCTCGCTGAGGCACTCGCTGGTCTCCTCCGGACGCTTCCAGTAGCCCTTCATCACCTGCGGACCCCGCACCACCACCTCGCCGACTCCGCCGACAGGCAGCTCCTCGCCGGTGTCCAGGCTCGCGATCTTCTCGAAGGTATCGGCGACGGGCGGGCCGCAAGATTCCAGCTTGATGCGGTCCAGCGGGTTGGTGTTAGTGGTAGGGCTGGTCTCGGTGAGCCCATAGCCCTGCGACACCAAGCAGCCGTAGATCGACTTCACTCGCTCCGCGACCTCCGGAGGCAGGGGCGCCGCCCCGGAGACGACTACCCTCAGGGAAGAGGTGTCGAAGCGGGATGGGTCCGGAATGTTGGCCATGGCCAGGATCGCCGGTGGCGCCAGGTAGAGGTTGGTCATGTGGTACTTGCCCGCCAACTGCATCATCTGCTCCACGTCGAACCGCATCATGACAACGCCTGTCGTACCCAGGGCAAGGCCCGTGCTTAAGAGCACCGTCATCCCGTAGATGTGGAAGAAGGGCAGCGTACACAGGCTGACGGCGTCCGACGTTAGCTGCCCGACCGCCAGGCCCTGCTTGACGTTGCTGGCAATGTTGAAGTGAGTGAGCATCACACCCTTGGGAAGGCCCGTCGTGCCGCTGGAATAGGGCAGCACGGCCACGTCCTCGCGGGCGTTGATGGGCACCGGCCGGTACTCCTCCGAGACACCGCCCAGCAACTCCGTCAGGCTGTCGATAGGCCAGACGTGGCGCAGACGGGGCAGATTCTGGCGGGCCGGCTCCACGGGGGCGGCCATGGGGCTGAAGACGAAGAGAGCGACGGCCTCGGCGTCGCCCAACTGGTACTCGATCTCGCGCTCACGGTAGAGGGGGTTGAGGGTAGTGACCGTGGCGCCAGCCAGGAGGATGCCGTAGAAGACGGAGCCGTAGTCGATATGGTTGGGCGAGAAGATGCCCACCTTGTCGCCCTTCCCGATGCCCTGGTCCTGGAGGAAACGAGCTACCTTGCGGGTTTGGCTCCAGACCTCGCGGTAGGTGCGCGTGGTCCCATCGGCACCAATGAGGGCCGGCTTGTCGGCAAATCGTTCCGCCGACCGGCGCACCAGCTCCGGGAGGGGGATCTCCTCATAGGGGGCCTGGCTGGGCCAGTATCCCGAGACAACCATGACGTACCCTCCTTCTAACTCACAGCATCAGTCAAGCAGATGACGCTGCCGGCGTCCAGCCCCTAAGAGCGCGCCTCGTACCAGTCGAGGAAGCGGGAGACGGCATGCAGGGCACGATGCACACCCCAGAAGACCGGCAGCCCGGCCCCAGCACAGCGGTCTTGAAAGGCCAGCACCCTCGCCATGGTCTCGACAGTGGTGGGCGGCCAGATCACAGCGACCACCGGCTTGCCGGCGACCTTCACCGCCTCCTCCAGGGCCTCCACACTTTGCGCCACGAACTCCATCGAGTCCTGCCTCGAGCCCGGCGTCCAGTCGATCCGAGACTGGATGAGGAGCAGGTGGATGTCCGGCGAGCTGGCAGCGATGCGCACCGCCTCCAGGAACTGCTCCCTGGCCCTTATGCCCACGGTGTCCAGCGGGTTGCGCACGCTGGTGCCCGCCACAGGCGTGAACTGGCGCAGTTGCGCCTGCAAGTCCTCCGACAGGGCCGGCACGCTCAGTCCCTCACGCTCTCCGGCGTCGGCGGCCAGCACGCTGCTGCCGCCGCCGACACCCATGATGGCGACGCCTCGACCGGCCGGCCTCCGCAGGAAGGAAAAGGCAACGGCCATGTCCTCCAGCTCGGCCAGCGTCTGCACGGTCAGCGCCCCTGCCTGACGGCAGGCCGCCTCCCATACCTGGGCCGAGCCGGCCAGACTGCCCGTGTGGGAGTCGGCGGCGCGGCCGCCCGCCCCCGTGACACCCCCCTTGAGCACGATGGTCGGCTTGGCTGCGGCGGCTGCCGAGAGCGCCTTGAGAAAGTGCCGGCCGTCCTTCACTCCCTCGATGTAGGCGGTGATGATCGCCGTCTCCGGGTCGACCGTACAATACTCAAGGAAATCGCTCTCGTCGAGGTCGACGGCGTTGCCGTAGCTCACGACCTTGCTGAAGCGGACTCCGCGCAGGGAGGCGTAGGTGATCATCTCTTCCGCGTTGAGCCCGCTCTGGGAGATGAAGGCGACGTTGCCGCTCTCCTTGGGGCACTCACGGTTGAAGGCGACCTTCGCCGCCGGGCAGTAGAGGCCCATGCAGTTGGGCCCGATGATGCGGACACCTGCCCCTCGCGCCCGCCGCAGTATCTCCTGCTCCAGAGCGACACGCTCCTCCTCGCCCGTCTCCCGGAAACCGGCCGTGAAGAAGTGGACGGAGTGCACGCCTTTGGCAGCGGCATGGTCCACCAACTCCAAGACGCCCGACGCCGGGATACTGGAGATGACGTGGTCCACTGGCCCCGGCACGTCCAGCAGCGAGGGGTAGCAGGGCAGGCCCAGCACCTCCTGCGCACGAGGGTTGATGGGATAGATGGGCCCGGGGAAGTCCATGTACTGGAGCGCCCGGACAAACATCTCGCCGCCGCCCCAGTCCCGTTGTCTTCCGGAAACCCCTGCCACTGCCACGGACCGTGGGTGAAAGATGTAGTCCAGAGGGTGAGGAGAGCCTGGCATGTTCACACCCAATATAGCACTGACGCTAGCAAGAAGGGAGTAAAATGTTGGCCAAGGCCAAAGTATCTCGGCGGGGGACTACCGTGCCCTATGAGCTTCCACCCATGAGGCCGCCCAGCGAGGCCCGCTCCCTGCTCATCAGGGTCATGCGCGGCTGTCCCTGGAACTACTGCACCTTCTGCTCGGCCTACAAGGAGCTGCCTCGCAAGGCGGTGATGCGGTCGGTGGCAGAGGTGAAGGGCGACATCGATGAGCTGAGGACGGCCTGCGACGAGATGCGCCGCCGGGGCTACGTCGTGGAGCCAAAGACCGCCTTTCTGGCCGACTCCAACGCCATCATCATCAAGACCGCTGACCTGGCGGAGATTATCGACTACTTGCTGGAAGCCTTCCCTTCCCTGGAGCGGGTGACCTCCTACGGCCGGGCGAAGACGGTGCTAGCCAAGGACATGGAGGAGCTACGGGAGCTGAGAAAGACGGGCCTGAGCCGCCTTCACCTGGGACTGGAGAGCGGCGATGACAGCGTCCTGCAACGGGTGAAGAAGGGCGCCACCTCCGAAGAGATGATCGCGGCCGGCATCAAGGCGAAGGAGGCCGGTTTCGAGCTCTCGGAGTACGTGATGCCGGGACTGGGCGGCCGGGACGCCTCAGAGCGCCACGTGGAAGGCACCGCACGCGTCCTGAACGCCATCGACCCCCACTACACTCGTGTCAGATCCCTCATCCTGGCCCCCGGCACACCCCTCTTCGCCGAGTACGAGGCGGGGGAGTTCCAGGCTCTGTCAAGGCTGGAGGTGGTGCGTGAGATCAGGGCCCTTGTCGAGCGCCTGGAGGTCAGCGGCCGGCTCTGCTTCGACCACTTCTCCAATCCCCCCTTCTTGCGGCAGGACTGGGAGGGCTACAAGTTCCCAGAGGAGAAGGAAGAGGTCCTCTCCACCACTGACAGCGCCCTGGAGCGCTGGCAGGCCCGCCTGCCTGCCTGCCGGACAGGCTGGCCGGACGGGCAAACCGGCCTAGCGGACAAAGGCCCCGGCCCTGCGATCGGCACCCGCCTTTGACGGCCTCCCGCCTTCCGAAGTGCCGCGGTGAGAGGTCACGCCAGAGAGACCATGTCCTCGAAATGTCGCCGAAGGGCAGATGCTGGCGATGGTTTCCATCTGCTTGCACGCCAACCTCGCCGCTCCTAATATGGCGACAACCCCCGCCGGAGAAGAACAGTGACTCATAGGCCTGCCGGCCCCGCCTTCAAGGTCAGGCGCCAGCCCAACTTCAACAACCTGCGTCGCACCATCCTGCGTCAGGGTCCTCCCGGGCCCATCCCCTTCATCGAGCTCTTCGCCGACCCGGCCATCATCGAGGCTGTCCTGGGCGAGAGGTTCCCGTTCAACGCGCCGGCCGCCGAGGACGAGTTCCGTAGCACGGAGCAGAGGCCGGTCGCCCGCGGCCATCACGTGCTCGACATGATCCTCCGCTTCTGCTACGAGACCGGCTACGACTACGTTTTCGCCTGGACGGGACTCAGTTTCCCCGGCCAGCAGCGCTCGGCAGCCCCCGACACGGCCTCGGTCGGGAACTGGCCCGGAGACGCTCGCTACTGGCAGGACGAGACCAGCGGCCCCATCCAGTCATGGAAGGACTTCGAGGAGTACCCGTGGCCGAAGCCGGAGGAGATCAGCTACCGCGCCCTGGAGTACCTGAACGCCGTGGTGCCCGAGGGGATGAAGATCAGCGTCGTTATCGGCGGCATCTTCGAGAACGTCTCCTGGCTCATGGGGCTCCAGTCTTTTGCCTATGCCCTGCACGACCAGCCCGACCTCGTCGCCGCCCTCTGCCAGCGGGTAGGCGAGGTGACGACCGCCGCCGCGGCCACGGCCGTGACCACCGACAACGTCGGCATGGTCTTCCTGGGCGACGACATGGGCTACAAGACGGCCACTCTCATCTCGCCCTCCGACCTCCGCCGCTACATCCTGCCCCACCACAAGCGCATCGCCGACATCGTCCACGCCGCCGGGCGCCTCTTCCTCCTCCACTCCTGCGGGAACCTGGGGAGCATCATGGACGACCTTATCGACAACGTCGGCATCGACGGCAAGCACTCCTTCGAGGACGTCATTATGCCGGTGGAGGAAGCCTACCGTCGCTGGGGTGGTCGCACGGCCATCCTGGGCGGCGTGGACCTGGACCTGATGGCCAGCGGCAGCGAAGAGCAGGTACGGGCGCGGACCCGCCAGATCCTGGAGACCTGCGGCGTCGCTGGGACGGGCTACTGCCTGGGGACAGGCAACACCCCCGCCAACTACGTGCCGCTGGCCAACTACCTGGCTATGCTGGACGAAGGCCGGCGCTGGAACCAGAAGCACTTCGACCTTTGACCGCCGACCGATGGCCCTGCCCTTTCGGCCCGCCTGTCCGGAAGGCGGGCAAGCGGGGGCTAGCGTGATGAATCAGAAATCCGCAACCAAATGTCATTCTGAGTCCGCCAGAGGCGGACGAAGAATCCGTGGTGGCGAGCATAGTCTGACGGATGCTTCATCCGCCTCGGCGGATTCAGCATGACAAAGACAAAGCATTGGATCTGTTAGCGAATCTCTGACTCAGGACACTAGCGGCCAGGCGACGGCGTCCCATGACAAGTTTCCTCACACCGGCCATCGAACCCGACGGCTGCGTCCCCTACCGCGCCCTGCGGCGCTGGCAGAAGGTGGACATGGACCTTCTCGGCATGCGAGAGGGCCACTCCGTCCTCGATGTCGGCTGCGGGGAGGGCTATCTGCTCAGGAAGGCCGCTCGCAGGGCCTCGCTGGCGCTGGGCGTGGACCTGGACGACAGCCGCCTGCGGGCCAGCCGGGACGGCCTGTCCGATTCCTGCCGCTCCGGCCAGTCGCCTGTCGAGCTCGCCGTCGCCGACGGGCAGCGCCTGCCCTTCGCCGATGCCTCCTTCGACCGCATCATCTGCACCGAGACGCTGGAACACGTGGCAGACGCCCAACTGGCCCTGCGCGAGCTGGCCCGCGTCCTCAGGCCGGGCGGGCACCTAGCCGTCAGCGTGCCCCACTTGCTCTGCGAGGCGATCCTATACCGCCTGATCCGGGGACATCTGGAGTTTCCCGGCGGGCACAGACGCGTATTCACGCCCCGGACGCTCGCCCGGGCGCTGGCGCGGGCGGGCCTCCAACCCTACGCCGGGTATCTGCGGGACTCCCTGGAGGCCACCTACTGGATACTGCTGTCTCTACTGAGCCGCCCGCCCCGGCGCTTCGACGGCGTGCTGGCGGCCCTGGAGCGGTGGCGGGCCCGGACGCGCGCCGAGCCGTACTCGCGCTTCTATCACGCCGCCGACCAGTTGGGCAACCGCCTCCTGCCCAAGAGCGCCGTGGTCTACGCCCTCAAGCCAGCCTGCGGGACGGGTGGGCAGGAGGCTCCAGCTACTCCGAGCGCCCTTCCCCGGCCTCCCACGCCTCCAAGCGGCGCAGCGTCTCCTCCAGGTTGTCCTCCATGAAGCGAGAGGTGAGACGGCGGACGGGCTCGTTGTCGCCGCGGCGCTGGAGCGTCTGCACCTCTTCGGCCAGCCGCTCAGAGCGGGAGGCCAGCTCCTGCTCCCACTCGCCCCAGAACCGCTGCAGGCGCACGAGCTGGCTGCGGGGGCGGGCGAGGACGGCGTCCTGAAGGGCTTTGAAGCGCCACCACGGCGAGGCGCGATCTGGAGAGGCGCCTCCCCGGGCGTAGGCGGCGGGCACGTCGCCCTCCAGGTACAGGGGGAGGAAAACGCCGGTGCAGGGGGTGGCCAGGGAGACCCAGAGGTCAGGCCGGCCGTCCCAGAGTGCCCGCAGGCGGGCCACCATGCTGGCTGTGGTCGTTCCCACGGGGTCGGCGTGAAGGCAGAGGGTGAAGAAGTCGGCGCTCTCCCCATCTCGCTGCTCGGGGAGGATAGTCCCAGACTCTCCATGGTCGCGGAGGAAACGCATCATCTCCTGCGGCGTCAGACGGCCCGCAGCCTCCGCCAGCAAGACGCAGCCGCGGGTGAAACGCCCCTCCGACACGCGGCCGGGCATGAGCTCCGTGCTGCGGTAGGCGGTGGCGAACCGGATCCGCCCGCCGTCCGCCGTGGCGGACCACCAGCCACGGTCGACGGCGTACTCCTCCAGGTCCCGGGAGGCCAGCGACCAGTCGTCCTCGATGGTGAGGTGGTTAGAGATGCTGCCCACGCCCTCCGCCTGCCGCGCCGCCCATTGCCTCCCGGAGGTCTCCAATATCCAGGCCTCCGTCGGGTCGGCGATGAGGAAGGAGTTGTGGTAGCCAAAGGTAGTGCCCAGGATGGCCGCTCCGCCCTGGCCATAGGTCTCCAGGAGGTCTGTCATCACCTCCAGCGCCTGGCGCGCCGTCTGCGAGCGTTCCAGCCCCAGGCGCACCAGGTCCATGCCCAGGAGGGCCTCCTCACCAGGCGGGTCCCGGCTGAAGACGGCCTCATTCCCAATGGCGACCCGGCAGTCGTTGACGCCGTGCTCGAGGCCCCAGAGCCAGTAGGGCTGAGAGCCGATGAAGCCGCGCGTCTCCCGGACCTGGGGTATGGAGACGTACTGGCAGCGGACCCGCGACCCCGATCGGTGGCGGCGGGGCGGCACCTGCACCAGGGGCTGCGACTCCAGGGCCAGCCGGTCGCTATTCTTGGCGAGAAGGGTAGAGCCGTCGGTCGTCGCCAGCGGCAGGGCCACCAGCGTGTCGCAGCCGAGAACGCGCGAGACGCCTCTTGGCGCCGGCTCAGGGGTCGATGGTCTGACGCGGGAGGGCAGAATGGGACTCACCGTTCCATCATAGTACAGATGCTATACTGGGATGCAACGGTTGCGGCCGTCCAATACTGGGACCGGCCGTTTGCCCCAGAACCGCCCAGACTCTACTAAGGAAGGTACGTTCAATGGCAGACGTTACCATCACGCCTCGCGACAATGGCCCCTACGTGGTGCGCGGGCCCGTCAAGCTGGTGGACGTCGAAGGCAACGAGTTCACCGTCCAGGGGGAGGCCATCGCTCTCTGCCGCTGCGGCAACTCCTCCAACAAGCCCTTCTGCGACGGCACCCACAAGAAGGTAAACTTCCAGGCCACCAACCGGGCGAAAGCCTAGCCCCTTCGCTACGGCGATACCGACAGGCAGGCGAAGCGAAGAGTCTCCACAGCCAGATTCTTCGCTCGCATCTGGCGGGCTCAGAATGACGAGGCACACGAAACCCTACAGCCGCCGGATCTTCCGGGAGGCGATGCCAGCAAGGGCGACCAGCACCAGCCCAGTGGCAGCGAAGCCGGCTACCGAATGGGGCACCCCGAACTGCTGAGAGGCTGCCCCCAGGCTCAGGCTGCCGAAGGGCGTAAGGCCGCCGGCCATGCCGTAGAGCGCCATGCCCCGTCCCTGGAAGGCGTCGTCCAGGTTGAGCTGGAGGAGCGTCTGGTTGAGGGTCGCGAACAGGGCCCAGCCGATGCCGGCCACGATCAGAATGGCGAAGGAAAGGCCGAAAAGCCGCGAAAAGGAGAAGGCGACGACCATGCCCATGTAGAGGAGCGCCGCCAGGGCCATGGTCTTCCCTCTGCTGCCCCACCCGTGCATGCTCGCCGCCGCCAAGCCGCCGGGGATAGCCCCGAACCCAACACCGGTCAGCAGGAGCCCATAGCCCGCCGAGCCGCCATGGAGGATGTCCTTGGCGAAGACGGGCATCATCGTCACGTAGGGATAGATGAGGACGTTGGCAATGACGTTCATCATCACCAGCCGCGAAAGCGTTTCATCGCGGCGGACATAGCCAAAGCCCTCGCGGATGCCAGCCATCACCGGCACGCGGACGGGCTGCACGTGGGTTAAGGGGCGCAGCAGCAAGGTGGCAACGACAGCCAACCCCTGGAACGCGGCCTGCCCGTAGAAGGCGGGCGCCATGCCGGCTGCACGGATGATTATGCCCCCCAGGCTTGGCGCAAGGATGCGGGAAACGTTGCCCGTCACCGAGTTAAGGGCGATAGCGCTGGTCAGGTGCTCCGACCCTACCACGTCGTAGACCAGCACCTGGCGGGCGGGGATGTTGACGGCCCCGCTCGCGCCCACGATGACGGCCATGATGTAGAGGTGCCACATCTGCACCCAGCCGCCACTCACCAGTAGCCCCACCAGCAGTGCCACCGTGCCGGGCACCGCCTGGGAGAAGGCGGCTATCCGGCGCCGGTCCAATCGGTCCACCACCACGCCCGCCACAGGCGAGACGGCAAGGGTACTGATGCCCCGCAGGAAGGCGACCAGGCCCAGTTGAAAGGCGGAATCGGTGAGCTGGAAGACCAGCCAGCCCCGCGCCACCTCCTCCATCCAGCCACCGAGCTGGCTGGCCGAGGTTCCCGCCAGGAGGAAGCGGAACTGGCCCAGAGACAGAGAGGAGAAGGCGGGCGCCCGCGCCAACCGGCGGCGCAGAGCAAGGGGGCCGGCCGCCGCCTCTTCGTCCTTGTCCATCGATACTTACGCTCCGCGGCTGAAGACGAGGAGTCGCCGTGGCGTGGGAGCCGGCCACGGCCACCGAGGGCTCATGCGCCATTCTAGCCTCTGGGCGCAGGCGGGCGAAAGGGCAGCAGGCCAGCGGCGGGACGGGGTGTATAATGGCCTCAGAGGGGGAAGCGGCATCACGTCCGCTTCTTCGTCTCTACATGTAGCTGTTTCGTTCGGCTGGCAGAAAAGACATGAGCACCGACAGGCCCGAGGGGCTGGCTACAGCCGCCCTGTGGTCCCCATCCTCCTCGCTCTCAGACCGCGTGCGGCGCCTGCGCGAGGAGTTCTTCTCTTTCTACAGCCGCGACCACTTCCGAAATGAGGTCCGGCCCTACACCTCCGGCGCCCCCTGGGACGAGGTCTGGTCGCCCTACCACTGGGGCGTCGTGCCGGAGGTGTACGTCTTCTTCGACAGCTTCCGGGACAGCCTGCTCGCCGCCGCCGAGACCGTCCCCCTGCCCGCCGGCCGGACGGGCAGGCCCGCCGGCTTCTGGAAGGAGCCCCTGGCGGTGCGGCGCGCCCTCTTCTTCCACCAGGTCCTCCAGCACCACCTGCCGGTGAAGATCCTGGACGGCGAGCTCATCGTCGGCTCCTACTTCAACACGGCCCTCTCCAAGACGCACACCCGCGCCGAGGCGCGCAAGTGGCGTCGGCAGGCGGGTCGCTGGCGCCGGAAGGCCGAGCTGCTGAACCAGTTGGGCGTCGGCAACTGCGGCGCCGTGCCCGGCCACCTCATACCCAACTACCCCAAGGTGCTCCGGCTGGGCTTTCGGGGCATCGCTGCCGAGCTAGAGGAGATGCAGCGGGCGGAGAAGGACCGCCGGAAGCGCGACTTTCTGCGCGCCCTGCTCATCTGCTGCCAGGCAGCGCAGGCCCTCGCGAATCGCTACGCCGAGGAGGCGGAGCGTCTGGCGGAGCAGGAGCCGGGCGGCCAGCGCCAGGCCGAGCTCAAGGAGATCGCCCGCATCTGCCGCAAGGTGCCCTGGGAGCCCGCCGAGACCTTCCACGAGGCCCTCCAGTCGCTCTGGTTCGCCCACATGCTGGTCATGGCCGCCGAATCGTACCCCGGGCCGGGGCTCTCGCCGGGGCGCATCGACCAGTACCTCTACCCCTACTACCGGGGCGACCTGGCAGCGGGGCGGCTCGACCGCGAGCAGGCCCGCGAGCTCCTGCAGTGCCACTGGCTCAAGCACAACTACGCCTACGACTACCAGGGCCGCGTGGGCCCCAACCAGGGCATCAACTCCGGCTTCGGCCAGCTCATCACCCTCGGCGGCATCGGGCCCGACGGTGAGGACGCCAGCAACGACCTCACGCGGCTGATGCTGGACGTTATCGAGGACATGAACCTGCTGGAGCCCAAGCCCAACATCCGCCTCCACCAGAAGACGCCGGATGACCTCCTGCGGCGCGTCGCCGGGCTCATCGCTCGCGCCCAGGGCTCCCCCTTCCTCCTCAACTTCGACGAAGCGGCCATCCGCGGCCTGGAGTGGCAGGGCCTCCCCGCCGACCGCCTCTGGGACTACGCCCCCGTGGGCTGCCTGGAGAACACCCTCCAGGGCTGCGACCGCTCCGGCACCGTCGACGTCAACCTGAACATCGCCAAGGCCGTCGAGCTGGCCCTCAACGACGGACAGGACATGCTCAGCGGCCGCCGCCTGGGGCCCCGCACCGGCGACCCCCGCACCATCGCCGACTTCCCGGCCTTCCTCGCCGCCTTCAAGGCGCAGCTCAAGGCCCTCCTGGAGCGCATCATCGACTGCAACAACGACGCCGACGCCGCCCGCGCCGGCTTCGAGCCGACGCCGTACCTGAGCATCCTGGTGGACGGCTGCGCCGAGAGCGGCCGCGACGTCACGCAGGGTGGCGCCCGCTACAACTACATCACCGTCGAGGGCATCGCCCTGGCCACGGCCGTGGACTCCCTGGCCGCCGTCAAGCGGCTGGTCTACGACGAGCGGCGGGTGAGCATGGACGAGCTGCTGGCCGCCATTCGCGCCAACTTCGAGGGGCACGAGGAGCTGCGGCAAACCCTCGTCAACAGGGCCCCCAAGTTCGGCAACGACGACCCTGAGGCCGATGACATCGCGCGGGAGGTGTCCCGGTTCTGGACGGAGGAGGCCTTCCGCCACCGCTCGCCGGCCACGGGCCGACGCTACCGGGGCGGCTACCTGTCGTGGAACTACTGGGTGGCCTACGCGCCCTCCACCGCCGCCACGCCCGACGGCCGCCGGCGGGGCACGTACCTCTCCAACGGCGTCTGCCCCGTCAACGGCTGCGACCGCGAGGGCCCGACGGCCGTCATCAACTCGGTGGGGCGCCTGGGGCTGGAGACGGCGCCCAACGGCGCCTCCCACACCCTCAGCCTCAGCCCCGCCCTCCTGCGGGACGAGGAGCACGTGGCCAAGCTGGCGGCGCTGCTGCGGGCCTACGCGCGCGTCGGCGGCACCGCCCTCCAGGTGAACGTGGTGGACGCCGACACATTGCGGGCCGCCCAGGCCGACCCGGAGAGCTATCGCAACCTGCTGGTGCGGGTGACGGGCTACAACGCCTACTTTGTGGGGCTGGGCCGCGAGGTCCAGGACGAGCTCATCGCGCGCCACGCGCACCAGGCGTGAGAGCCATTGAGAAAGGAACTGCTCATGTACAACGTCCTACTGACCCCAGACCAGGAGAAGCTCCGCGATGAGGTGGCGGCCTTCGTCCGCGACGACGTGCCCCGCCAGCTCATCCTGGACATGGACGCGGAGAAGGTGAACTACCCTCGCGAGTTCCTGGTGGCTGCCGCCAAGCGCGGGCTGCTCGGACTGCGCTTCCCCAAGGAGTACGGCGGCCGCGGCCTCTCCTGGGCCGACGAGGTCGTCGCCCTGGAGGAGGTGGGCGTGCTGGGAGGTTCCCTGCCCTGCCTCTACTCCCTGGTCAGCATCGTCGGCGAGGCGCTGAACGTCTTCGGCACCGCGGAGCAGAAGGAGCGCTACCTGCGCCCCGCCCTCCAGGCGAAGATGACGGTGGCCGAGGCCCTCACCGAGCCCCGCGGCGGCTCCGACTTCTTCGGCGCGACGACGACCGCCCGCCGCGACGGCGACTCCTACATCCTCAACGGCCAGAAGCGCTTCATCGTCGGCGCCGAGGGGGCCGACTACTTTTTCGTCTACGCCAAGAGCAACCCTGACGCCCCCTCCCACGAATCGCTCAGCGCCTTCATCGTCGAGCGCGGCCCCAACGTTGAGGTGCAGCACGTCTATGGCCTCCTGGGCACCCGCGGCGGCGGCACCGGCCGCGTCTACTTCCGGGACGTACGCGTGCCAAAGGAGAACCTCATCGGCCGGGAGCACGGCGCCGCCGAGATCTTCTACCAGATGATGATCCCGGAGCGCATGACCAGCGCCGCCGGGGCCTTGGGGGGCCCGCGGGTCGCCCTGGAGATCGCCGCCCGCTACAGCGACCAGCGCAAGGCCTTCGGGAAGAAGATCCGCGCCTTCGAGGGGGTCAGCTTCCGGGTAGCAGAGAGCATCACCCTCCTCGATGCCGCCCGCGCCTTCGTCCACGCCACCGCCCGCGCCGTTGACGCCGGCGGCGAGCCGGGGAGGGTGCGACGCCTGGTCTCCGAGTGCAAGAAGTTCACCACTGAGTCGGCCTGGGAGATCATCAACCACGCCATGCAGGTCATGGGCGGCATCGGCTACACCCGCGTCTATCCCATCGAGAGGATGCTGCGCGACGCGCGGCTCAGCCTCATCTGGACGGGTACCAGCGAGATCATGAGCCTGATCATCCAGCACGAGTACTACCGCGAGCTGGCCGCCTCCCGCTACGGTCGCGACGTGGAGGCCGACGCCCAGCACGCCGAGGAGCCCGGCGAGAAGGTGTACGAATAGGCCATGACCTCGGCCAGGCCGCAGGCCGGAAGAGCGGACTCCGTCGAGCCGGTCACCGGCGTCACCTTCAACGTCCAGCGCTTCAGCACCGAGGACGGGCCGGGCATCCGCACCACCGTCTTCATGAAGGGCTGCCCGCTGCGCTGCCGCTGGTGCCACAACCCGGAGGGCCTCTCGCCGCACCCGCAGTTGGTCTGGTACGACGTGCGCTGCATCGGGGCGCGCCGCTGCCTGGCGGCCTGCCCCGTCGGGGCGCTGGAGCTAACGCCGGAGGGCATGCGCATCGACCGCGAGCGCTGCTCGCCCTGCGACCTCTGCGCCGACGCCTGCCCCTCGGGCGCCCTGGAGGTCATCGGACGGCGCTGGACGCCGGAGGAGCTGCTCGCTCAGGTAGCGAAGGACACCGCCTTCTACGAGACGTCGGGTGGCGGCGTGACGGTCTCCGGCGGCGAGCCGACCATGCAGCCCGACTTCGTGGAGGCCTTCCTGCGCCTGTGCCGCGACGCCGGCATCGCCACCGGCCTCGACACCTGCGGCTACGCCGACTGGAGCGTGTACGAGCGCCTCTTGCCCTACGTGGACCTGGTCCTCTTCGACCTGAAGATCCTGGACCGCGAGCGCCATCGCCAGGCCACCGGCGTCTACCCGGACCGCATCCTCGACAACGCCGCCGCCATCGCCGAGCGCGGGATGCCCATGTGGATCCGCACCCCCATCATTCCCGGCTACACCGACGACGAGGAGAACATCGGGGCGCTGGCCGCCTTCATCCGCAGCCGGTTGCCGACGGTCCAGCGCTGGGACCTCCTGGCCTACACCAACCTGGGCGTCGGCAAGTACCGCCGCCTGGGACTGACCTACCCGCTGGAGGAAACTCAACTGCCAGCCCGTCACCACATGGAGCGACTGTCCGCCGTGGCCGCCGACGGCGGTGGGCCCCGCCTAAGGCGGGTCGTCTGGTCCGGCGCCGTGCGCGACTGAGGAGATGAGCAGGATCGATTCGTCAGAGGGCAAGCTGAGCGCGGCGGCCATGCGGGCGCTGTCCGGGGTGCGCACTCCCAAGTTCCTCGCCACCCGCAGCGCCGACGGCATCCCCAACGTGGTCCCGGTACTCTCCCTGGAGGCCATCGACGACCAGACCATCATCTTCGGGGAGATGATGATCTGGAAGACGCGCCGCAACCTGGAGACGGACCCCCGCGTCGCCGTCATGGTGCTGACCCCGGACCTACGCGGGTGGACGATGAGGGGCCAGTTCGTCGAGTTCCAGCGCAGCGGCCCCCACTTCGACCACATCATGGCCAGCGAGAACGTCCGCTATAACGCCTACGGCGGCATCCGCAGCGCGGGGGTCATCCGCGTGCAGGCGGTGACGCGGAGCTTCAAGCTCTCGCAGGGGGGCCTGCTCCTGGACACGGTCCGCGGTCGCTGGCTGGCCCGGCGCCTCTCCCGCGACGGCCCGTCCGAGGAGGCCATGCCATTCCAGGTGCGCGAGAAGTTCAGCCGTTTGCGGGCGGCGAAGGCGATGGCCTTCCTGGACGCCAGCGGCCACCCCGACTGCCTGCCTGCCCTCCCGCTGGTCCCGGCGGGCCCGGCAAAGCTTGTCTTCGGCGGCGCGGCGGCAGACCTCGACGGCTTAGCACCCGGCTCGCCCGTCGCCGCCGCCGTGCTCAGCCTGGAGCCGGTGGCCTACCAGGTGAAGGGTCAGTTCGCCGGCCTGCGCACCAGCCTGGGACGGCGGCTGGGCGTCATCCACGTGCGGGAGGCCTACAGCGCCTCCCCTCCCCTGCCGGGGCAGCGACTGCCGGGTCCTACCGGATCCACCGCCTCCTGACGTACCAGCCGCCGGCAGCGAGGGGAAAGGGCTAATTGCCAGCAGAGGCTGCCGCCTCGGCGGGGTAGAGGACCAGCTTGCTCCCGTTCGAGGGGTCGGGGCCTACGACAGTCATGGTCTGCGCCACTGCTTCTGACGGCGTCCGGTTCTCAACCAGCAGATAGTCGAGCAGCCGCTCCGTGGCCGCGTCCGTGTGGTCCGCCGAGACGCCACCGGTCCAGCCTATGACGGCCTTCGCACCCCTCTCAACGAAGGCGCGGGCGGCCCCATCCGACTTGAGCCCGTCACAGCCCATCAGTATGACGGCAGCTCCGTGGAAGTTGCCTTTCATTCGCAACTCAATGAAGTCTGGCATTATCCCGAAGTAGAGGGCCCGCTCATCTCCAGCATAATGGGTGCGAGCCAAATGCCTTGCCTTTTGGTCCTCGAGATACTTCGTCTGACTCCACGGTTCGCCCGTGAAAAGAACCGTGTTCTCTGTAGACGCGGCTTCTCCCTCTTCCTGGAGCACACCCGTAGAGTGAACTCTCAAGATGACGTACTCATAGCCCCGAGTCGGGAGATTCCGGAAGAAGTCGACCGTCACCTGCTCGCCGGGGAAGTAGTCCACCTCGTAGCCAGCTTGTTCGAGCAGAGCCGTAGCCTGCTGCCTGAAGCCTGGATTCGGGAACGTCAAGCTTAGCTGGTCCACGATGGCCGCTTTAGGGGGACCGGACTGCCCGCCCGACCCTACGCCGAACGCAAACCAGGCGGCGAACGCGGCGAGCGAGGCGCAGACAACAACGAGGGCCAGGAGCGCTAGCCACTTCAGACGGGGGGGCCCGCCTCGGCCGTGACGGGGCCCCCTTCGCTTGCGCACAGGACTAAGCCGTCGCTTCACCTTCCCGCGCGGACTCATATCGAATAGCCCATGGCGTCAGAGTGCCTACCTGAGCAAGCGCCTCCTAGCGTACCACGTGCCCGCGCCCAAGACCACCGCCGCCGCAGCCAGGCCGGCAGCCAGAGCGGCATAGGCCCCTGCGGACCAGCCGGAGCCCTCCGCCGACATACCGGCCTGCTCAGCCGAGGCACCAGCGAGGGGCGGGACTTCCGCTACGCCGCCGACACCGCGGAGCGTCTTGAGGGCGGGGACGCAGAGACGTGTGGCCCGGCCGACCACTACGCCATTCTCGATCGGGAACTGGGTCTTCAGGTTGACCGTCTGCCCCGGCGGGTCTTTGTCTATGGTGTAGCACTTGAGATGCGGTACTGCCGGGATGTCCGGGCTGTTCACGCCGGCTGGCAAGCACAGCCGCGCCGGCTGCCCAACGACGACATTGGTCTCCTCCCCCCACTCCGTCTTGAGCACGACGGGCGGCACACTTGGAGCAGTGCCTGTGATACTGTAGCACTCGTAGTTCGGCGTTGCTGGCGGGGCGGCCGCTGTCCTGCTGGCGGGCACGCAGAGCTCTAGAGCCTGGTGAACCCATACCTCTCGCTCGAGGCCGAACTGGGTCTCCAGGCTCACAGCCTTCCCGGCCCACTGTGCCGGTATGTTGTAGCACTTGAGGTCCGGCCAACCCGCCGGGGGGTCGGCGTTCTTGCCGGCCGGCAAGCACAGGAGGGACGGCATCCCAACCATGACATTGGAGTGGGTCCCGAACTGCGTCTTCACGCTGACGGGCACATTCACGGGGTCTCCGGTGATGCTGTAGCACTTGTAGTGTGGGTCTGCTGGTTGTGCTTGCGCCTTCGGCGACGAAGCGCCGAAGTAAAGCACTACGAGCAGCAGCGCTACCGCCGATGCTGCAAGGGCGATTATCGCCCGTCTTTTCATTATCGTATCTCCTTACCCGCTGAACACGGAGCAAGCTCCACCGGCCCGGCTGCCAGCTCCTCCACACTCCGCCGTATCACCAGCGCACCCGGTGCTGCCAGCGGCAGGACCGGAGGAGCCGTGGCCGCGAGCCTGTGGGCCGCGTTACCCGGTCGTCCCGCCGGGAAACGCAGACAAAACCAGCCCCATGCCAACTAACCGCAGGATCTGTACGCGCGTTGCCCTATCAGTCTGTAGCTTCGCCAGGCAACTCCTCCTTTTCTACAAGCAGCGAGTCCCGCATCCAGGCGGAGCCCCACCGTCACCGCCTATCGCGGCAGAGAGTGGCCACCAGCGGCTTCGGAAAGACGTATGACCGGCCCCATCGGGCCGGCCATCGACGCCCTCCCAGGTGACAGCCCGCTCCGGCAGCCCACCTCTGCCGTCGGGCCATCGCTGGCTTCACAGGCGCCCAAGCTACGCCTGCCATGTGCCCTTCCCTGCCGACGTTGAGGAGACATCCGTGCTCCTCCAAGAGCGCCAATGGTCAGGCGGGGTAAACGCTTAATGGAGAGTGTTATGCCACCAGCGAGGCTTATTTACACCGCTTCTTGCCGCTTGTCAAGCCTTTTCAGGAGGAAATTTCGCGGCAAGGACGCGAGCGTGGCCGCCTTCTCCGATCCGGCAATCGTCATCTGTGCGGCGTGCTTGCTGGATTATGTCATGTCTGCTCACTCCTGCTACTCTCGAATCGGGTCGAGCAGAAGCGGAGAGGCGACAACCTATCGGGACAGCCAGGCGCCCAGCCGCCGTGCCGCCGCTGGCCGGCTTGGGCGTAAAGGCAGCAAAGCGGGCAACATCGTTGGGGCGTGTCAGGGGAATGGGCTCGGCGGGGGCTAACAGGGTGCTGAAAAACTCGTTTCCCGCCCTTCGACAGGCTCAGGACGAGCGCATTTCGGATTCCGCTCGCGGTGAGCCTGTCGAACCGCGGGCGGCCCACATGGCTTTTTCATCACCCTGCTAGGCTACCACGCCGTCACGGACCAGCTCCTCGATCTCCTCATCCGGCATGCCCAGGAGCTGGCCCAAGACGTAGCTGTTATGCTCGCCCAGGCAGGGCGACGGTCGGCGGATAGCGGCCGGGGTATCGGAGAGACGCCAGGGAGGAGCCAGCGCGAAACGGGAGCCGATGACCGGGTGTTCCACCTTCTCCAGGGCACTCCGCTCCCGCAGGTGTGGATCCTGGGCCAGAGAAGCGCCGTCCAGCACCGGCATGGCGGCGACGCCCGCCCTCTGGAGGGTCCCGGTTACTTCTTCAGCCGTGCGGCCGCAGGTCCAGGCCGAGATGATGTCGTCGAGCTCTTCCCGCTGCCGCCAGCGGCTCACCACGTCGGCGAAACGGGGGTCATCCTCCAGGCCGCCCTCGCCCAGCACGCTGCACAGGGCGCGCCACTCCTCGTCGGAGCCCACGGCGATGCTCACCCAGCGCTGGCTCCCCTCACCGGCGATGGAGCCCCCTTCGCCGGGCTGGCAGGGGTAGCAGTTGTGCGGCGCCATGGTGCGGTCCCAGTTGCCATCGCGACCGGGCAGGCGCTTGTTCACGGCGTACTCCATGAAGACGCCGCCGAAGAGGGCGCTCACGGCCTCCGTCGAGGACAGGTCGATGTACTGCCCCTCGCCGGTGCGCTGGTGGTGGTAGAGGGCAGCCAGGACGGCCAGGGCGCAGGTAGTGCCTACTCGCAGGTCCACCGCACCACTGAGGGGACTGGGCGGGCCGTTCCGATGGCCGGTGACGGAGGACAGGCCACCCAGGGCCGCGAAGGTAGGCGCGTAGCCCACGTAGGTGCGCTCTGGCCCGGTGCTGCCAACGGCAGAGGAGCAGAGCATGATGATGTCCGGCTTCACGGCCCGCAGGTCCTCGTAGCCCAGGCCCAGTCGCTCCAGGGTGCCCGGCCGCATGTTCGCGGTCACCGCATCGCAGAGGCCAGCGAGCTGGCGGGCGATCTCCACCGCCCGAGGCTGCTTCAGGTCCAGGGTGATGCCGAGCTTGCCGACGTTGAGGTCGCTGAAGATGGTGGAGTGATCCGGGCTGGTCAGGATAGGGCCGGTCATCAGGGAGCGCACTCGCGTGTGGTCGAGGCGTTGGCGGCTTTCGACCTTGATGACCTCCGCCCCCAGCAGAGCCAGCAGGAGGGTCCCTTGGGGGCCCGCCCAGGCCCAGGTGAAGTCCAGGATGCGAACTCCCGCCAGAGGGCCTTCTTTCACGCTCCTTCTCCCCTAGATGACGCCCGCGGCGGAGAGCCGGACCAGGTCCCGCCGCGAGTAGCCCAGCCGACCGCAGTAGATCTCGTCATTGTGCTCGCCAAGGAGGGGCGCCGGCCGCTCCGCCCGCCAGGGCGTCTCCGAGAACAGGTAGGCGGCGGTGGGATACTCCAGCCGGCCCGCCTCCGGGTGCTCTATCTCCGCGAAGAAGCCGCGCTCTCGGGCCTGCTCCCAGGCCATTACCTCGGCGACGCTGCGAACCGGTCCCGCGGGCACGCCTGCGTCCTGGGCGCGGCGGTAGATATCCTCTGCGGTGTAGTGGACCGCCCACTCCTCGACGTAGGGCTGGATCTCGCTGCGATGCAGGGAACGGCTTATCTCGTCGCGGCAGATCTCCTCCTGGGCCCAGGCTGGGTTGCCCATCACCTCCACCAGGGCCTCCCACTGGCGGTTCTGGGCAGCAGTAATGATGACGTAGCCGTCGCGGCAACGCACCAGGCCGCCGACCATGCCCGGGCGCTTCACCGGCGTGGGGTCGTTGGCGAAGCGGATGATATCGACCCTTTCCAGGGCCACGAGGGCCTCCAGCTTGGAGATCTCGACATGCTGGCCGCGGCCCGTCTTTGGGCGGCCCAACGCTGCGGCCAGGGCGGCCAGGGCGGCCGCCATGCCGACGTCGTACTCCCCGATATAGCCGCCGCCCACCACAGGGCCTTTCGCCGCTTCCCGTGGGTCTTGATAGATGAACGACGAGTGGCCGCTGCCGTGGTAGAGGTTGAGGTGATAGGTCCGCCAGTCACGGTAGGGGCCCGACGACCCGAAGGGAGTGATCGAGGTGACGATAAGTTCTGGGTACGCCGCCGCCAGCGCCTCGTAACCCAGGCCCAGGGCATCGGCGCCGCCCGGTGGCAGGTCCTCGACCAGGATGTCGGCGTCTCGCAGCAGATCGCGCAGGAGATGCTGGCCGCTGGCGGTGACCACGTTCAAGGTGACGCCCAGCTTGTTAGTGTTCAGGTAGAGGAAGAGACCGCTCCGCTCCGGGTGAGGAATGTCCTGGGGGAAGGGCCCGGCTCGCCGGGCGGGGTCGCCCCGAGCCGGTTCCTCGACCTTCACCACCTCGGCCCCCAGGTCGGCCAGGAGCTTGGTGCCGTAGGGGCCGGCGATCATCCTGCACAGCTCGACGACCCGCAGGCCTGCCAGCGCCGTTTCGGTCATAACGATGCGTCTTCCATACGCCCCCCGTTACTGTGTCCACCGCGATCTAATCCATGCTAAAAAAGCCTGGCGCACAGAGCAAGGGCCTTACGTCCCGACATAGCGCCCGCAGGCGCAGACCACAAGACCACCGAAGCTGGCCGAGATGGTCCACACCGCCTCCGACGTGGCCTTAGACCACTAGTGTGGTGAATCAGAAACCCGCAGGCAGATGTCATTCTGAGTCCGCCTCTGGCGGACGAAGAATCCGTGATGGGAAGCCTGCTGAGCCGGATGCTTCATCCGCCTCTGGCGGATTCAGCATGACAAAGACAAAGCATTGGATTTGTCAGCGAATCTCTGACTCAGGACACTAGCAGGGTGATGAAAAACTCACTCCGTGCCCTTCCACAAGCTCAAGACGCCCTTCGACATGCTCAGGGTGAGCCGTTCTTGGTTCCGCTCGTGGTGAGCCTGTCGAACCACGAACGGCCCGCATGGTCTTGTCAGCACTCTTCTAGTCTGCCCGCGATCAGCGGGGAAAACGCCGCCGGGCCGTGGTTCAGTCCGTGGCAGCGCTGGAACAAATCCGGAGAGCCCACACTTGACGGAGTTCCGTGATCATCCGAAGATGCTTACCAAATGCGGTAGGGAACCGTCGTCCGGCCGCGGAGGGTCGGCGCTAGGAAGGCGTGATGGCGCGCGGGCTCCTTCTTCTCTCTTTGGCAGTCCTCATGGCCGCATTTCGCCCCTCTGCTGCCGCCG
>Ga0315277_10002225_pt1 | contig 27245 bp, 19 predicted proteins | sample YL17G05_15_MG_FD_203695 | JGI IMG/M metagenome (GOLD analysis project Ga0315277, IMG submission 203695) | Sediment microbial communities from Yellowstone Lake, YNP, Wyoming, USA - YL17G05_15 | ecosystem: Environmental > Aquatic > Freshwater > Lake > Sediment | place: USA: Wyoming | collected... | reverse complement strand
GTCGCCGGTGGCGTTCTTGGGAATAGGCTTGCCGTAGTACATGTCGCCGGGTCCCTTGTGGACGATGGCCCTGCGGATCCGGTAGTCGCATTGCGGATCGACCCAGATCTGGTACGTGCCGTGATTCGTGCTGCCTTCAATGACATGGCAGGCGAAGCCGTCCACTTTCTCCATCTCGTCGTGGAGGATCGTTGTCGGCGAGTCCTTCAGAATGGCCGCCACGGGCTTGCGATCGGCGTCCATGTACCCGAGCAGGACGCCGCCCCAGAGGAAGTAGTAGGCCATGACGTCCGTCGCCTCCTCTGGGGGATACAGGGACGCACTCAAGCGGTTTCCCGTGGGGGCAATCTCCTCTTGCCTGTAGAGGTACTGCTCGCCAGTGAAGACGCGGCGGGCGTTCTGCGTGTGCCTGGGCTTGCCGTCCTCGATTCGGTACCTCGTGAAGACGGAATCGAGTCTGCGTCCGTCGAATCGCTGCTCGAAGCTGTAGGTTTCGGCGTGTTTCCATTGCTCCGCCTCGTAGCCGTATAGCTCGATATCGACGTGCATCGCGATGGGCATGAAGGCGGCGTCGTGCGCGAGCATGGCGTCGAGAATCGCATTCAATTTCGCCCGGGAGGCCGCGGCTTGCGGCGACTCGCCCGACGGCTGGCTCGCGGGGCGGGTCTGGGCGAAGGCCACGCCGAGCGTGACGCATGCGGCCAGAAGGATCGCGGCGACGCTCCATCGCAGCCCGGGACGCGGATTGCCGCAACTGTCTTGGAGGATGCGGCGGACTCGCTCGGCCAGCGGCTTGCGCCGGCTGACCACCGACGGCGCGAAGGCCATCCGGCCCTGCGGCGTCAGATCGAGCAATGTCTCGGCGTAGTCCACGCCCGACTGGCCGCAGGCGAGGACCCAGTCGTCGCAGGCCTCCTCGCTCAATCGCACGAGGCGACGCTGCGTCCACCACAGAAGCGCCTGCCACGGCAGGGCACAGACCATCAGCTCGGCGGCAAACCCGCTGACGTGATCCCGCCGTTTCCAGTGCGCCAGCTCGTGACAGACGATGCCCATCCAGTCGAGGCGGTCCCCCTCGCCACCGGCGTCCGGCTGAACCAGCAGGACCGGGCGCCGCGCCCAACACCAGATCACCGGGCTGTGCACCCGTGCGCTGCCGCGGATGGTGACATCAGCGTCGATTCCGAGCCGGGCCTTGGCCACTTCGAGCACTTTTGAAATGTGCGCAATCTCTACGGGCCTCGCGGATCGCACCAGCCGCAGGCCCGCGAGGAATCTGACGACCAGCCGGACAAGCAACGCGCATGTGGCCAGAATCCACCCGGCCAGCAGCCACCGAGCGGGGTGGAACTGCCAAGCCTGATGCACCGAGCCGACAGCAGATGGTTGAACGGATCCCGTCGCAACGGGCTCCGCCTCACCTGTCGCACGCCAGTCCGGAGTCGCCGCTGGATAATCACCGATAATCGGCTCGGCGCGGGCCGATGCCGGGGCAACGACGGGCTTTTCTGCGAACAGGCCCCACCCGTGCTGCTTGACGGTGTAGCTGAGCGCCGGGATGGCCGCCGCGGCGATCAATCCGATGAGCAGGACCTGGTGTGCCCGTGCAGGCCGCCGACGAAGAAGGAGACTTCCCCCAAGCCCCGCCGCCAGACACGCGGTGCTCTGCCACGCGAGCATCCACAGCCCGGCGTGCTGTGCGAAAACCGTGCCGATCATGACTGCCTCTCCTTTCGCTTTTCCTCGATCATTTTTCGCAGCGTCCCGAGCTCCGCGTCGCTCAGGTCGCTCTCCCGGATCAGGTGCTGGAACATGGCGAGCGCGTCGCCGTCGAAGACGCGATTGAGGAATTGCCGGACCGATCCGGCCCCGGCCTCCTCCCGGCTTCGCTTCGGTGTGTAGATGTAGCTCTTGCCCTCGGCCCGGTGCTCCAGCCAGCCGGCCTTTTCCAGCTTCTGCATCACGGTCAACACGGTCGTGTAGGCGAGCCTCCTCCCGTTGCGGCCAAGCTGCTTTCGCACATCGTGCACACTGGCTTGGCCCCGTTCCCACACGATCTCCAGCACCGCCCGCTGCAACTCGCCCAGATCGTCCAGCGACATCTTGCCCATGGCACGATTCTCCCGTCACAATCTGTCGTTCCTTCCTACGATCCATGAAAGTACTATATGCCATAGTACCTGTCAACAGGAAAATGGCGGGCCAGCGAAATTTTTTTGCCGCTCCCCAAAAACGAACGCGGGCCCCCGCCGCGGGGACCCGCGCATCTCACGGAAATAAGCCGTTGGGCAGGATCACTTGCCCGTATCTTCGACGGCGATCCAGACCTCCGCCGGCTCCTTCTCGACTTTGAATTGCAGGCCCGTCTGTCTGGCAAGATTATCGAGCAGGACGGGCAAATCCTTCTCCTTGTCGATGACCTCTTCACGCGCGGAGTCCATGTTCACGATGCCCCGTTCAAAGGCGTAGGAGGTTTTGCCGGTCTGCATCATGGCGCCTCGGCTGTCGATGGCGACATTGATCCCGTCGGCAAGTCGATCGAACAGCTCGGTTAGAGAATCCGCCTCACGTTTCTCCAAGGATGCGTTCTCGTTGACAAACAGACAGAGCCGATTCGGATCCCTGCCGGGTAGGGGGGGAACGCGTAGCGGCCCGTCACGACGATGGTGTCGCGCTCGACGGTGCGTTTCTCAAAACGAATGGAGCGACGCATCTCCGTGCGTATGATCTCCTCCAGGGCCTTGAGCCGCTCTTGCACGGAACACCCCTCGCGCACGATCCAGTCGCCTTTGGGCACGCCGACCTCTTGCAACTCTTCGGGAATCGCCAAGTCGTAATGGGGAATGTCCAGTATCCAGTTCAGGGCACTTCTGACGTTTGGCAACCTGGAGCCGCCGTAGTAGTGGCCGTCATGCACTTGACCATCCCAGCGGAATGCGGCACATATGTACCAAGCGTAGTCAGTCACGTTATCAAGCCCACCCTTATCAAGAGCCATATCAAGGACATGCTCCTGGCGTTCAGGCATGAATGGCGGCTTGATGAGCTTCAGCGTTTCGCCTTCCTCCAGGCGGTACGTGTTTTGGAAGGCGTTCTCCCAGTCAGGATTTGGACTTTGCTCTGCGGCCGGCGGACTGGCCGGATCACTCGGGAGCAATCTGGTCTCACCAATGTCGATAGTGCGCTTGCTCCTGTCATTTGCCTCTATCGCGAGTTGACGGGTCTGATAGCCCTTGGCTCGGATACTCAGCTTGTATGTGCGCCCATAGGGGATTGCTTTGATGGCGAATCTTGCTTCGTTTGTCTCTGAGGCAGCGACCGGGACCCGGCACTTGAAGTCGCCAAGTAATGACACGAACGTACAAGCCTTCGGGATCGGTCGCCCATTCGGGTCGAGGACCCGCCCTTCGATGGTAAGGGCCGGCTCCATGTGGATGGTCACGACTTCTGCTGGGTCACGGATCTCAACCGTGCCGGCGACCCCGCCTCAGTGGTCTCGCGCCATGACATACGCAGGCTGGCCCTCCTTCATCCACTGTTGTGACCATGGCACCTCGAAGTACCCCTGGGAATTCGGCTCGACGCCATAAGATGTCATCGGCAAGACCGTCACGCGTGCATTCTGCCCGGTCACAGGTTTGTTGTTCGGGTCTAGCACACGGCCTCTGATCACAGCGCCCGATGCGAGCTGCTCAACGCACGCGCCGTGACCGGTAACGCTTTTGACCGTTCCCGCTGCCTGTGCGAGTCTTTTCTGGGCGAAAGCGATTCCGACGGCGAGGCAAACGGTGACCGCAGCCACGGCGAGGGTCCAGCGCCGGCCGATGCGAGGGTTGCCGCATTGGTTTTCTACGATTCGATGGATACGACCGGCCAGACCTTTTTTGGTGGTGACTACGGCGGGGATGAGGGCGGCACGGCCCAGCGGGGTCAGACCCAGCAAGGTGCGGGCGTAGCGCGTGCCGGTCTGGCCGGAGGCGATGACCCAGTCGTCACACGCCTCTTCGCTCAGGTCCACCAGCCGGCGGCGAGCCAGCCACGACAGCGGCTGCCAGGGCAACAGGCAGGTCATCAGCTCAGCAAACAATCCACTCACGTGGTCCCGCCGTTTCCAATGGGCCAGCTCGTGACAGACGATACTCGGCCAGTCGAGCTGCGTGTCATTCGCTGAATCGTCCGGTATCAGCAGGATCAGCTCTCGGCCCCAGCACCAGATGACCGGACTGCGCGCCTGCTCGCTGGTGCGAACGAGCACATCACATTCGACTCCGAGCTTGGCCTTTGCAGCATTGAGAGCTTCTGCGATTTGCCCGCCCTGCAGCGGGTCAGATCGTCTCACGAGGCACAGACCCAGGACCAGTCTTATAGCCAATCGCAGCAGTAGGATTGTGCTTGCCGCAAGCCACAGCAGCGGCAGGGCGGTTTCCCATCGGATTCCGGCAGTCGCAGGTGCAGACGTCATCGACAATGTCGTGCCGCCGTCGGTCGGCTCGACAGACGCATCGCTCATCGGCGTTGCAGTCGCGGCCGCAGGATTGGCTTGGACGATGAACGGCTGAGCCTCGTGCACGGAGACTGTTCGCTCCGCCTCGAACAGTCCCCATTGGTTCTGTCGTACAACGCTGCTCAAAACGGGAATGAGGATTGCCGCGGTGAGTGACAGCAATAACAATTGATGCGCGCGGGCCGGGCGCCGTCGCAAGAGGAAGCTGACCCCGAGTCCCGCCGCCAGACACGCCGTGCTCTGCCAGGCAAGCGGCCAGAGCCATGGATGTTGTGTGAATTGTTCCCCCATCATGATTTACCCTCCCCTTGCTCTTCCTCTTTCTGCTCAATCAGGCGTTTCAACTCGCCGAGGTCGTCGGCGCTGAGCTTGCTCTCGCGGATCAGGTGCTGGAACATCGTGACAGCGTCGCCTGCGAAGACGCGGTTAAGGAATCCTCGCACGGAGCCGGCCCCGGCCTGCTCGCGGGTCTGGGCGGGCAGGTACACGTAGGTTTTGCCCTCGGCCCGATGTTTGAGCCATCCGGCCTTCTCCAGCTTCTGCATGGCGGAAAGCACCGTCGTGTACGCAAGCTGCTTTCTGCCGGCGAGCCGTTCTCGGACCTGATGCACATTGGCCTCGCCCAGTTCCCACACAGCCTCCAGAACCGCTCGCTGAAGCTCTCCCATGTCGTCCAACGACTTTCGTGTCATGATTCGCATCTCCACAGAGACAGGCCATCAACCGTGACTACTCCAATAAAAAGTACTCCATACTGTAGTAGATGTCAACTCGAAAATGGAGAAAATAGCGGAAAAAGATAAAAATTGCATTTGGGCGGCTGGAAAACAGGGAAAGACTGCCTTACGTGAGGGTTGGGCATCGGGAGAACGCGGCCGGCAGCGGAAAAGCTTTGACCGGGGACTCGTCGTGGGGCTATACTCAACGAGGATGGAGCGACCGGTGTGGCCAGGGAATTGGCAGCTTGAGAGGTACGGGAGCGGACCATTACTGGAGGCGGCGACGATGTGGGTGTCAGGAAACAGGTGGACGGGGCTGACTGTTGGCTGTTGCTTGGCTTGCATCGTCTCTTCTGCAACAATTCATGCCGCCGATGTCACCGGCCGCTGGCGACTGGAAGTCAAAACTCTGCACTGGTCCCAGCACCAGAAGATCACCCTGTACGACGCCGGCGGCGACGTCGTGGACTGGATGGAGGAAGACGTCATCGATGACCCGGCCGGGCTGCTTCAGGAGAAGGCGTGGGGATCTGCCGTTCAATCCGACGGGAAGATAGAAGGGTACTATATCCGCTCCACGTTCTGCAGCGGCCAGGCGCTGACGAGGCTGGAGGGCAGCATATCCGAGGACAATCGTGTGGTCTTCACTGCCGTCTTTCCCGGCAGAGGCGAGGGCTGTGCTGCGATGGGAGTCCCGTTCCATGTTCAATACTCCGATATGGTGGAGTCTTTCGAGGGGACCTATGATCCCAACAAGAAGATAGTGACCGGGACTCTCATAACACGCCAGGACCGCAAGTACACCGTGGTCCAACAGGGCGACGAAGATCGGGGCTACGATTACTATTCCGTGGAGGACACCAACATCCTGCGGAGTTGCACGTTCTCGATCGAAGTCCAGCCGAAGGAGTTCATGGTCACCTTCGACGACGGGCCCGTGCCGGGAAAGACGGAGACGATTGTCAATGCGCTCAGCAATATTCTTGTCGATGGCGAGCCGGTAAGGGCAGGCTTCTTCATGGTAGGTGTCGGATGTTGTGAGGATTCAAAGTGCTTCTGTCCCTGGTGGGACTGGTATAAGAAAAAGGGCAGTGTGAGAGACAATCCAGGACTTGTCCAAACGGTTGCTGGCAATCGTCATGTCATCGGGGTCCATACACAGCACCATCCTTACCTGCCGGACAAGTCTCTTGAGGAGATAACGGTAGAGATATCACAGTGTTACTATGAGATAAGAAGAGCACTCAATCCTGGTAGTCCTGACGATGTGGACCTGCCCAAGGTGTTCAGACCCCCTTATTTTGAGCTCAGCAAGGATGCCTGTACGGCCGCAAATGCGCTCGGCTTCAACAAGATAATCTTGGGAGCGGGAAAGGACCGCATGGAAGCCGTAGACATCGGTTGGCCTTTTCTACCGTCGCCAGAGGACGTGCAGGAAAAGGCAAAAGGCTTCATCGAGACTTCGGGAAGAGACGAACCATGCGTCCTGGTGTTCCATGATTTTACGCCCGCGGCTCAAGACGTTGCGAAAATAATCAAATATCTGCGGAGACATGAAGTCAGAGTACTCGGCGAGGACGTCGAAGAAGGTTTTACTTTGGTTCATTTTGATCCCGATAGGCTTCAGCGCGGCATCCTGTCGCGCATTCGTCAAGCCGTCGGTACGATCCATTCATCTGAGACCGCCAGGCACACGATACCCCTGGACTCCACTGTCAGTGCCGCCACCTTCAACGTATCGTGGCAAGGAAGCGACCTGGATCTGGTTCTTTACAGGCCGGACGGAACGAGAGTGGATCCCGCAAGGGCTCTTGTCGATTCCCGCGTCAAGTACGGCGAGAGAGATACGTACGAGTACTATACCGTTTCTCAGCCGGCCGCGGGAACTTGGGTAATGGTGGTTTCCAGTGTGAGCGTTCCTCCGCAGGGAGAGAAGTACGCGATAACGGTAGAGGGCGATACTGACCTCTCGCTGTTCGCGTTTGCGGACAAGCCCCAGTATCGGTTGGAGGAGCGAATTACTGTAAGGGCTGAGTTGGCGAAAGGCGAGACCCGCATGAGTGGGGCGTCAGTCATGGCAAGAGTCTTGCGTCCGGATGCATCCGTTGACGATCTCACGTTGTACGATGACGGAATGCATGGGGATGACGATGGCGGCGATGGGCTCTATGCCAATGCATACGGCAACACATCTTTGCGGGGCTCTTATGAGATTACTGTAACAGCCGCCGGCTCGCTGGGGACACGGCGATATGAAAGAGTATCCAATCTGGCGGTCATGGTTGGCTCGATTGCTTACGGCGACGTGGACTTCGGAGCGTATGCAGTCCTTGCGACCCGCTGGATGGCCTGTGATTGTATGGAACCCGCCTGGTGTGACACGGCCGACCTGGACCAAAGCGGGGCGGTGGATATCTCGGATTTATGTGTTCTCGCCGAGCGATGGCTTGAGATCGCCCCATAGCTGCCGGACCTCCCGCTGTTGATGGTTTGCATCCGTTTCATAGAGCGGTTGTCACACAGACGGACGTCAGAAGCTCGAATGAAATGATATGGGCCCTGTCGTCTGAGCGAAGACAGGGCCCACAATACATGCCAAGGCAGGGAGGTTACTCTTCTTCCTCCTCCTTCTTCTTGCCGTACTGGGCGATGATCTGCTGCTGCACGTTCGGGGGGACAGGCTCATAATGGCTGAAGGTCATGGTGTAGCTGCCCCGGCCGCCGGTGACGCTTTTGAGCTGGCTGGTGTACTGGGCGACCTCGGCCAGCGGGACCTGGGCCTTGATGGTGATGTAGTTACCCGGCAGCATTTCCTGCCCGACGACGCGGCCGCGCTTGGAGGACAGGTCGCCGGCGATATCGCCCACGTTTTCCGCGGGGATCGTGATTTCAATGTTGACGATGGGCTCCAGCAGGGCAGGCTTGGCCTTCTTGATCGCGTCGATGAACGCGCCCTTGCCGGCGGAGCGGAAGGCCACTTCCTTCGAGTCCACGGGGTGGTGCTTGCCGTCGGTGATGGAGACCTTGACGTCCTGCATGGGGAACCCGGCGATGATGCCGCTCTGCATGACGTCGTTGACGCCCTTGTAGACGGCGGGCTCGTACTGCCCGGGGATGGTGCCGCCGTAGATGTCCCAACTGAATTGCAGCGGCGGGTCGCTGTTGCGCTCCGCCGGCTCGACCGTCAGGTAGACCTCGCCGAACTGCCCGGCGCCGCCGGTCTGCTTCTTGTGCCGATAGTGCCCTTCGGCCTTCATCGTGATCGTCTCTTTGTACGGAATCTTCGGCTCCTTCGTGTTCACGGTGAGCTTGAAGCGGTTCTGCATCTTCTCAATCATGACCCGCAGGTGCATATCGCCGAGACCCTGGGCCACCAGCTCCTTGGTCTGCGCATCGCGGGTGACTTTGAAGCATGGGTCTTCCTCGCGCAGCCTGTCGAGTGCGCCGCCGATCTTCTGCTCGTCGCCGCGGGAGGCCGGCTCCATGGCCAGCGAGAACATCGGCTCGGGGTACGGGGGCATCTGGAACTTGCCGGAGACCCGGCCATCCGAGATGAGGTCGCCCATTCTGAGTTCTTCGACCTTGGCCAGCGTGATGATATCGCCGGCGATGCCGACGTCGATTTCCCGGGTCTCGCCGCCCTGGGACTTGAGGATATGCCCCGGCCGCGCGCCTTTCTTCTCATCGTTTCGCAGGAGGTTCGTATCCGACTTGAGCGTCCCGCTGAAGAGGCGGATGCTCGCATACTTCATGTTGGACCTCGGGTCGAACGCGATGCGGAAGACCAGGCCCGCCAGCGGTCCGGAAGGATCGGCCTTCAATTCGGTCACCTTCTCGCCGTCGATCAGCTTGGCCGGCTCGGCCTCGACCGGCGAAGGCGTGTACTTCGTGACCAGGTCGAGCAGCTCCTTGACGCCGACCTCATGTCTGGCGTCGGTGAAGATGATTGGGACAAGCGTTCCGGCGCTCAGGGCCTTGACGAACACGGAGGCGATCTGCGCGGCCGGAATCTCTTCGCCGCCCAGGTACCGCTCCATCAGGGCATCGTCCGCCTCGATCACGCTCTCAATCAGTTCCGTGTGGGCCTGCGCCACGTCCATCACGGCCGACTCGCCGCTGCTGTTCTCGATGCACTCGATGATGGATTTTCTGTCCGCGGAGGGCAGGTTGGCGCAACGGCACTGGGTGCCGAAGTTCTCCTGAATCGATTTGAGCAACTCCGGGAACTCGATGTTCTCCGCGTCGAACTTGTTGATGACGATCACGCGGGGCTTCTTCTGCTCGCCGGCGAGGTGGAACATCTTTCGCGTGTTGGTTTCGACGCCGGCGGGCGCTCCAATGACGATGACGGCCGTCTCGGCCGCCGGAATTGCCGCAATCGCCGGGCCGATGAAGTCCGGGTATCCCGGCGTGTCGATCACGTTGATCAGCTTGCCGCTGTGCTGCGTGTTGACCACCGAGGCCAGAATCGAATGCTGATACTCCTTCTCCTCGTCGTAATAGTCGCTGACGGACGTTTTCTCGTCAACGCTCCCCAGCCGGCTGATGGCGCCGGTGATGTGTAAGATCGCCTCGGTCAGCGAGGTCTTGCCGCTGCCGCCGTGCCCCAACAGAACCATGTTCCGGATGTCGCCCGTTGCTGTCACTTTCGAACCTCCAACAGCCGTTTCCTAATTCACGTGCTCCCAAAAACCCGCAATTTTACACCAGGCGTGTGGGATTACTCAAGAGCTTTTTTTATATTGCCCGTCCGAGTGTCTGTGCAGATTTTAGGGCAATGTCCTGGGTGGCACGGGCAAACTCGTTTTGCCCGTGGGGTCTCGCGGGAGCAGGCTTTGCTGAGATAACACCGTCAAACGAGTTTGGCGGTGCCACCCAACGGCCAGAATATTTTCACAGACACCCGTCCGACGCCTATGTTCATGGTCCGACCGCTTCCCGGCGCGCCTTCCGGCACAGGCGGTTTGGCGGGCAAAACGCAGCAAGCTTGCCCCTGGCCCGATCGGGATTCCATGAAGCGGACTGTGCCTGCCGCCCCCAGTGCTGTAGCTGGGGCTGATGCTCTTTCTCTTTTGCCGACCCCTTGCGGTTCTATTCCCGCAGCGAGCGCCATCGTATTCTCCCCCATACGGACCGGGGGCATTTTCCGCCACAGAATCAGCAGAACGCTGGCGACCAATCAGAAGGCATCAGGACTATTGTAAAGTGTTGTATTAGGTCTGTGCAGAGAACCAATAGAGGAACCTATGTGAAGGGAAGCGTTATGTTGGGCGATACAGAAGAAGTGCATGAGTACGGCGAAGTGGCTTACCCCCGGCCGTGGTACGCGAGCTTGCGGCGGATGTCGTGGGGCGCGGTCTTTGCGGGACTCTTCGTGACGCTGGCGATCTTCCTGACGCTCCAGATGCTGGGAGCGGGCATCGGTCTGTCCACCGTCAGTCTGACAGGCCGTGAAGTCTCCAGCGGCAAGGCGCTGGGCATCGGGGCGGCCATCTGGTGGTTCATCACCGGGCTCATCGCTCTGTTCATCGGCGGATGGGTCGCAGGGCGGCTTGCCTCGCAGCCGAACAGAATCGAACGGGTTCTGCATGGCCTTACCATGTGGGGGTTCTTTTACGTTGTCATGTTCTGGGTAGTAACGACGGCGCTGGGCGTTCTTGCCGGCGGCGGGCTCGCTCTGCTGGGCAAAGGCGTCTCAGCGGCCGGGCAGGCGGCCACCACCCCGCAGGGACAGCAGGCGATGGCGAGTCAGGGGCTGACTCCTGAGGCCATCGCCGGGGCGCTCGGAATCAGTACGGCTCCGCAAGCTCAGCAGGGCGGCAAGGATGTTGCCGCAGCCGTCAACGATTACCTGAAGGGCCCCAGAACATCTCAGGACCGGCAGCAGTTGGCGCAGGTAATCGCGCAGGACACCGGCAAGAGTCCGGCCCAAGCCGATCAGATGATCACCAATCTGGAGCAGACGGCACAGCAGGCAAAGGTAACCACTCAACAGGCGGCGAACATCACCGGCGCCACGTTCATAGGGCTTGCGATCTCGATGTTCCTGGGCGCGATCGTGGCGATGCTCGGCAGCCTGGCCGCCGGCGCACCGACTATGCTTGTACCTCCGCGCGAGTACACGCATGTCACCGGCGCGAAGACTGAGGCGGGCACGTACGCTTCGAGATAACGAGCGATTCTGATTCCCGCTTCGCCAGGCGAGGCGGTCAATCAAGTTTCAGCGGATTCCGTGCAGACCGCCCGGCATTCTGCGGTCTGCCCGGAATCGAGATCATCTCTCTATGGGACCCTGCCCCAGACCCGGATATCATCGACATAAATGGTGTCGAGATCATCCTTCTCCTGGGCGGAGGTCTTCCCGTCGCCGATTCCGATCGTCAGCTTCGCGACGGCGGCGAGATTCACATCCGTCTCCCTGAGATCGGATAGCGCAATATCCCACTGCCGCCAGTATCTGCTCTGGACCGCGTAGTTGAAGGGATGCGCGACCGTGGCGGCTTTGCCGGAGCTGTCCTCGATGCGCACATACAATCGCTGCTCCACATTGTTCGGGTCGCCGCAGAAAGTCAGGGACAGCCGCTCGGCGCCGCGCGTGGTCCAATCCTGGGGCGTGCTGAACGTTCGCGTCGCTTCGGTGAAGTACGGCTCATACTGGTTCTGGCACGAAAGCCGCATCGACTGGCTACCCTGGCGGACCGTAGTCAGCTCGCGGAAGACATAATCGTAGCCGGTGATGTTGTGAGGCCAGGCGGCCGCGATTTGGGCGTCGTCGGCGTAGGATTCGAAGTCGTCGACCGAGAGGCAGTCGCCTGCCGTGAATGTCACAACGGGTCCCGTTATTGTGCCGGCCGCGCCGATCTCATCCACGCGCCACTCGTATGTCCGGCCGGACTCCAGAGAGGCGGGGGCATAAGAGGCTCCCGTTGGCCCGGGCTCCACTTTCTGCATGGCGCCTTTCTCGCCAAACCACAACTCACGCGATGTGGCGAAGGCGCCCTCGGCCCATCTCAGCACGGCGCTGACCGGGACACCCGTCTCACCGTCGCCGGGGTAGCGGGCGACGGCGGCGGGACCGTCGGATTGTGAGGAGATATCGTCAAATGTGCAGGTGAAGCCGGGACGCAGCAGATTCTGATTGGCCGCGAAGATGATGCTGACGCCTCCGGGGAATACGGCGTCATACACACCGGCACTTTCCCACGGGTCGACGGCATTTGTGTCCACCAGCGTTGGGGTCCGGACAACCAGGGCCCCGCCTCGCTGTGCGTAAAGGCTGCCGGTGATGTACACGGGATTGGCGCCGACGACGTCCAGCTCGGCATAGTAGCTGCGGGCGTTGTCGAGCCCGGGCAAGGGCACTTCGGTGGCCATCTTCATGATATTCTCATTGAGGTTGACGAACTTTCGCACCTCGATCCGCAGGTTCGCCGGACCATCCTCCCAGTGGACGAGCATGACGTAGCCGCTGGCAACGATGCCGGGTGCGCCGGTAATCATGCCGTCATCCAGAAAATAGTTGATTCGTGCGCCCAGTCCGTGATAGCTGTGGGCAGCGTCGCCGTTGACGTTGACCACGGCCCCGACGCGCACATCGGTAAATTCTTCCTGCGAGGCGATCCCGACCCCGAAGCCAGAACCGCCGAGGTCGGGAGGCGTCATCTCGGTCAGGACCAGATAGCTGTTGCCGTCCGGTTCTTTCGTGATGGCGTTTTGGAAGGTCCCGGTCACGGCGGGATACGCCTGGAACTGCCAGGTGGACAGGTCGAACTTGTTGCCTGTGAATTTCTCCGACCAATTGGCCTGTGCCGGACTGCTGAGAGCCAGGAACAGGCAGACGCTGACCCTGAAGGTGTACTGTACTCTTGTCATTGTCGTTCTCCCCAAAAAATTGCGCGAAATGTCCAAGCGTCAGGGAGGAAGGGATTCCTGAGATTCCGGCAGCAGAGACACAAACATCCTCCACAGTCTATCCTCCCCGCTACGGCGGCCCGGAAGATCGGCGCAATAGTAGTTGCCCTCTTGGGCCTCCATCAATCAGGAAAATACTCACAAGCCCGTCATAATGCAAGCATTTCTTCCGTCTGAATTTCAGGTTTAGGGAGGTTCTTTTCGGCGATTTCGACGCACCGAAAGAGCCGGGAATCGCCTATGGCGGCTGCCGACGAGGCGTGGTAGGATGTCAAAGGCAAGATATTCAGGAGCGCAGTCCATGATATAGGTGGGAAATCCAGGCTACCCGAGGCAAGGGGGATGGGAAGCAGGGAGCACCATGGCTGAACGAAGAGGTTTTACGCTGATCGAGCTGCTGGTGGTGATCGCCATCATCGCGGTCTTGATGGCGGTGCTGCTGCCGGCGCTGAACAGGGTCAGGGAGCAGGGCAAGCGAGCGGTCTGTCTGAGCAATATGAAGCAATTGGCGCTTGCCTGGATGCTGTACGCCGACAACAACGACGATAAGATCGTCAACGGCGGAGCGGGCGTCCCTCGATTGGGTGAGCCGCCGTGGGTCGGTAAATGCTGGCATGACAACTTCCGCCTGGGTGAGCAGTTGCCCGCCGAGGACCAAATCAGCGAGATCAAGAAAGGGGCGTTGTGGCCCTATTGCCAGGATGCGAAACTGTACCGGTGCCCGACCGGGTATCTGGGGGAGACGCTGACGTACGCCGTGATGGATTCCATGAATGGCCACGGCGACGGAACGAAAGCGTCGGGACTGTGGATCAAGAGGCGCATGGAGATTCGCAGGCCGAGCGTTATGGCGGTCTTCATCGATGAGGGCTGGGTGACTCCCGATAGCTATGCTGTCTGGTATGAGCGGGAGATGTGGTGGGACGACCCTCCGATCCGGCACGGCGACGGCGTGAATTTCTCGTTCGCGGACGGCCACAGCGACCATTGGAAGTGGGAAGGACCGGACACGATAGAACGCGGGCGGCTTCTGGATCGCCGGTATGCCGGACCCGGATGGGTGCCAAAAACCGATGCCGGCTTCAAGGACCTCTACTGCGTCCAGAAAGCCACTTGGGGGAAATTGGGCTACGAGCCCACGCACTAGCCCAAGCACGTGCGCACGCGGCGAACCTATTGCGTAAACAGGACCACCAACTCTGAGATGTTGAGGGTATCTGCCACATCCGGCGGATCTGGATCGCTCGAAGCACCTTGAGAGTCCGTTGCCGATTGTTCCTCAGTCTGCCTTCAATCGCCATTTTATCGTGCTTGACAACGGCTGCTGCCGGGCCTAATCTAATGATTTGCACAGGTGTACAGACGAGGAGTGCCAAGCAGTGTCAGAGCAAGTGGTAACGCGATTTGCGCCGTCGCCGACGGGGTATCTGCATGTGGGCGGGGCGAGGACCGCGCTGTTCAATTGGCTGTGGGCCCGCTGTACTGGCGGGACGTTCATCCTGCGGATCGAGGATACGGACCTGAAGCGCAACACGCCGACCGCCGCCAGGCAGGTGATCCAGGACCTGCGGTGGCTGGGCATCGAGTGGGATGAGGGTCCGGAGGTCGGCGGGCCGAACGGGCCGTACTTCCAGTCGCAGCGCACGGAGATCTACAACCGGTACGTCCAGAAGTTGCTCGAAGAGGGCAAGGCGTACTATACCTTCGAGACCACCGATGAGCTCGACGCGATGCGGGCCCAGGCCGACGCCCAGAAGAAAGGTTTCGTCTATTCCCGGCCGCAGCAGTTTCCATCCGAGCAGGACGCGGAGCGGGCTCGTGCGGAAGGCCGGTCTGTGACCGTCCGCTTCGCGATGCCGCTGGGCAGGCCCATCGTCGTGAGCGATATCATCCGCGGCCGCATCTCCTTCGACCCGGCCGAGCTCGGCGATTTCATCATTCTCAAAAGCGACAACTTTCCGACGTACAACTTCGCCTGCGTCGTCGACGATTATCACATGCAGATCACGCACGTGGTTCGCGGGCAGGAACACCTGATGAACACGCCGAGCCAGCAGGCCCTGTGGCAAGCCCTGTTTCCGGATACCTCGCTGCCACAATACGCCCACATGTCCGTCACGGTCAGTGACGCCGGCGGCAAGCTGTCCAAGCGCGAGCGCCCCGAGACGCTCAGAAAAGCGATCCAGGAGAGGGCCAAGAGCGAGCCTCAGATCGTCAGCAGCCTCTCGGCCAACTGTGGCGTGAGCGTTGAAGCCGTTGAAGATTTCCTCGCCGGCAAGAAGGTGCCGGACGTGCCCGACGTGGAGAAGATGGCGCAGTTCCTCGGTGTCACGCTGCCGGAGATCAACATCATCGATTTCTTCCGCAGCGGCTACCTGCCGGAGACGATGGTCAACTTTCTCTCGCTGCTCGGCTGGAACCCCGGCGATCAGCGGGAGATCATGACTACCGATGAGCTGGTCCGGTCGTTCGACCTTTCCCGGCTGACGAAAAGCAACAGCCTGTTCGACCGCAAGAAGCTCCTCGCGTTCAATACCGAGCACCTCCGCATCGAGCCGCAGGAGAAAGTCCTGGCGCACTTCAAAGCCTACCTGAGGGAAAGAGAATCGCCCCTGCTGGCGGCCGACGACGCCACGCTTCAGCGAATCATAAAACTCTGTGAAGGGGCGCGAACATTTGACGATATCGAACGTAAAAGTGCCTTTATATTTCTCAATGATTCTAGGATTGAGTTCGACGAAAAAGCGGTCAGCAAGGTGCTGTTGAAGGATCGTGCACTGGATATTTTGCAGAGGGTGCGGCAGGAACTGGCAGGGATGGACCAGTTCACCGAGCCGGCCATCGAGTCGATGCTTCGCGGGCTGGCCGAGGAATGGCAGGTCGGCCTGGGCAAGGTGGCGCAGCCCCTTCGCGTGGCCCTGTGCGGCACGACCATCAGCCTTCCGATCTTCGATTCCGTGAGCATGCTCGGCAGGGAGCGCACGCTTCGACGAATCGATTTGACGCTGGAGAAGTTCCGGTCCCGGGCACAGGCGCAGACGGAGTAGCGATGCCACTACTGGTTACGGGGTCCATCGGGATAGACACGATCAGGACGCCGCACGGGTGCAGTGAGAACTGCATCGGCGGCTCGGCGATCTATTTCACGATGGCGGCCAGCTTCTTTTCGCCCGTCCGGTTCATCGGGGTCGTCGGCTCGGATTGCCCGTTCAATATCCCGCACCTGTTCAGCGGCAGGGACGTGGACCTGCGGGGCCTGGAGGTCCGGCGGACCAGCAAGACCTTCCGCTGGGCGGGCACCTACAAGGAAACGATGGACGACCGCGTGACCGATTCCATGGAGCTCAACGTCCTGGCGGAGAATCCGCCCGTCGTGCCCGAGGCGTTCGCCGACAGCACGTTCGTGTTTCTCGCCAATACCGCCCCGCGACTTCAAATCGAGCTGCTCAGCCAGATCAAATCGCCGGTGTTCGTGGCCGCCGATACCATGGATTGCTGGATCGCGGAGCACCTGGCGGACCTGCGCGAGCTGATGATGAAGATCGATTGTCTCATCATCAACGCCGACGAGGCCAAACTGCTGGCGAGGCAACTGAATCCGGTTCGGGCCGCCGAGGAAATCCTGGAGATGGGACCGTCCGTCGTCATCGTCAAGAAGGGCGAGTCCGGCTCACTGACGTGCCTGAAGGACGGGAGCAAGTTTGTCCTGCCGGCCTATCCAACGACGGAAGTCGTGGACCCGACCGGGGCCGGAGACAGTTTCGCGGGCGGATTCATGGGCTACCTCGCCCAGACGCAAAACACGGATTTCGGCACGTTGAAAACCGCGGTGGCATACGGCACGGTCGTCGCCTCGTTCACGATCGCGGATTTCTCGCTCGACCGCTTGAAGAAGATCACGCGGGCGGACATTGACGACAGGTTGGAGAGGCTCCGGGAGTTCACAAGCTTCTAATGTGTGTGCTAAGCGACAAATCCTGGGTGGCACCGTCAAGGCCGCAGGCCTTGGCGATGGTGTTTCTGCATACCGAAGACCATCGCCAAGCTGCGCTTGACGATGCCACCCGGAATGAACTGAGCGCAGTCTCATGATTTGGATGGGCTGACGGCAATGCGTTGTTTCATAGCCATCGACATTCCTGAAGACATTCGGGCCGCACTGGCCGACCTGCAGAAGGAGTTGGCGGGCCGGGTGGATATCCGCAAGGGCGACGTCAAATGGGTGGAGCCGGAAGGCATGCACCTGACGCTCAAGTTCCTCGGCGAGGTCCCGGACAACCAGATCGCCGGGGTCTGCAATATCGTCAAGGACGTGGCGGCCCGGCATACGGCGTTCGACTTCGACGTGAAAGAGGTCGGATCGTTCGGCGGCCGAAGCGCCCGCGTCCTGTGGGTCGGGGCCGGACTTGACTGTCCCGAGATGCTCGAGTTGCAGCAGGACCTCGAAGAGCAACTGGCCCAGGCCGGCTGGCCCAAGGAGGGCCGGCAGTTCTCAGGCCACCTGACGCTCTGCCGCATCCGCAACGGCAAGGCCGGTGAGAAACTCGCCCAGCTCACGAAACAATACACGGATTTCGATCTTGGCGCCATCCGGGGCGACTCGCTCAATGTGTATGACAGCCAGTTGAAACCGGAAGGGCCGATCTATACCCGTTTGGGAAATTTTACGTTACAGCAATAGGGAACAGTGGAAGGGCGAGAGAGTTGTTGGAGGTCATTCCATGGCAAAAACGAAGAAGACAACGACCACAGAAACCGCCGCCGACGGCAAGCAGGCAGCGCTGCATCGCGTGATCGCGCAGATCGAGAAGCAGTACGGCCAGGGCGCCATCATGCAGATGGACGAGAATTGTTATGCCCACATCGAGGGCATCCCCACGGGCGCGCTGTCACTCGACATCGCGCTGGGCGGCGTGGGGATTCCGCGCGGCCGCGTCACGGAGCTGTTCGGACCGGAATCGTCCGGCAAGACGACGCTCGCCCTGCACGTCATCGCCAGCGCCCAGAAGGCCGGCGGCATCGCCGCGTTCATCGACGCCGAGCACGCGCTGGACACCACCTGGGCCAAGAAGCTCGGCGTGGACGTCAGCAGCCTGCTGGTCAGCCAGCCTGATACCGGCGAGCAGGCCCTCGACATCGCCGAGATGCTCATCGCGTCCAACTCCGTCGACGTGATCGTTATCGATTCCGTGGCGGCGCTGACGCCGAAGGCCGAGCTCGAAGGCGATATGGGCGACAGTCACATGGGCTTGCAGGCACGGCTGATGAGCCAGGCGATGCGAAAGCTCACCGGCATTATCAACAAGAGCAAGACGTCCCTGGTCTTCATCAACCAGATCCGCATGAAGATCGGCGTCATGTTCGGCAACCCGGAAACGACCACCGGCGGCAAGGCGCTGAAGTTCTACAGCTCCGTTCGCATCGACCTGCGGCGGCTCAACACGCTGAAGGACAACACCGGCGCCATCGGCTCTCGCGTCAAGGCCCGCGTCGTCAAGAACAAGATTGCGCCGCCGTTCCGCGAGGCTGAGTTCGACATCATGTTCGATAGCGGGATCAGCTACGAGGGCGACCTGCTGGACCTGGCGATGGCCCACGGCATCGTCGAGCGAAGCGGCGCCTGGATCAACTACGGCAGCGCCCGACTCGGACAGGGCCGCGAAAACGCCAAGAAGTACCTGGTGGACAATCCCGAGCTGTGCGAGGAGCTCAAGACCAAGGTCCTCGCCGGCAAAGGAACCGGCCAGGCACCGTCGTCGTCACCGTCGGAAGAGCCGGCAGAGGTCGAGGCCTGAACGCACGGAGAGGCGGAATAGACCCGGGTGACACATGATGAATGAGTCGGGAGAATCGTCCGGAAGAATCATCGGATGGATGCTGCTATCCATCAGCCTGATCGCAACGACTCCGGCCTGGGCCACGACCCAGGCCGGGGCCGACTCCGCCGAGTTGCACTGGTGGAAGGGCAACCTGCATACCCACACCTTCTGGAGCGACGGAGACCACTTCCCCGAGATGGTGGTGCAGTGGTACAAGGACCACGGCTATCATTTCCTGGGCCTGTCCGATCATAACCGGCTGTCGCAGGGACAGCGGTGGACGCCGGTGACGGATAAGCAGCGGGCCGCTTTCGAGGACTACCGCGTCCGATTCGGCGAACGCTGGATCGAGACCCGCAAGGACGAGAAGGGCCAGACCCTCGTCCGGCTCAAACCGCTGTCCGAGTACCGTTGCCTTTTCGAGCAGCCCGGACGATTCCTGCTGATCCAGGCCGAGGAGATCAGTGAGAAGGCTCATCTCTGTGCCATCAACCTTCTGGAGTCGATCCCGCCTCAGGGCGGACCCACCATCCCGGACATCCTGCAAAACGACGTCAATGCGGTGTTGGCCCAGCAGGATAAGACGGGGCAGTCCATGCTGGTCCAGATCAACCATCCTAATTTCCAGTGGGCCTTGACGGCCGAAGACATGATGGGAGTGAAAGGGGCCCGGTTTCTTGAGGTCTACAACGCCCACGGCTACGTGAACAACGACGGCAATGACCTGCGAGCGAGCACCGAACGGATGTGGGACATCATCCTGACCGAACGGCTGGCCAGGGGCGGGGCGGAAATCATGTATGGAGTCGCCACGGACGACGCTCATAATTATCACAAGTTCGAGCCCCTCGCCGCCAATCCCGGCCAGGCCTGGATCGTCGTCCGAGCCGACCGACTGACGCCGGAATCCCTCATCCGGGCCATGAACGCCGGGGACTTCTACGGCTCCACAGGCGTGACGCTCAAGGACGTTGCGTTCCAAAACGGCACTCTGACGATCCAGGTCGCCCCGGAGCAGGGTGTGACGTACACGATCCGTTTCATCGGCACGCGCCGCGGCTACGATCCGGCCAGCCGCGAGGTTACTAATGCCGAAGGCAAAACTGTCCGAACAACACGTATCTACAGCCCCCAGATTGGGACCGTGCTGGCGGAAGACCAGGGCACTACGGCCGGTTACACGCTCAAGGGCGATGAACTGTACGTGCGAGCCAAAGTCATCTCGTCGCGCAGAAACGAGAAGTCCCACGTGGCGGACGAACATGAATCCGCCTGGGTGCAGCCGATTGTCGGCAAATGAAAGGTGGAGTTTTGCAGAATGGAAGTTGGGCTTATTATTCAAGGAAATCAGCTTTGGGATTTCCTTGAATCGGCACGTTGCTCATGTGCGCGCGCACGGACGCACGAGGTTTGTCTGGCCGCATGTGGCGACGCCATCTCCCATCGCTCCGAAGGATGTGCATTGTGCGCCGTCGGCGGCTGTCGTTGGAGAAGGAAAAATGAAAGGCGCATTTTTCCTTCCCCAAGTAAGCCCAACTTCCATTCTGCAAAACTCCACGATAACGTCAAAGAGAACCTGACAAGAAGGTAGGAGTACTGTGTTAACCGCCCGCGCCATTCGACAGAGCTTCATCGATTTCTTTCTCGAAAAGGGACACACCTTCGTGCCCAGTTCCCCCATCGTGCCCCATGGTGACGAGACGCTGTTGTTCGCCAACGCGGGGATGAACCAGTTCAAAGATATCTTCCTGGGACTGCGGCCGCCGGAGTGTCCCCGGGCGGTCAACAGCCAGAAGTGCCTCCGCGTCAGCGGCAAGCACAACGACCTGGAGGAGGTCGGCAGGGACACGTATCACCACACCTTCTTTGAAATGCTCGGCAACTGGTCGTTCAACGATTACTTCAAGGCGGAGGCCATCGCCTGGGCGTGGGAGCTGCTGACGAAAGTCTGGCGCATCAACCCCGACCAATTGTGGGCTACGGTCTTTGTCGGCGACGACACAGACGGCCTGCCCAGAGATGATGAAGCGGCGGGGCTCTGGACGAAGCTGACGCCCATTCCGCACGAGCGGGTGGTCGCGTTCGGCAAGAAGGACAACTTCTGGGAGATGGGTGAGACCGGCCCGTGCGGCCCGTGCAGCGAAATCCACATTGATCTCGGCCCCGACCGCTGCGACAAGAAGGGTGTGCCGGGCCATGAGTGTCACGTCAATGGCGACTGCGCGCGGTACATCGAGCTGTGGAACCTCGTCTTCATTCAGTACAATCGTCAGCCGGGGGGCAAGCTCGTTCCGCTGTCCGCCCGGTACATCGATACCGGCGCCGGACTCGAGCGGATCGTCTCCGTGCTCCAGAACAAGCGAAGCAACTACGACACCGACCTGTTCATGCCGATCATCGAGCGGACCAGCGAGATGTCGGGCCACAAGTACACCTCGCAGCTCGGCAACAAGACCGATAACGCGTTTCGCGTGATCGCGGACCACAGCCGGACACTGGTTTTCGCGATTACCGACGGCGCGACGCCATCCAACGAAGGCCGGGGGTACGTCATCCGGCGCATCCTCCGTCGGGCATCGCGCTTCGGCCGCGAGCTCGACATGCACGAGCCGTTCCTCTATAAGCTCGTCCCCGTGGTCGTCGATGTGCTCGGCGAGGCGTTCCCGGAAATCCGCGAGCGGGCCGAGTATGTTTCCACCGTGATCCAGGCGGAGGAGGTCAGCTTCGGCAGGACGCTCGACCGGGGCCTCGAAATCTTCACGTCCGCGGCGAATCGTGCGGCAAAAACCCCAACAAAGACCATCAGCGGCGACGACGCCTTCCAGCTTTACGACACTTACGGCTTCCCGCTCGACCTGACGCAGCTCATGGCCAGCGAACGCGGGCTCAAGGTCGATCTCGACCGCTTCGATGAATTGATGACGGAGCAGAGGGAGCGAGCCAGGGCGGCCCAGAAGAGCGATTCGCTCCTGGCGGGCCTGTCCGACGTCGAGTTGCCGGCGACCGAGGATCTGCACAAGTACCATACCGACCATTGCGAGGCCACGATCCTCGGCTGGATCGATTCCGAGGGCTTCAAGAGGCAGGGCAGCGTCCCGGCGGGGACCGAGATCGGCCTTGTGCTGGACAAGACCTGCTTCTACGCCGAGTCGGGCGGCCAGGTCGGCGACACCGGCGTCATCCTCGCCAACGGCAGCCAGTTTCCCGTCGAGGCGACAATGAAGATCGCCAATAGCGTTGTCCATCGCGGCAAGCTCGCCGAGGGCTCGCTGAGCGTCGGCCAGAATGTCGCGGCCATCGTCAGCGCGGACCGCAACTCCACGCGCAAGAATCATACGGCCACGCACCTGCTCCAGTGGGCATTGCAGCAGGTGCTCGGCAAGTCCGCCGCCCAGCAGGGCAGCTACGTCGGGCCCGACTATCTGCGATTCGACTTTACATACCCCAGGGCGCCGACGAAGGAGGAGATTCGAGAGGCGGAGCGGCTGGTCCGCGAGAAGATCGCCACCGACGAGCCCGTGACGTGGGTCGTGTTGCCCCGGGAGCAGGCGGAGAAGCTCGGCGCCATGGCGCTGTTCGGCGAGAAGTACGGCAGCGAGGTCCGCGTCGTCTGCCTCGGCGCCCCGGACAAAGACCACATCGACGAGGCGTTCAGCCGGGAATTCTGCGGCGGCACGCACGTCGATCACCTCGGCTCCATCGGCGGATTCAAGGTCCTCAAGGAAGAGAGCGTCTCCGCGGGCGTTCGCCGAATCACGGCGCTGACCGGCTCGGCCCTGATCGCCTACCTCGAACGGGCCGGTGAGATCGTCGACCAGCTCTCGACCCAGCTTCAGGTATCGACCGACAAGGTGGCCGAGCGCGTCACGCAACTCATGGAGGACAATAAGCGTCTGGTCAAGCAGCTCAAGACGGCTTCAAAGACGGGCGGACCCGACACGATGGCCGAGGCGAGGGGCCTCCTCGACGCCGGCGAGAAGATCGATGGCTCGTCAGTCGTCGTCGGGCGGCTGTCCACGACGTCTGTCGACCGGGCCCGCGAGGCCATCGACATGCTCAAGAAGAAGGCGGGCTCGGCCGCAATCGTCCTGGCCTACGAGGAGGACGGCAAAGTCATGCTCCTGGCCGGAGTCACCGACGACCTCATCGCCAAAGGCCTCAAGGCCGGCGATCTCGTCAAGGCCATCGCCCCCATCGTCGACGGCGGCGGCGGCGGAAAACCCCAGATGGCCCAGGCCGGCGGCAAAGACCCCGCCAAAATCGATGAGGCCCTGGCCAAAGCCACCGACTTGATCAAGACCGGTCTCGGCGGATAGGCTCGAAACGCGAAATGCGAGATTCGAAGTAAATCCGAGGCTCGCAATTTGAATGGCCAAAACGATTGCGGCCGCTGTGCGTCTATCCTTTTGAAACGTCGGTCCGGAGTTGTTGGGATTCGTCTGAAGTTCGCATTTTGGCGGCGTCTCCATGATCCACCTCCAATGCGAGTATTGCGGGCAAAAAATCAAAGTGCCCAGGACGCGCACCGGCAAGACGGGGCGGTGTCCAAAGTGCAAAAGGATAGTCACTGTGCCGGAGGCGCCGACGTCCCGTCCCGCTTCCAAGCCGGCAGATTCCACAGATCCTGCCTACGACGCCGCCCTCCTGGACCTCGCCCCAAAGAGTGAAATCTCCGGGGAAACGGCAAAGCCATTGTGCCTCCCAGACGAATCCGAGGAAGAGCGCGCCCCTCCTGAGAGACCGAGACTGCCGTGGCCGATAGACATGTTCCTGTATCCGTTGAATCCGGCGGGGATCATGCATCTGGTAGCTCTCTGGCTTCTCGTCTTCCTGCTTTGTCCCTTGATTATGGGGTGGTTTGGCCTTGGCACAGAGTTTGCTCCCATCGTCTATACCCTGCCGGTGGCCTATGTGGTGTACTACCTGGCGGAATGCATTCGCGACGGCACCGGAGGGGGTCGCCATCCCCCGGACTATTGGATGAACCCGGTCGATACGAACCGGTGGGATTGTCTCGCGCAGTTTCTCTTCGTGCTCGGTTCTGTCGCGGTCTGCTTTTGGCCGGTGTCTGTCTATTACATCTTTCGGGAACGAACCGAGTGGGCCTATTGGCTGCTCATGGCCGGCGGGGACTTCTTCTTTCCGATGGTCCTGCTCGCGACGGTGTTCTTTGACTCGTATGATGGTCTGAACCCGCTCCTGATCGTCGGGTCGATCTTCCGTACCTTCCTTCCGTATTGCGGACTGGTTCTGCTCTTTACCGGCGGGGCCGTACTGCTGGTCAAAATGAATTTCCATTTTTACAGTTTCGGGACTCTGCCGCGGGGGCCTTTCTTCATCCGGGCGGGCCAGCTCTATCTGCTGTTCGTGGCCGTCGGATTATTGAGCCGATTCTACCGACGGCACAAAGAGAGATTGGATTGGGATGCGTGACGAATTGCCTCTGTCGGCGAACCCATGATACGCTTCAAATGTCAGCATTGCGGTCGGAAACTCAAGGTGCCTGAGGCGCGGGCGGGCTGGAAAGGCCGATGTCCCGCGTGCAAAGGCGAGGTGGCTGTGCCGCAACCGTCGGCGCCGGAGCCGACGGCCGCCCAGGACATCCAACTCATACCCGCCGATACGGCGAAGGTCCGCAACGAAGCGCTAATGGACCAGCCGCAATACACCGCCGAGGACCGCGAAGAGGCTCGCCGTGAGGAGCGAAGACTGCTCACCTCGCTCGAGATCGAGACAGCACCCGAGTACACCGGCGAGCGGAAGCTGCCCTGGCCCGTCGACATCCTCCTTTACCCCGCCAACATGGCAGGACTGACGAGCTTGGGCGTCATCGTCGGCGTCCCGCTTCTCTTGAGCCTGCTGAGTCTCGTGTTGTGGATAATTCCTTTCCTGGGTTTGCTTTCATTCCTGGCCCAAGGCCTGGTCGGTCTCTACGCTGTCTGGTACTTTGCCGAATGTGTGTACGACAGTGCCAGGGGCGGCACTCGGGCGCCGCAGGCCCTCGATACCGGCGGCACGGGCGAAATGTGGTCACGCGCCGCCTATGTCTTGCTTGTTGTCATCCTCTTTGTCGCGCCGATGATGGTCTATTTCTTCGCCACCGGCAGAAGAGACGCGATTCTCTGGGCGCTCGTTGCCTGGGCGGTCGTCTTCTTCCCGATTGGCCTGCTCGCCATGGTCCTGCACGACTCGGTTTCCGTGCTCAATCCTTTCTTTCTGCTCGGCTCGATCCTCCGCGCGTTCTTGCCGTACATGGGTTTCGTGCTGTTGTTGGCCGCGATCATCGTGGGATTGGCCTGGGTCCGGCTGTCGCCCATCGTCTGCTTCGCGGTAGGGCCGTACGGAATGCTCATCCTGGCACATATTCTGGGCCGGTTCTACTGGCGGAACCGCGAGCGGCTCGATTGGGGGCTGTGAGCGTCACTGCTGCCGGCGGATTTGCACGCTCCGGGCGTGGGCGTCGAGACCCTCCACTTCGGCCAGGCGGATGATGTCGTCGGCGCTGGCGGCAAGCTGCTCGGCGCTGTACTCGATCAGGCTGATCGACTTTACGAAATCGTTGCAGGTCAGGGCGCTGGAGAATTTGGCGCGGGCTCCGGTCGGCAGCGTGTGGCTGGGTCCGGCCCAGTAATCGCCGACGGCCACGGGTGTGTGCGGGCCGATGAAAATGGCTCCGGCGTTGGTGATCCTCTCGGCGACTCGCCGGCTTTCCACTCCGCACTGAACTTCCAGATGCTCGCAGGCGAATTCGTTGGCGAGATCGATGGCCTTGCTCATATCTTTCACGACAATGATCCGGCTGAAGCGGCTGAGGGATTGGGTCGCCTCCGCCGCTCGCGGCAGCGCCTTGAGCTGATCTCGCAATTGTTCGAGGATCGCAGCGGCCACGGATTGTGAGTCGGTCAGGACGACGGCGCTGCTGTCGGTGCCGTGCTCGGCTTGGCTGAGCATGTCCGCCGCCACCCAAGCTGGATTGGCCTCTTTACCGGCGATGATGAGCACTTCACTCGGGCCGGCAATCGAGTCGATTCCCACGTAGTCGCCGGCGACGTTCTTCTTGGCCGCCTGCACCCACTTGTTGCCCGGGCCGACGATCTTGTCCACCTTGGCTATCGTCTGCGTCCCATGAGCCAATGCGCCGACGGCCTGGACGCCGCCAAGTCGATAGACCTCCTCAACTCTCAACTCGTGACAGATGCCGAGAATCACCGGATGAATGCTGCCTTGGAACCTCGGAGGAGAAACGACGGCGATCTCCTTCACGCCCGCCACCTGGGCGGGGACGACCGTCATGATCACGGTGGAGGGCAGGGGGGCCGCGGCGCCGGGTACGCAAATGCCGACACGTCGTATCGGTGTATAGCGGATGCCGGTGCCCTGCGAGAGCTGCTGCTGATTGCCGATGACGATCTTCTGCTGGTATTCTCGCACATTGCGGATGGCCTTGCGCAGCGACTCCAGCAGGCGCGCATCGAGATGATCGTGAGCGTCCTTCATGGCCTCAGGCGTGACGCGAAATTCCCCTGGCGCAAGCGTCACGCCATCGAATTTCTCCGTGTACCTCGCGACCGCCTCATCGCCCTGTTCGGCGACCTCGCGAAGGATCATTGCCACGGCCTGGTTCTCTTTGCTGTCGTATCCCGCCAGCCGCGCCGCCCCCAGCATGGTCCGCCGCAGCTCCTCGAATTTCGCCTCAAAGCCGGGCTCGGAGGATACAAGCAGAATGTCCCGCAATGAATCGCTCATGGTCCTTATCTGTCAAAATTCCCGTAGCTGTACGAGCGGATGGCTCTTTGCAGCAGAAGGTACTGCCTGCCTTTGAATTCGGTGACCAGTCCGGTCACTTTGAAGCGGACAGGGTCGGGCGAGGCGGCCTGCATCTGCTGAGCCTGCTCCAGGGCCCGGCACGGCAGCACCATGTAGTTCGTTTTGCCGATATTCCAGCCGAGGGCATAGGGTGTGAAGACCGGTCTTTGCCCCGGTGCCGCCGGGCCGTTGGAATGGACGCTGATCCGGCCGACCTTGTCAATGAGCATCCGCCCGAGGCTCTTCTGCGCCATTGTACTGTCAGGCGGCCCACGATCTTCGCGTTGCAGCCCACGCGCGGGACGCCGCTTCTTCAATTGCTCGATCACTTCGGGCGGAATGGTCAAGTCGGCGGATTTATCGCTGGCCGTGATTTCCCCGAGCGTCTGCGGCTGCTGGTCCTGCGGCGTTGCCGGCTCCGAGCCCTTGAGCTTGCTCAACGGCAGGTAGTACGTGGGAAACAGGTAATTCCTCCCGCTGTACTGG
>Ga0315277_10002224_pt1 | contig 27251 bp, 22 predicted proteins | sample YL17G05_15_MG_FD_203695 | JGI IMG/M metagenome (GOLD analysis project Ga0315277, IMG submission 203695) | Sediment microbial communities from Yellowstone Lake, YNP, Wyoming, USA - YL17G05_15 | ecosystem: Environmental > Aquatic > Freshwater > Lake > Sediment | place: USA: Wyoming | collected... | reverse complement strand
GACGGGCGGCACCTCAGCACCGAGGTATTGACGGCGATCCTGGAGGATTATGCCCGCCCTCGCCCGATGGCGCCCGAGGAGCGGGAGGCGCTGCTGAGCGCGGCGTTCGCGGCGAGTGGGTGGTGAGGCAGTCTAGGTACTGCGCATCGCGCGCCGCCGCCTCCACGCACGCCACACCATCCCAAAGAAGATGGCCGTGTCCTTGATGGGATGGAAGTAGCTGACCTTGTTGATGCCGTAGATGGTGCGGATGTCCACCCACCCGATGCGCACCCCGTCGCACACCGCCTGGATGATGACCTCGACCTCCCACTCGAAGCCGGTGGTCGTCGGGTCGAGCGTCTCCAGGAACCGGCGGCTGTATAGCCGGAAGCCGCTCTGGTTGTCGTAGATGCGCGTCCCCAGAGCCTGTGAAAGCAGCCACGTGCCGAAGCGGGTGGTGAAGAAACGGGGAAAAGGCATCTGGCTAAAGGTACGCCGCCCGATGATCAACTCTCCCGCCCCCGCGTCGTAGGCCGCCAGGAACTTGGGAATATCGGCCGGGTCGTGCTGGCCGTCAGCATCGAGCGTGAGCACCGCCCCGTACCCCCGCTCCAGCGCCCAGGCGAAGCCGGTCATCAGCGCCACGCCCTTGCCCCGGTTCTGTGGATGCTGCACGACCGTCGCGCCCGTGGCCTCGGCTACGGCTGCCGTATCGTCGCGCGAACCGTCGTCCACCACCAGGACCGGCAGGTAGGCCCGCGTCCGCTCCAGGATCGGCCCAATGCGCGTCCCCTCGTTCCACGCAGGAATGAGGGCCAGGATTGGAATCTTACTCATGACGTTTGATGCTCCCAGAATGGCCGCTCCAGGTCTGTCCACTGGCGACGCTCGACGGCTGACAATGCCTCGCTGCTCCAGCCCATGATCTCACGCAGGAACGAACCAGGTTGAATGGGCCTGAGATGAATTACAATTATACTGTACCTGGCGTTCCGGTCAAGATGAGGTGAAGCTGACTTTCTTTTCCTTGCCAACCCCGCGACGGGATGGTATAATCCGCGACGTAGTAGGCTCGGAGAGGTTGCGTAGTCTGGCCTAACGCGCGCGCCTGGAGAGCGCGTGAGCCGCAAGGCTCCGCGGGTTCAAATCCCGCCCTCTCCGCCATCGCGGGGCGGCCCCACCCAAGGGTCGCCCCGCGTTTCCTTTCAGCACGACACCGAAGCGTTGGCGAGGCGGCCGCCGTGGCCCGCATGGACGGCAGTTCGACGATCGTGTACGTCGCGGCGTATTCCTGCGCCGTTCCCCCCAGCGTGGCGGCCAGCGCCCGCAGCGTCTCCCGGCATCCTTCAGCCAGCGAGCCGGTGTGGTGGGCCGCGGCGGCGGTGCCGTCGTGGACAATCTCCGCCGTGGCCGGTTCTTCCGGTCGAGGGTCAGTCTCGGTCTCTGTGACGCAGGTGGGTGCGGGCGCGCTCAACCAGGCCTGCACCACGGCCAGGGTTGCCGGGCCGACGCCGGGCAAGGCCAGGAAGACCCCCTCTCCGGCTGCCAGGATCTCCTCCGCAGCCGCCCGCGTGCTCAGCCCCACCCGCCGCAGCCGCGCCGTCACCTGCAGTGACAGGCCCTCCAGGCCACCGGTGGTCGTCGCCTCCGAGGATTGGAGTGCGGGCTCTGCCGGTTGAAGCACCGGCGCGGCAGCCCGTGCCTCGTTCCTGCCCTCAGCACTCTGCACACTCTCTGCCTCCTGGGGCCTGCGGGCAGCCGGATGCTCCCCGGCCGCCTGGCGGACCAGCCGGGCGTTGACCCGGTTGATGGACCACCCGGAACGCAACCGGCCCTGGACGATCTGGGTTACGACCCCGGCCTGGGCTGCGGCCCGCGTCTCCTGGAGGAGCGCTTCGCCCCGGGAGATCACCTCGTCTCCCACGAGCGACCCAGTGCGCGGGCCTTCCTCAGCGCGGCCTCGGTGGCGGCCAGTTGCTGCTCCGCCTCGGCCTGGCGGGCGGCGGCTTCGTCGCGCGCCTGCTCGGCCTGCAACAGGAGCGCCTTGGCCTGGCGCACCTTGGCCTCGCCGCCGGCGGCCTCCCCACTTCTTCCAGCGTCAGCAGCCGGCCCGCTGCCCGTGGCGACAGCAGTGCCACGACGATCAGCAGCACGGCCAGCATCGTGGCGACCCAGCCTGCTTCTTTGCTCATCGCTTTACCCCAATAGACGCGAAAACCCCCGCCAGGGCAGGCTCCGTAGCACAGGCATGAGGCTTCTCACGGCCTGCTACGGTTGCCCCAACGAGGGTTTTTCCTAAACCACTACCGGCCAGCGCCGCTTTTCACCTTCTGCGACCCCGGCCAGCCGGTTACGCTATTCATGTTTTGCGATGCAGAGGGGAGCGTCGCTTCGCTTATAGCTCGACCGTACATCGCCCCCGTAGCAGAGGGGAGTTCAACTCGACCGTGCTACGGAGTTGCACGTGCAGAGGGGAGCGAAGCTCGACTGTGAGGGTGCGGGTAGAAACAGAATCAAAAAGCATAATCATTATAGGGCAGTTCTGACTGCGCTGTCAATAGGCCAGGACAATGCGTTTCTGAGAAAAGATTCCACGCGTTCGAAGTGGACATAGGGATTGCAGGGCTGTCGGTCGCCCATTTGCCCAGGGCAAGGATAAGAGTATACTCAACGATAACATTTGATCCGAAAAGGTTTTTGTGAAATGACCTCCTCCTTGGATCAGACTTCAAGCTCAATACAAGGCCCCCAAGGCTTCCGAACCCTTGGCCTGCGCCACACCTACAACACGGGCAGCTACGACCTCGCAAGCGAGTTCTTCATACCACTGCTGTCGCAAGCCATATCCTACGACCGTGGCGTGGGGTATTTCAGCTCAGGCTGGCTGCGGGTCAACGCACAGGGATTGGCCAAGCTCGCGATGCGAGGCGGACGAGCCCGTTGGGTGATCAGCCCTCAGCTCTCACAAGAAGACATCGAGACATTCCGCAGAATAGCAGACTTGCAAGAGTCCCCCAAGCACATCCAGGAACTTGTGCAAACCGTTGATGAACTGAGAACAGCCCTGGAAAACGACACCCGCAACACGATGGCCTGGATGGTAGCCGACGGGCTGCTCGAGTTCCGCTTTGCTGTTCCCGTGGGCGAGCTGATCGGTGACTTTCACGACAAGTTTGGCGTCTTCCGTGACGAGTTTGGCCAACGAGTCAGCTTTCTGGGTTCATACAACGAGACGATACAGGGTCTACGCAACTATGAGTCCATTCGCGTCTTCTTTTCATGGGAAGCGAGCACAGCCGAAGCCGTGGGAGAAGATGAACAGCGGTTTGCGCGCATTTGGCTCGGCCGCGAGCATAACCTGCGGATCTTTCACCTGCCGGAAGCCGTTCGTGAAGGCATATTGGCCCTGCGGACGGATGACCGCCCTTACCCCAAGCCTGAACCCCATCGGCTCTCTACGGTCAGTCTCCCTGGGATCTTCCCGCGGATCTATCAGGAGAAAGCCATCGAGCAGTGGGAGAAAAATGGACGGCGCGGGATCCTGGACATGGCAACGGGCACGGGCAAGACTATCGTAGCTTTGACAGCGATCACTCGCTGTGCCGATGTGGGATTCATCGTGATTGGCGCGCCGACCAATTCGCTGGTCACCCAATGGTTGGGTGAACTCGAAAAGCTCGAAGGCATCTACTCCCCCATTGAGGTATCCGGTAACAATCCCAAGTGGCCCGAAGAACTCTTGCCCCGGCTCAGGCTGGCAATGACTGGAGGCATCCGTGGGCGACCCTTTGTGTTCGTCGGAACATACAAGTCGCTTTCAGGTGACCGCTTTCTGGCCGCCTTAAATCAAATCCAACCTACTAAAGGTCTGGGACTGCTGGTCGCCGACGAGGTACACAACACGGGTGCCGCGACCTATCAACGCCTGCTTGGCCCCAACTTTGACTGTCGGCTGGGGCTCACGGCCACGCTCGAACGAGCCTACGACGAAGAAGGCACCCAGGTAGTTGAATCCTACTTCGAGGGTGTAGTCTACGCGCTTGGCATCGAGGATGCCGTAGGCTCAATCCTGTGTCGATATCACTATGACGTCCGTTTCGTCGAACTCACGGAAGACGAGTTCGCCGAATACCAACGTTTGTCGCTACGAATCGCGAGTTTGATGGGCCAACCATCGAGCAAGGGTGCGCAAGAAACACCCTCAGGTCAGCCTGACACACTCACGATCTTGCTCAATCGACGGGCTGGCATCGTCAAACAAGCCCAGGCGAAGTCCGCTTTTCTCGCGGAATTGGTCCGCCAGATCTCGATCAACAGATGCCTGGTATACTGTGCTGATATCGAGCAAGTGCGCACTGTTCGGAGACTCCTAAATGAGGCTGGCATCTCTAATCTCTCCTATACGTCGGAAGAGAGCGCCTTTGCCAGGCAGACCGCCTTGGATCAATTGCGGCGGAACGATGTCCAGGCCGTGGTTGCGGTCAAGTGCCTGGATGAAGGGACCGACGTGCCACAGGTCCATCAAGCGATCCTATTGGCCAGCAGCACCAGCGAGCGGGAATTTGTGCAGCGTCAGAGTCCGTGAAATACTACACCTTGTAGGATAATAGACGATGAAAGATTTGGAAAGATACATCCAGGTGTTTAGTAAGCTTCGTAGCGATAAGAGCACAGGATGGCCGAATGCGACACTCAATCGAGCTCCATACAAGCCTTTTCTGCTCTTATCAGTTATCGACCTTTTTGCCCAAGGTGGCATTGCCACAAACTTGATTGAGCTTACAACAGATCTAGCAGATTTGTTCGACCTTTATTGCAGGCAGGTTATGCCGCCTGACTGGCGATGCAATATCGCGATGCCCTTCTTTCACCTTAGTCGAGAGGGTTTTTGGCATCTAGTGCCTTTGCCTGGAAAAGAACCTATTGTTGCATCTGGGCGTCGGCTTCAGTCTATCAGTTTGCTTACTGATACCATTAGAGGGGCTCGGCTCGATGATGACCTGTACACTCTGATGCGCATGGAAGAATCTCGCAACATTCTGCGGGCGGTCCTTATCGAGACCTATTTTTCATCCGAAGCACAACAAAAACTCGTGGAACAAGGCATAATCAACGCCGAGGCATTTGAGTATAGCAAATTTCTACTCAAGCGAGCCCGCCAAGAGGTTAAAGAAAGTCTAGTAGAGGGGGGAGAATATCAGCCGCTGGTCCGCAATCAGGGTTTTCGCCATGCAGTAATCACTGCATACAATCATCGCTGCGCTTTATGTGGGATCCGTATGCTAACACCTGGCGGACACACTGCTGTAGCAGCAGCCCACATTATTCCTTGGAGCATCAGCCACAATGACGATCCTCGGAACGGTATGGCCTTGTGCTATCTTTGCCATTGGACTTTTGACGCGGGTCTAATTGGGGTATCTCCTGACTATGTGGTTGTGACTTCCCCTCAACTGACTACTAGCCGCAATGTGCCTGGCCATTTGGCTACTTTAGATGGGCGTGGAATGGTAGGCCCTAGTGAGCGATTTTTGTGGCCTGATACTGGCTCACTGAAATGGCACCTTCGAGAGGTATTCCTCAAGCGCTAGATACCCTCAGCCGGTATTGATCTTTCGCTAAACACATCTTCACGGACGACAGTTTTCCCTTGAGAGGCATCGTAGTCTAGATGATAAGCCCGCGAAATGGCCGGGGATAGCCAGGCCAGCATTTGGTCATCGACCTCGGCGTCCGTTGCCAGCAGAACGACCTGGTGACTGGCTCGTGGAAAATAGTTCTGAACGACGCTCAAGCGATGGTCGCTGTCCAACCGCCCCAGAGGTGCATCCACGATCACGGGCATTGGTGCACCCGAGGCTTCTTTCAACGCCCACATTGTCGCCATAGCCAGGAGTTGTCTCTCACCAGCCGAGAGTTGCTTGAACCCAAAAGAATGCTCCTGGCGGTAGAGCGTCATCTCGAAAGTTACAGGGTCTATCTCAATAGTATCCACCAAGTTCTCTTTGCGGCACAGGTCGTTGAATCGAGCGACCAGCTTCTCTTCCAATAGACCGAACTTTTCCTGCTGCAGATCCCTCGCGTATTCTTCGAGTACAAGCTGTGTCTTGCCTACCAGTTGAACCCGGTGATCGTTTTGTTCTTGCTCCACAATCTGTCGGCGCAGCCGCTCCCGCTGATAGCCCATCTGCTCCAGCCTATAATTCAGACTCCGCACCTGCTCGTCCAGATCAGCGGCGGTTTTCTGGAGACCACCCAATTCGCGGTTAAGCTGCTGCAGCGCTTCGACCAAGGGCCCCAAGGTTTCATCAGCCGGGGCTAGCGACATCTCTTGGTTGACTTGCTCAAGCCCTCGTTCCAAATCGTTCAGATGGCCGATGGCTTGGCAAAACTCTTGAGGCACTTGCGTCGTGGCCAACTCAATCCAGTTTAGCAACGTTCGCCGGTCCTGCTCAGAGACCCGCAAGACAACCTCTTCTTCAGAAATTTCGGGGATTTGAATGGTCTGCCCCAGGATAGATGTGAGCTTAGCGAGGATCTTTCGTCTGGCGGCGCTGTTCACTTCCAAGCCAGTATCAGTATCGGCCCAAAACTCAGGTTTCACCAGTTCACTCGAAACTCGCTCAATCTGGTCAGCCAAGACTAGTTGAGCCGCAATGCCTTGTTCGTACTCTGTCTCCAGGCGCAAGCGCTCAGCAACCCAGAGACACATTTGTGGAGCAATCGCGAAAGGCATCAAGCCGTTGGTCAGTTCCTGTGCCCGGCGACGCTGCAGGTCAATCTCTGCCTCTAGCCGCTCTCGCCTCAGCTTCAACTCACCCAGGCGCTCGGCGAACCAACTTCCCTCGCTGGCGATCTGCTGCTCCTGTTTGACAATAGCGCGGCGCGCTTTCGCGATTGTCTTTTCATTCGCCCGTTGGTCGGCCCGCAGACCAGAACGCTCGCGCTCCAGCGCCGATATCTCTTCAGTGAGCTCATACAACTGGTCCTGTAAAGGCTGCTGGCCCTGCCTGGCTCTCTGCCGAGAGAGGTAAATATCCAGGTCCTTCTGCAACTGCTCCACCAAGTTAAGCCCCAACAGAGATTTGATCGTTTCTGCCAGCAGATCGCTGCTTGTACCGTTTTCGGCCAGTGTGTATAGTCTCTCGCCATCGAAAAAGAACAGATCGGCCACGCCGGGTGGGATAAGCTCGCGCAGGAAACTATCCCTTTGCTCTCGGGTCCGTAGATCATCTATCTCTTTCCCGTCTTCCAGGATGTGCACATACTCCCTCACGTTACCTTGAACAACTTCCCATTCGCGCTCAATATCGTAGGTTCTCTTTTGCCCCTCGCTCACATAATCCAACGACAACTCAATCCTGGCCTTGGTGGGACGCCCATTCGCTTCCAGGGGAACGTGAATGCGTCGCGCCATGTACTCCTCATATGCAGACCGGCTGACACGACTTCCTAAAACCAGGGAACCGTGCAGACACAGCCGGACAGCTTCGATGAGTGTCGTCTTGCCAGAACCGTTCTTCCCCCTAAGCAAAATGATCGGGCGGTTGAAGCCGTTACAGGGTTGGGGTGTCAGATCAAAGACCTGCTCCCCATATATTCCGAAATTTCGCAGTTTGAGTCGATGGATAATCATACGTTATCAGTCGCAAGTACTGTACGCTGCTTGCGTCTTTCTTCCATTTCGGCCCGCACTTCCTCTAAGGAACGCCAGTCTTCACCCACGATCTGCTCGATGGTCTTGTGAATCAAACCCCGGCGGCGCATACCATAGTACTGCCACTCGGCGTCCAGCAGCTTTTGGGGAAGCCTAACAGGCACGTCGTACTTTTGCGTCACTCGCGTCAACAGGTCGAGTTCCAGCCGTCCTGGCCTACTCACATCGTTGACTTCCCAATCTATTATCTGGCCTGTTACTTCTTTGACGATCTGAGGCAAGACGTCATCCCAGTCCTGGCGCTCGGTCAACCAAAGACAGCGGATCTCGCGCAATTCCCTTTCGCTAACGAGTTCAAAATCCGGATCGAACTCCTGAACCTCAACCTGCGTCTCGAGCAGGCGCTTCAGCATCTCCTTTGAAAACTCCAGCGTATAAGTGCGCCACAGCAGTCCCCTATCCGTGACCCTCACGCGTCCATTCCGACCTTTGTACTCTCTTTGCATCGGTTTAACATTGGGATCCTGGGTAGAAGCCAGCCAGTCCCTGAAATCAAGCAAGGGGATCATCCACTCGCTTCCAGAGTCGATCATCGCTTCCATCGACGTATCCCGCTCAACCACGGTGCATACCCAGCAACCGAAGCGGCTGTTCCCACAAGGAGGCGTAGTGTCGTCCACGACCATTGGGCACTCACTGTCGTTGGCCGATTGATAAAGAGCGCGTAAGCGGCGATTGTCACTTCCCCAGGGAGAAGGCACCTGAAGCAAATAATTCCAAACGTCGTCCACCGAGAAACGCTCAATGGGCATATAGACCCAGGCTCCAGGCAACTGGCCATGCCGTGAAAGCATGTGTCCCCCGAGATGATGCTTGTTGATCACCTGATCCCGTGCAACGCTCTCTCCAGAGCGCATACCCAGGACCAAGATCACCTCGCCATGCTTCGACACCCTATCCAATATGAAACGGTTGGATGCATTGATCTTTAGCCGCTCAGTACACCAACGGAATAGCGTGTTGGGCGCCGGGTATCCACGTCCAATCAGGTTCACCCAGAAAGTATCATTCAAGGTTGGGGTAAGTTTTTCCACCTCGAACGGCATCTCACATTCTTTTGCCCGTTCTCCTATCGATCGCAGGGTCTCGTCTACATAATTGACAATGACCGGAGTCTCGACGAGCGTATCTGAAGAGATCACATAGACAGGCTTCTGACGCCGCTCGACAGGCAACTCCGCCAGGGCATACCAAACCAACTGAAGCGCAGCCGTCGAGTCCTTGCCGCCACTATATCCGATGACCCAAGGGTGTGGGTAATCTAGGTAGACTTGACGGATTTCGGCGTGGATGTCACCCAGCGAGAAATACTGGAAAACGGAGTCTCTTTCAGACATATATCCTTGTGCCTCTTGCGCATATCACAGCCGAATCACCGGTTTGGGAAATAGCCGTCATTCCTGTGACCTCTGCGCTGGTTCCCATCCGTCAAACAGCAGGGCCAGCATAGCGCAAGCACGTTTCTGCTGCTCGTCACTCATTTGACTCAATTTCACCACAAAGGAACGTAACTCGGGTGTGAGGGTATACAGGGAAGGTAGGGTCGTGTCATCTTGCGATAGATTGCTGTATGCTTGCAGTATTCTCTCGATGAACTGCGCTAAACGAGATCCTCGCCCTCGCCCTATCTTATAGTCTTCAGCTTGGGCAATCTCGACGAGCTGGCGCTTGAGTTCCTTCGATACATAGACAGAGGTGTAGCCGTCTTCATTCACAACAAGATTGTACTCTAAATCTATAGATTTGTCAATTAAATCCATAGATTATCAACGAGAAGAATAGGCGGACAGATGGAGGGGTTTCAGGCATGAGGGGCCTTCGCCCTGCGGCACATTGCCTTGAACTTGCTTAAACATGAGAAGACCGCCAAGTGCGGAATCAAAGCGAGGCGCAAGAAGACCGGATGGGATCACGACTACCTGCTCAAGGTTCTGACCGGCTAGATGCGATTGCTCTGCCGGATGGGATGGTCGGGCTGGACGAGTGCCAGCGCGGCGGCGGTGAACAGCCGCACGCCGGTGGCCCGGCGGTCATTCTCTTCGGGCGGATATGAGTTCAGGGCCGTTCGGGAGCCTGGCGAGAACATCACGCAGAAGACAGAAACATACGACCGGATCGGGGTCCCCAGCGAGTTGGCGCCCGGCGATTGCATGGATGAGGCCTGGCTCAGAGATCATCGCACTCAGCAGTATACTCGACCCTGTTCTCAAGTGAACAGGGCCACGCCTTGCCTCGCATTACAGGGTCGCACTGACTTGCACGGCCAGATGGAACAGGGTACAATGGCGGGCACTCTTGACCTTGTGCCGCTGTGTCACGCAGGCAGGACGACAGGAGGATCACCAGTAGATGGCCCACTCCGATGACAAGCACAATCTGCGTACTTATGGTTGGGAGTGCCTGAGCACCGACTATCCATATACCTACCACATGTTCCGCGTCCGTCAGGACCAGGTACGCTGGCCCGATGGGCACCTGGCTCCCTATGCCTACGTCCAGGGCACCGACGCCGTATGGATTGTCCCGATCACGGTTGACCGGCAAGTTGTGCTCATCCATCAACTGCGTTACACAATCGCGGATTGGTGTTGGGAAGTACCCGCTGGCGGGTTCCACGATTTCACGGGTACCCCCCTCGAACTGGCGAAACGTGAACTGGCTGAGGAGATAGGGGGTACCAGCGACAACTGGCTCTACGTGGGCTCTTTCCGTCCCGGCGTGAGCATCATTGACCAGGTCTGCCACATCGTCCTGGCCCGTGACGTCCGATTGGACCGTGAACCCCAGCGCGAACCGGGCGAGATCATCGAGGTACACCTGGTATCGGTAGAGCGCGCACTGGAGATGGCCCGCAACGGCGAGATGGTGGACGGCCATAGTGCGTTGGCGCTTTTACGTTGCGAGCCGTATCTCAGTTCGCACACGTAGGGAGAGGAGCGTGGATCTATGCCACAACGGACGTACCGGATGCAGGGGATGAGTACATCCCTTGCATCCGCGATGACGTCGAACAGCACATGGTCGTCCCGAGAACGCGTGTTGACGGCGCTACGATGCCAGGAGCCGGATCGCGTCCCGTTCCTGGAGTCGGTGGTGGATGAACCGGTGGCGTTGGCCTTGCTGGGCAGACAGCAGCCCGAGCACCTGGTGACGGGAGAACTGGGAGCAGGCCAGGAACCGGTCTTCAGGGGCATGCTGCTGGGCAGCCCTCGCTACGAGCCCATCGAACTGGTCCATACGTTGGGGCTCGACGGTTTTGGTATGTATCTGTTCCTGCGCCACGAAGGGGTCCAAAAACAGGTCAACGGCCATACCATGGTCGCTGGCGGGCGGATCAAGACGCGCGCCGACCTGGCCCGCATCCAATTGCCGGACCCCGACGATCCCACACTGTACGAACCCTACCGTCGCTTCGTCGAGCAACATCGCCGTTCCGGCCTGGCTCTTTTCTGCTTCCTGAACCTGGGCTCCGATCCTGCCATCTTAGGGATGGGCTTTGAGACCTTCGCCATAGCCCTGTACGATGACCGTACGCTGGTTGAGGATCTCTTCGAGATGTACACCGACTGGTACGCGCGCGCCACACGACACCTGTGTGAACTGGACTTTGATTTCCTGTGGTTTGGCGACGACATCGCGTTCAAGACTGCCCCGTACGTCTCGCCCAAGATCTTCCGCCAACTGTTTGTGCCCCACTATCGGCGGGTGGCGGAGCAGATCACCAAGCCCTGGATCTTTCATTCGGACGGCAATCTGGTGCCTATCCTGGATGATCTGCTGGACCTGGGGATGAACGGACTGCACCCCATCGAGCCGGGAGCCATGAATTTGACAGAACTCAAGCGCCGCTACGGGGGACGGCTGTGCCTGGTCGGCCACATCAGCGTGGACACCCTTGGCCGCGGCACACCCCAGGAGGTGGACCGGTTGGTCAAAGAGGCCATCCGGATCGCCGCGCCGGGCGGCGGTTACATCGCAGGGAGCTCCAACAGCGTTGCCTACTACTGCCAGCCTGAGAACGTCCGCGCGATGCAACAGGCCATTCTAAAGTATGGCCGAAGCCATTCTTATGGCCGCTATCCTGTCCACATCGAGGATGCACAATGAACGGCCGCCATGGCGCTTCCCTCTACAAGAGCGGTGCCCCGATCTCCCGACGTAGATTCCTCCGGGGCCTGGGTACGGCTGTCGCAGGCCTGCTGGCTGCCGGTTGCCGGCCCATAAGGCCGTGGATGAGTACATCCATGAGAGTGAAAGAGCAGGAGCCTGCTCCTGTAGATTCGCTCCAATCCACCGCTAGGGCAACTCCTCCCAGTCCACTTAGTCCGCCCATCGGGGTCGCCAGGGGCATCTACCCTGGTCGCGTCGTCTGGGTGCACAACCCCGACGCAGTCCGTTGGGATGGCTCCACTGGCGCCTGGTGGCAGGAAGGCAACATTGATCAGGCCGTCGTAAGCAATATGCTCTCCCAGGCCCTTCGTGAACAGACTGGCCAATCCGATGACGTCGCCGCCTGGGACGCGCTTTTCAGGTATTTCAATGAAACCCACGGCCGGCCCGGCATCGGCTACCAGGCAGGCGAAAAGATCGCCATCAAGCTCAATCTCAACGCTTGCGACTCGCACACCTATCGGGACAACGGTTCTTTCACCGCTCCGCAATGGGTGTACGCCCTACTGCAAGGGCTCGTCACGGCGGCCGGCGTCCCCGGCACCGACGTTACCGTCTACGACGCCACGCGCCATATACCCGACCCCATCTATGAACGCTGTCACGTTCCAGCACTGGCTGGCGTGCATTTCGTGGACTGGTCCGGAGGTCAGGGCCGCGAGGCCTACCGTCGCGATCTCAGTTGCCAGGTTCACTGGTCTGAGAACGTCCACGGCAATCCTACCTACCTCCCCACCTGTGTCACTCAGGCGCGCTACATGATCAACCTGGCCTCGCTGAAAGGCCACAACCTTGCCGGTGTCACGTTGTGCGCCAAGAACCACCTCGGCACCATCTGTTCCGATCTCGACGGCAAACCGACGCAACAGGCTCCGCAGGGCGCTAACATCCACGGGACCTTCGCAGCTCACGACTTCGGTTGGGGCGATCCAGATTGGACCTGGTCGCAGCGCCCCATAGGCACTTATAATGCCCTGGTTGACCTGATGGGGCACCAGCATCTTGGCAACAAGACACTGTTGTTCGTATTGGATGCCCTCTACGTCGCCCAGAATCAAGGCTCCAGCATTTCCAATGATTGCCGGTGGCAATCGGCCCCCTTTAATGGCCACTGGCCTGCCAGCATCTTGGTGTCCCAAGACGGCGTAGCCATTGACTCGGTCGGCCTGGACTTTCTCAGCGCTGAGCCCACGATCCGGAGCCTACCGGACGTCCTGCCACCCAACAGCACCTGCGAGAATTACCTGCACGAGGCGGCCCTGGCGGACGATCCGCCTTCTGGCACCTTTTACGATCCGGAGGGGAATGGGAGCGGCCTGGCCAGCCTCGGTGTCCACGAACACTGGAATAACGCCACGGACAAGCAGTACTCTGCGGATGAGTACATCCGACGCAACCTCGGTACCGGCGAGGGCATTGAGTTGGTCTCGTGCTGAAATGAATCCGGAGGGACCTGGTCACGTGAGTGCGCGCAGTCGGGTGTTGGCCGTACTGAACAAGCAAAAGCCAGACCTGGTACCCTGGTTTGGGGATCTGGACTATTGGATCAACGCTCTGAATGCCCAGGGGCTTATGCCAGAAAAGTACCAGGGGCCAGGCATGTTCCAACTGCATCACGATCTGGGGGTCGGGTTTTACTTGCAGGGCTACTGGCCCTTCCAGCCCGTTTACGACGGTGTTCAGGTCGAGCAGGAAATCGGCACGGATGTAGCAGATGGGTACATCCGGCCCATCCGCGATGTCCGCATCACCCGTGTAAAGATGCCGGTGGGCGAACTCTTGCAGGTGGAGAAGTACCTGCCCGGGTCCTATTGTTGGGCGTATCAGGAACACTATATCAAGGACTGGCGGGACCTGAAAGCCATCCGTTATTGGTATGAGCACACTTTCTATCAGCCCGACTACGGGTTGGCCGAGGCACGGTACGAGTTGATCGGTGACGATGGCCTGGTACTGTGTTACCTGCCGAGGAGCCCCTTGATGGAGATGATCGCGGTGCTGGGTGGGATCCAGGCCGTCACCTATGCGATGACAGATGCCCCAGATGAGTTTGACGAGACAATCGCCGTGATGGAGCAAAAGAGCGACGAAGCGGCAGGGATCGCGCTGAATTCGCCGGCCGAATGCCTGATGATCCCTGAGAACCTCTCGTCCGAGGTGGTAGGTAAGAGGCGATTCAACCAGTACATGCGGGATTATGAGGAACGCTGGAACCGAAAGATCAGGGCCGCGGGCAAGTACTCTTTTGTGCACATGGACGGGAGACTGAAAGGGCTGATCCGAGAAGTGGCTTCTACAGGGTTCTCGGTTCTCGAAGCGTTGACCCCGGCGCCAGCCGGTGACCTGGCGATCGAGGAAATCCAGTCTTGGGTCGAGGAAGATACGGTCGTGTGGGGCGGCATCCCCGGTTTCCATTTCTCCGACATGGTCAGCGATCAGGAGTTCGACCGCTTCGTCATCCACGTGCTGGAGGTCATGCGTAGCCAACCTCGCTACGTGCTGGGGGTGGCCGACCAGGTGCCGCCGGGGACGAGGTGGGAGAGGATTCACAGAGTCGGCCAGTTGGTCGAACAGTACGGCAGGTATGACAGATAGGAATTCCGCCATGGATGTACCCATCCGCGATGTACCCATCCGCTCCATGACCTGGAAGGAACGCTACCTCTGCGCTGCGCGCCACCAGGAACCGGACGTCGTGCCCATCGCGCCCGAGACTTTCTATTACATTCCTGTCCAGGTTAGCGGCTACTCATGCCAGGAAGTAGCACCCGTCGGGCTCACGTTGCCCTTTCACAAGATCAAGACCTGGGAAGCACAACTCCGATGCGCACAGCATTTTGACTTCTGCGGTTGGATCATGCCGGCTGTGGGGCCAGCTCAAAGCAACGTAGAGACAGAAACCAGGATCGCAACCCGCCCGGACGGCTCGCAAGAAGCCACGCTGGTCCATCACACGCGCCTGGGACCTGTGCAGGAACAGTACTGGTTTCCCATTGACGACGCGGCCTGGCACACCGAGCGTTGTGTGAAGGAGCCGGCACGGGACTGGCCCCGCTACTTTGAGTTGTTCTTTACCGATCCGTGGAGCGCCGATCTCACGGAAGTGGAAGAGGCCTACGCGCGGACGGGAGGACAGGGCATCGTCTCGATCTACGTCGGCAGCCCGTTCACGGATTGGCTGTGCGGAGCGCGGGATGGTGGATACGAGACTGTGATCTACGAACTGGTGGACAACCCGGGCTTGTTCAAGCCGATGCAGGCCCGCTACATAGAACACGTCGTGGCAAGAGTCCGCATGCTGTGCCAGCGCGCACCTTTCGACGAACTGTTCATGGGCAACGAATACTCCGAGTTGCCGCTATTGAGCCCCCGCCTATGGCGGGAGTGGGACTATCCGGTCCTCCAGACCTTTTGCAACGCCGCCAGTGAGTACGGACGCCTGGCGCATTGGCACCAGCACGGTTCGGTCTCGGCACTCATGCCCGACTTTGCCAGGTCTGGGTTGGCAATCCTCTGCCCCCTGGAGCGTCCACCCGGCGGCGACGCGGACCTGGCAGAGATCAAGCGCCTGTATGGAGACCGCTTGTGTCTCAAGGGCAACGTGGAGACGAACCTGCTGCTCAACGGGACGCCCGCGCAGGTACGGACCCAGGTCAAAGAGTGCCTCGAGGCCGCGGCCAGTGGAGGCGGCTACATCCTGGGCACCGGGGACCAGGTGGCCCGCGACACTCCTTTCGAGAACATCCGCGCCCTGGTGGAAGCCGGGCTCGAGTAATGGATGTACTCGACCACGAAATACCGGTAGACAGGAGGAAATCCGATGGCAGACAAGATGCTGGCGGCGTTTGTCAAGGCCCCATTTCAATTTCAGGTACGCGAGGTGCCCGTGCCTGAGGTACGGGACGATTGGGCGCTGATCAAGGTCAAGGCGTGTGGGATTTGCGGTACAGACCTGCACGCAGCGCGCACCGAGGCCAAGGGCTGGCAACCCTTCGGGCACGAGATTGCAGGCGTAGTCGCCAGGGCCGGCAAACACGTTTCCAACGTCAAAGAGGGGGACAAGGTGGCACTGGAAAGCGCTTCCTTCTGTAGCCACTGCGATCTCTGCCGAAACGGGCGGGTAGACCTCTGCAACAAGGCCCCCAACTTCTGGCACAACGCGACGACGGGCTTTGCCGAGTACATTCTGGCGCCCAAGGAGTGCCTGGTGCCGTTCGAGGGGCTTGACTTTGAAGTGGCGTGCCTGGCCGAACCTCTGGGCGTGTCGGTAGACATGGTCTATACGGCCGGCATCGGGCTGGGCAACGAGGTCCTGGTGGTGGGCCTGGGGCCGATTGGGCTGATGGCCATCCCGCTGGCGCGCATGCAGGGCGCGTCCCGCATCTACGCCGCCAACCGCTCGGGCGGCAAGCGGGTGCAGGTAGCCCAACAATACGGCGCAGACGAGGTGTACGTGACCAGTAGGCAACCCCTGGGCAAGATCTCTTTCCGCAAGGGGGGCGTGGACCGCGCGCTGGTCTCGGCGGTGCCGCAGACACTTCCCGACGTGATGCAGGTCATGAATGTGGGCGGGATCATCTCTTTCATCGGGATCGAGTATGGGCCGGGCGCTGCGATTCGTTTCGATGCCAACGAGTTCCACTTTAAGAAACTGCAACTGCGCGCTTCGTTTGCCTCACCGGCCCTGTATTTCCCCCTGTGCCTGCAACTATTGAAGGACGGACACGTGGACGGCCGTGCTGTGATCTCGCACGTGATGCCGCTGGAACGCATCGCAGAGGCCATGCAGTTGCTGCGCGACGATCGAGAAAACACGCTCAAGATCGTCATCATATCCTGAGTGCAGTGATCGTACCTGAGGAGATGGGAGAACCATGTCTAGTCAAGCAGGCCTCACCGTAGGCATCATCGGAGGCGGCGGCATTGTCTCGCACCACGTCCGAGGTTATCGGCAGGCCGGAGTGCCCATCGCGATGGTTTCGGACGTTCAGGCAGACGTTGCCGAGCGCCGCGCCGCAGAACTCGGCTGCGACTGGAGCACCGACTATCACGCGCTGCTACAACGGGACGACGTTCAGGCCGTCTCGATCTGCGTGCCAAACTGGCTGCACTTTGAGGTGGCCACGGCCGCCGTAGAGGCGGGGAAGGCGGTGCTATGCGAAAAGCCGATGACCACTTCTCTGGAGCAGGCTGAGTCGCTCGTGCGGGCGGTGCGGGAACGGGGGGTCTTTTTCCAGGTCGCCTACATGAAGCGCTTTCACCCTGTGATGCGCAAGTTCAGGGAACTGCTCCCCCACATCGGCCAGGTGGAGATGGGATTGCTGCGCTGCTTCCAGCCTTTCCCCGACGATTTGTGGACCGCGCCCGGGTTCTGGTTCACGGACAAGCGCAAGGCCGGCGGCGGGCCTCTGGTGCATGGCGGCAGTCACATGCTCGACCTACTGCACTGGTGCCTGGGCGACGTGGAGGCGGTGGACGCCCGTGTGCACAACAAACCCGGCACCGACGTGGACTGGCACACGAGCGCCATCTTCGAGATGGCCAACGGCAGCACCATCCTGTTCGAGAACGGGTGGTTCGAGCACACCAACTGGGGACCGAAAAACGACGGCTGGGACGAAATGTTCCAGTTACGCGGACCCGGCGGCATCCTCACGCTAACCCCCACCTTCTGGGACCGGCCCACAGCGCTCGTGCCTTCCGTGGAGTTGTACCTCGAACAGGCTCACACCAGGCAAACCTTCGCCAGCGGCCCGGTGGACTATTTCGTAGAGGAGATCAAGGACTTTGTGCTCGGATGTACCCATCCGCCCGGGTCCGCCGCAGGTGAGAAGCCCGCGGTCACGGTCGAGGATGGCTATTGGGTGGATCGTCTCATCCACACCATTTATCTATCTGGAGAGCGACGAGAACGTTGCAGGATCGTCTGAAGCATCTGTCAAGGGATTCCCACTATGAAACCACAAATCGTCACAGAGGTTCCTGGCCCGCGCTCACGGGAGATCTGGGAGCGCGAAAAACAGCACATCACGAGCGGTCTGGCTCCCTGCACACTGCTGGCGCCCATCGTCTTCGAACGCGGCGAGGGCGCGCTGGTATGGGACGTAGACGGCAACTGCTACATTGACTGCGCCGCGGGGGTGCTCACGAACTCGACCGGCCACTGCCATCCCAAGGTCGTGAGCGCGCTGCAAGAGCAGGCCGGCAGGCTGTGGCACATCCACGACTTTCCAACTCCTCAGCGCTATGAATTGTGCGAGTTGCTGGCGGAGAGATGTCCGCCCGGCATAGACACGTTCGAGTTCTACAGCGGAGGTACCGAGACGGTAGAGGCGGCCTTGCGGGCCGCCATCTCGTATACCAGGCGATACGAGTTCATCTCCTTCCATCACGGATACCACGGCAAGACGCTGGGCAGCAGGGGCCTGGCCCTGTGGTGGGGCAAGGGCTTTGGCCCTGTCAACGGTAGCGGCATCCGCTCCCCCTTTGCGTATTGCTATCGTTGTCCATTCGGCCTGACGTACCCGGCCTGTGACCTCCGCTGCGCGGAATACCTGCGCGAGGGGATCCGCTTCAACAGTTGGGGCTCCATCGCCGGCATCGTCTTCGAGCCTGTGCTCGGGGCCGGCGGCGTGGTGGTGCCGCCGGATGGCTTTCTCGAGCGCGTCACAGAAATCGCCCGCGCGGAGGGTGCACTCGTCGTGGCCGACGAGGTCCTTACCGGCGTAGGACGCACCGGCACGTTCCTGGCGCTCGAGCACTGGGACATCCAGCCTGACCTCGTCTTCTTTGGGAAGGGCCTGGGCTCCGGTTTTCCCATCATGGCCCTGGGAGGTAAACGGGAGATCATGACCGCGACCCCCTATGGCTCCCCAGGCGGTGCTTCGACCAGTTTTGGGGGCAACCCACTGGCTGTAGCCGTGGCGTTGTCTACGTTGCAGGTAATCGAAGAGGAAAACCTGCTGGCCCATACCCAGGAAATGGGCCGCCTGCTGGCGGAGCGCTTTGCCGTTTTGAAGGAAAAGCATCCCCTGGTCGGGGACGTGCGCGGCGTGGGGCTTTTGTGGGGCATCGAGTTGGTCAAGGATCGCAAAACCCGCGAACCTGCCGAGGAGGAAGGGCGACAGGTTTACCTGGAGTCCCTGCAGCGCGGCCTCAAAACGATCACCCCGGGGCACGTGACGCGCTTCTCGCCGCCGCTCAACATCCCGCGGGAGTTGCTGGAAATGGCCGTGGACATCTACGATGTGACGCTCTCGGCGGTAGAAAGGCGATGCGGCTACTCGGAGGCATAAGGTGGATGACGGACGTACCCCCGTCCACGGACGTACCCCCGTCCGCCACATCCATGAGGGTGGATGAGTACATCCATGAGGGCAGCCAGTGTGAGCCAACTCTATGCGGGCGCGGCCCGTGCCGACATCACCCCCGAACTGGGCCACAACCTGGCGGGCTGGGTCCAGGCACGCCCGGCCACGCGCAGGGTCACTCCCATCCTGGCGCGCGCGCTTGCGCTTGCCACGGACGACGTCGTGGATGACGCGGATGAGTACATCCGTGGCTACATCCATGAGCAGGCCATCCTCATTTCCTGCGATCTCTTGTGGGTTCCTGGTCCCCTGAGTAAGCGCGTGCGGGAGGCGGTTCAGGAGTGCTGTGGCGTTCCCGCGCAGCACGTCTTTGTCTTCCCATCCCACAATCACTATGGCCCCAACGTGGACCCGGCCATCTGGTCTTATGCGGAGGCTCAGACGCCGCAGGAAATGGCGTACATAGAGGCCCTGCCGGAGCAGTTCGCTGCCGCAGCCCGTGCGGCGCTGGACGACCTGAGGCCAGCACACTGGGGCATCGGAACCGACGAAGAGGACGCTATCTGCCACAACAGCCGCTTCTGGCGCAAGGATGGCACGATCAACTGGGTGGGGGAGCGCTCAGCGCATTGGGCGAGTGACAGGGCGCCATCAGTAAATGGCGGGCCGATTGACCCCCAGGTAGGTTTAGTGCTGATTTCCGATGAACGAGGTGCCCCCATCGCCACGCTTTACAATTACGCCTGCCACGCCAATTGTGCGGAAGAAGCGGGCTTCAGCGCGATCTCCTGGGACTGGGTAGGATATGCTTCGCAAGCAATCGAAGAGGCCCTGGGAGGAGAGGCGTTGTTTCTCCTGGGTGCCTGTGGTAACGTGCACCCGGTTCGCGAAGGGGTGGCGCAAGAGATGGGTCGCAGGATGGGCGACCGTGTGGTGCGGGCAGCCCAGGGGATCAAGACCACGCGTCGAGCGTCCATGACGGTTTCGCAGCGAGAGATTGTTCTTCCAGCAAGGGATTTCGGAGCGTTCGATCCCCGGCAGATTGAGGCAATATGCTCACAGTTGTGGAATGAAGAGGTGCGCTCCATCGCCAGGGGTGTCTTCCTCGACGAGTTGCAGGCTCTGAGAGCCGCAGGGCACTCGCAAACCGTGGCACAGATCGGCGCCATCCGGCTCGGTGACCTGGCCGTCGTGTGCATCCCCGGCGAGTTCTTCGTGGAACTCGGGCTGGAGATCAAGCGACGCTCCCCTTTTGCGCATACGTTCGTGGCCACGTTGGTCAACGACGCCATCGGCTATATCCCCACACGCAAGGCTTACGAGGAGGGAGGCTACCAGACCACGACGGTTGCCAGAATTGCTCCCGGCGGCGGCGAGCGGATCGTGGAGGAGTCTCTGGCCTTGCTGGAAGCACTAAACCCGGCGGCGTGGGAGCCGCCTCCGCATGAGCCGCCTAGCGGCCATAATGGGTGGTAAGATCAATGGAAGGATCACCTTTATCTTTCGAGTCCGAGTTACGCATTTCCCCCAAGCCTGTAATTGCCACACTGGTGCTCTTGGGCATTGCAGTTTTTCTCCTGAGCATTGTCCCGCCCGGTGTGTTGGAGCGACTGGCCATCATGCTCTTCGCCACGTTGTTCCAGGCGCTGGCGGGGGTGGCCTGGTTGCTCAACAGGTGGAAACCCTGTGCCGGCCGCTGGTTCACCATTCTGGCATTCGTGACCGTGATTCACTTGGCCAGCATCTGGCTAGGTATGCCAGGCTCTCTGGCACTGGCAGCGATCCCTGCCGCGCTGGCCGCAGCGCTGATCAGCCTCCCGGCCGCCGCTGTCACCGCCGTTGGGGAAACGACGCTCGTGTGGCTGTTGCCCAGGTTCGCCGGCACAGGTGTAAGCCCGGCCACCACGGCCACTGCGACGATAGCGATCTGGGCCATACTCGGCGTGATGTACGTCGTATACCGCCCCGTACACCAGGTTGCCCAGTGGTCGTGGAAGTACTTTCAACAGGCACACACCTTGTTGGAGGAGACACGCGATCGCAAAGCGGAATTGGAGCAGACGCTGAACGACCTGGCGGACGCCAACCTGCAACTCACCAGGCTCAATATCCTGGCGCAAGGATTACGCCAGGCGGCTGAAGATGCGCGGACGGCCAAGGAGCAGTTCGTGGCCAACGTGAGCCACGAGTTGCGCACCCCGCTGAACATGATCACGGGCTTTAGCGAGATGATCCTGCAAGCGCCGGAGACCTATGGCAGCAAGATACCTCCAGCCCTGTTGGCCGATCTGGCCGTGATCCACCGGAACGCCGCGCACCTGGCCGAACTGATTGACGACGTGCTTGACCTTAGCCAGATCGAAGCGGAACGCATGGCCCTCACCAAAGAACACGTACAGTTTCACGAGATCGTGGAGACTGCCACGACCGCAGTGCGTCCACTCTTCGATTCCAAGGGACTGTATCTGAGGACGGACATACCTGAGGGCTTGCCCCTCGTTTTCTGCGACCGCACGCGCATTCGCGAGGTACTGTTGAACCTGTTGAGCAACGCCGGACGCTTCACGGAGCATGGCGGGGTTCACGTGCGGGTCTGGCAGGAAGGGGAGGACATCCTGGCAGCCGTGGCCGATACTGGCCGGGGGATCACAGCCCAAGACATGAGCAAACTCTTCCAGCCATTTCAGCAATTGGACGGCTCGATTCGCAGGCGGTATGGGGGGACTGGCCTGGGGCTGTCCATCAGCAAACGCTTCATCGAGTTGCACGGGGGCAAGATCTGGGTCGAAAGCGAAGAGGGTGTCGGCACCACGTTCATTTTCCGGCTCCCTTTGGCCCCGCCAAGGCCAATCAGCGGTGGTCCTGGGGCACGGCTGAGCCCCGGCTGGGAGTATATGCAGCGCACGCGCCCCTCCATGGCTCCAGAGGTCGTGGTTCGTCCGCGGTTCATCGTCCTCGACGCGGGAGATTCCCTCCAACGGCTGCTCGCCCGCTATCTGAATGGGGTGGAGATCAAGCCTGTGAAGGATCTGGAAGAGGCTCTCGCAGAGTTGTCGCGCGTGCCTGCCCAGGCCCTGCTGGTCAACGGCCCCTCGGTGAGCAGGACGCTTGAACTACTCATGTCCACCACGCTGCCGAGCGGTACGCCCGCGGTCGTCTGCTCAATCCCCAGCGTGCACGAAGCGTCTGCCGCGCTGGGCGTTTCCGACCACCTCGTCAAGCCCGTCTCTCGGGAAAGGCTGTTGAGAGCCTTGGACCGGCTGGAACTGGAGAGGGGCACGATCCTGATCGTAGACGATGAGCCCGACGCCTTGCACCTGTTCGGGCGCATGCTGGCCTCGTCAGGGCGTGAGTATCGTATCCTGCTGGCCAGAGATGGGCGAGAAGCGATGGAGATCCTTCGAGCACCCGGCAGGCATCGTCCCGACCTGATCCTGCTCGACCTGGTGATGCCCACCATGGATGGATTTCAGTTGCTCGAGACGAGGAGCCAGGACCCCGTGCTGCGGGATATTCCCATCATCGTGATCTCAGCGCGCGATCCAATGGGCCAGCCGATCGTGAGCAGTGCGTTGGCTGTCACACGGGGAGGTGGGCTATCGGCACATCAGATCCTCACGAGCATCGAACTCATCAGCAGGGCTCTTTCGGCGTCCGCTCCAGTTGGCGGTCCAACGCCGCTAGAAACTCTGCTCGATTCACCGGCTTGCGGATAAATCCGGCCGCCCCCAGGGCAAAGGCCAGTTCCTCGTGAGACAGGATCGTACAGACGACGACGGGCACATCGTGGGTCCTGGGATGCTCACGCAACTGCCCCAGGAGTGTCCAGCCATCCTTCTCAGGCATCATGACGTCAAGCACGATGACCTGAGGGGCCAGTTCCTCCGCCAGCGCCAACCCCCGCTGGGCGTCCTGGGCCCCAACGAAGCAATACCGGGTGCCGGACAGGTAGCGTTGGAACAGGCGCAGCGTGTCCGCGTTGTCGTCAATGACCAACACCGTCACCTGTCGTGCGGTGGGAAGTACAATCCTGGAGACCAGACCCACTGCCCCACCTGTGCCTGGCAGGGTTTCCAGGCAACCTCCGGAGAGTTCAATCAGTTGCCTCGCCATTTCCAGGCTCTCGTTGCACTCCTCTTGCTTAGGGGAAGGAGCATCGTGACGCGCAGCAGCCCGCACGTAGATGCATACCTGCTGAGGGAGAGACTCGGCCTGAAGGCGGACGTACCCACCTGGGGCGCAACGAATGGCCGTGCTCACGATGTTTAACAGGGCCTGTCGCAGCATGGGCGCTTGTAGCGGTATGCGAGGCAGTCGTGGATGAGTACATCCATGAGGTGGATGAGTACATCCATTAGTGGGGTGCACCGTGTACTCCACGGCTACGTCAGATGACTCTAGCAACGGCCTGAGCGTCTCCAACACTTCTTGGATCACTTCCCCGACCTCGATCATCTGGGCTGGAACGGAGTCCCTGAACCATTCCAGTTCTTGTGCACGGGTGGGCATGCGTGCATCGGCAGGAGCAGCCTGATCGCCAGCCCTGGCAAGTAGGCCCGCAAGGACCTGGTCCCTGGCCCCCAGATCGTGAGCGACCCACAGGTGTTCTGCCAGCACTTCGCGGGCGTACTTTTCCTCCCGCTGCAATTGGCGGACACTCAGGCCGAGGTTAAAGGCCACCTCGCGCTGAGTCAATTGCTCGGTGTAACGGCGGCGCAGGATCTGGTAGAGGCGCCAGATTCTTGACCCCAGCGGGGTGCTCTCATGGGGCCTGAGCGACTCGATGGCGTCAATCAGGAGGGACCGCAGCGCAGATGCGGGGTCGCGCCGGTCCTCCAAACCCAGGAGTGCTACCCATGGGCTACGGCGAAGCACAGCCGGGTCATACAGAGAGGTCAACACCGTTCGCAAGTGGCGCTCAAGCAGTGCTTTGTCCCAGTGGGTTTCCATGCCTTCGGCACCATGTCGCCTGTATGTCGCCTACGTGGCGGAAAATCACCCAAGACGAAGGGGTTTTCTGCTATGATAAGATCATATCCCCTGAGATGCCTCATGCTCTCTTATGGATTATATCACGTGGGGGACTGTACAGCAAGCCTTCCCGCAGGCTCATCGCGTGTGACCCTAAAGGTCTTCCTAGACCCTTAGGGACTTATGCGCAAGGAGGGGGATTTGAGATAAACTGATCTTGAACTGGCAACCCAAACAGTTTCCACCTGAGCGTTTCCAACTCTCACAATCGTTCTCAGACCTAGAACAGGAGGAGCAAGATGTCCAAGATACTGGTGTGCGTGATGGTGCTATGCACGTTGCTATTGGCCGCTTGCGGCGGCGGGGCTGCCACGCCAGCGCCAACAGTTTCCCCTTACGACGAGAAGGCGCCGATCACCGTGTGGGTGGATACGACCCGCCTGGCAGGCGCTGAACTGTACAAGGAGCTCCATCCCGACGTGGCCAACCTGATCACCATTGAGGTCGTGGACCGCGGCCAGTTCCCGGCCAAGGTTTTGCTGTTCAACAATACGGGTTCGGGCTGGCCTGATGTGGTCTTCGCTGAGCCGTTTCCACTGGTGTCAGCGGTCGCTGATGCGGCCCATCACTACCCACTCGACCTGAGAGACTGGGTGTCCAAGGAAATCCTCGACGGTTTTGCGCCTGGAGCGCTGGAGCCGTGCACGTTCGATGGGAAGTTGTACTGCCTGCGTAACGACCTGGCCCAGGTCGTCCTGTGGTACGACGCGAAGATGATGGCAGATTTTGGCTACGAAGTGCCCAAGACCTGGGAAGAGTACGAGGCGCTGGGCGCGCAGGTAGCGCAAGAGCATCCCGGCCTGATCGTCGGCACGTGCGGCGACGACCAGTGCTATACGGCGTACTTCCAGGGCAGCCGGTGCCCGATCGGCCAGGTCCGCTCCATGAGCCAGGTCTACATCAACACGCAAGACGCCAAGTGTATGCGGGCGGCCGAAATGGTGGATCGCATGATCGCCAATGAATCTATCGCCACGCTGAGCCCCTTCGACCCTGCCTTCGTCGAACTGGCCAAGACGGGCAAGCTGCTGATGCTGCCAGCCGCCTCGTGGTACGGCGAGTACATCTTCGGTGGTAAGCCGGATAGCCTGTACTACCAGACGGCCGAAGGCCAGCTGGGCGTCGCGTTGCCGCTGCGGTGGAAAGATGAGGACAAGCCCTACACCGGCTTCCATGGCGGCGCGGCCTGGACGGTGTCGAACCACACGCCGAACCCCAAACTGGCGGTGGACGTGGCAGTCTTTATGGCGGCCGGCCACGAATATCAGGACACGGCGGTGACCTTCCCCGCCTGGCTGCCCGCGGCTGACAAGTGGGCTGGCACGGTGGCCGGGAATGCGGTTTACGCCTTCGATCCCTATCCAGTGCTGAAAGAGGCCGCCGGGATGATGACCATCGAGGGCCTGGGCCCCGTCCGTTATGACTGGCAGACGCCCTGGACAACTGACATCGTCGGAGCGCTGCTGAAGGGCGAAACGATCGTCTCGGCTTTGCCGACGGTACAGGCAACGTACAAGGGGTTGGCCGAGGCGCAGGGCTACGAGGTCATCATCAACCCGTAGCACGTACCTTGCGGATCGGATGTAGCGGATGGGGCCGATGGGTACATCGGACATCCGAGCACGGAAATTCGCCAGCGGAGGACGCATCGCTCCACGCGTCCTCCGCTCCCAGATGTACTCATCCGCGATGTACTCATCCGCGCAGACTTGACTTCGCGGCTGGAAATGCGCGTGAAAGGGGGCAAGTATCGTGGTTAGTCAGGATGTACTCATCCACACTGACAGCACGGCCGCCAAATCCTCTGGGGTGCAGGTGCGCAAGCCTCGTTCGGCGCGCAGCCGCTGGCGGCTGCAACCTGCCCACCTGTTTGTGCTGCCCTATACCCTCTTTTTGCTGGCCTTTGGCGTGGGGCCGGGCCTCTACGCGTTGGTGATCAGCTTTGCCGATTTTCGTACCGGCATACCACGGCTCTTTCAGGCCGGCCTGAAGAACTATGTCACGGCCTACACCGACTTTCGCTTCGTTTCCACCTTTATCAACGTGGCGAAATTCCTGGCGATCTCGGTGCCCGCGGGGATGATCGGCGTGTTGGCGTTGTCTCTGTTGCTGCACGCACGCCCTGGCCGATTCGCCACGCTGATGCGCACGATCTACTTTGTGCCCGGCGCGGTGGCCGGCCCAACGGCGGTGCTCCTGGCCATCTTCGCCTTCGATCCCAACATCAGCCCGTTTCGCGCGTTGCTGCGGGCTATGGACTATACTCTCGTCACCCAGGTGATCACGCCGGACCACCTGCCATTGATCTTTACGCTCCTCGGCTTTTTCGCGGGCGCAGGCGGCTGGATTGCCATTTTCTATGGTGCACTCAATAATATCTCTCAAGAGGTGCTCGAGGCAGCCACCATTGACGGGTGCAATGCATGGCGCATGGCGCTGCTGATCAAACGGCCACTCATCGCGCCCTACATCATCTATATGCTGATCCTGGTGTTTGCGGGCAACGTGCAGCTCTTCGCTGAGCCGCAGCTAATCGGCGCGTCAGGCGCGGCACCAATCAGCAGACACTGGTCACCCAACCAGCTCGGCTACGCCTTTGCCTTCGAGCAGGCCAACTTTGGAGGTTCGGCGGCCATCTCGCTGCTAATGGTAATCATCGGCCTGACAGGCGCTGTCCTGATCCTCTCCACAACCGACATTTTCCGCGCCGAATAACCACCCACACGGAATGCGGATTGCGGATTGCGCCCGTGAGTACACGGGATTGCGGATTGATGCGTCTTGCGGATGTGTCCTAAGGACGGTGCTCAAGCGTGCGAGCCACAATCAAGGAGGAACTATGCATAGTGTGAACAGGCCGGAGCGTACAGACAGTGTGGATGACGGACGTACCCCCGTCCGCTACATCCATGAGTCCGTGTTGGCCTGGGTGCGCAGGCGCGTAGCGCCACGGCGAACCGACGACATGGGGCTCTTGGGGTCGGCCCTGCGTCTCCTGCTGCTGGTTCTCTTTGGCGTGTACTTCGGCCTGCCGCTAATAT
>Ga0315277_10002223_pt1 | contig 27255 bp, 27 predicted proteins | sample YL17G05_15_MG_FD_203695 | JGI IMG/M metagenome (GOLD analysis project Ga0315277, IMG submission 203695) | Sediment microbial communities from Yellowstone Lake, YNP, Wyoming, USA - YL17G05_15 | ecosystem: Environmental > Aquatic > Freshwater > Lake > Sediment | place: USA: Wyoming | collected... | reverse complement strand
GTCAAATCCACACTCGCGCTGAACCGGTCGGGGTCCAGAGTGCCTGCGTTGAGGTTGGATACGTCTTGATAGAAAGCGCCCGGCTGGCTATCGAGCATGCCGGCGTTCGCCGCAAACAGGGCATAGGGGGTTGGAGTGACCTTCTGCCGCGGGACAAGCGTGGTGTAGCTGTCCGAGCTATCGCCGGGGCGCACACCGATCTCGAGCCAGCGCGCCTCGCCGGCGAAGGCACCCGAGCCGAAGTCGAGCTCAACCGTGAAGATGCCTCCCGCAACCGCGATGTCCCCTCTCGTGACGAGTGAGCCGATCTGGCCGCCAGACGTCTCGGCATCCCACAATTTGAACTGGAAGTCATAGACCCCATCGGCCGGAACGCCGCCATCCGTGAGTTGGCCCTGGTACGCGAAGGACGTGCCCACCGGGCCGGCTGAAAGAGGCGCGGGACGGGCATCCGCAAGCACGTCACGCGCGAGGACCGAAATAGGACTATTGGGTGTGAAGGCGACGAGCACAACCACGACCAGGATGAGCGCGATATCTTTGGCTTTCATGGTGGTCTCTCCTTTGGCTGGTCAGGCAAGCGTGCACAAGACTGATTGATTCCCTTGAAGCGGATGAGACGTGGCGCTTACGGGTTGTTCCTTAGCACGAGCGGCAGGTACACGTCGAAGAAGGATTGGACCCAGCCCCAGAAGCCACTCCCGACGCCGTAGTCTCCCTGGGCGGAGGATCCGGTGACGGGCTGGCCTATTGTTCCCTGCAGGTCATATTGCCCGCCGACCGAGAATCCTCCCCCGCCAGCGATCACGGAGCGCGTCATGGCGTAGCTGCCCTGGGCCAGCGCGACCGTCGTGAGGACAGCCAGAAGTGCAAGGGCAATGAGAATGAGTGGAAGATGTCGTTTCATGAGCCCCTCCGGGCAAAGCAAAAACCGGCCCACCGATCTGGCCGGTTTCACTGTTGGCTCGCCGCGCGCAAAGTGACCAACTTGCGGCGCGCGGGTCACGGCTTCCAGACCCCGATAGAACTGCGTGTCAGGACGTTGAGGCAGTCAAGATTGAGGTACCCCCTGTGGTGAAAGGCGGAAGAACTGCAATTCGCTCAACCACATGGCTCGACCAGGTCCCGGCAAAGATGATCCGGCGCCACATGGCGTCCCCCTGGATTGTGTCGCACATCACAATTGTGCATCAGAGAGGAGGGATCCGCAAGCTGCTATTCGCGTCGAATGCATTTGAGAATGGCAACTACGGCAAGTGACACACCAGGAAGGCCCAGGGACGCCGACTGCGCGCGTGAGTTACTTCAAGGACCCATGCGGCCACCGCTTCGCGCCTGGGCTTGCCTGGCCGCGATTTCACCCTGTCGGGAACTGCCACCCCCGGCGTATAGTCGATGGCGATGCAGATCATGCCGACCCCCGACTCCCTTTGGGCGGAGACGCGCGCTCGAGAGAACCAGCGGCTCCGCAAACAGAATGCCGTCCTTGTCGCTGCGCTCTCCGCTCTCGTCGCTGATATTGACGGCGGTGGCCCGCACCGGCGTGCGCTCGATATGGCGCGCGCAGTCCTCACCCGGGCCCGCGAGAACACTGCAACCAATTCAAACGATTCCGAATAGAAGCAGGATCTGCACGTCCGGCTCGATGAGTTCGGCTACCGACTTCGGCTGCCAGCCCGCATTGCGGCCCTTTGGGCACCCCCACGCGCTGCGTGAAAACCACCCGACCTCATGCAAGTCCGGCGACCACACCGTCCCGCTTGAATCGCAGGCAAGATGGGCATTCAGCTGGAAGGCTTAGGGTCGGTCTGTGATGCGAGGAGTGGAGTAATTGTTTCGTGCGCAATGACGCGCCACGGGGGGACCGGCGCGCGAGAATCACCCGTTCTAGGAAGCGCAGCGTCTTGCTGCTTCTGGCCTCGGCATCGGAGCATGAGAATGGGGGGGTGTTCTAATGCGGAGGGGCGATCCGATAGAAGATGAATTCATCCGCCATGACGTCGAGAATTGCTCGGTTCACTTCTTTGAGCTTGTCCTCAGGAAGTCGCCCCAAGTACCGGGAGGTCTTCTTGCAGAGGAGATAGTCGGAGTCGATTTCGGTCCAATTGTCGACTTGGATAATGCTGTCGAGGGGCATGCCAGGAACAGTCTTCGCGGGCAGCTCGACGCTACTGGGGTAGCCCCGGAACTCCATCCTGCTCGTGGTCAGGCAGACGATCAATAGATTAGCGCGTGGAGTGTAGTCCTCGAGGAGGACACAGTATTTCGGTTTCGCTTTGTCGCGGAACTCGACCGCGGTAAGGTAGAAGACAGCGCCGCGAATTGCCTGAGAGGCAAAATCCAGCGAGGGGGGCATGTTGATATCTAGGGGACATCCGCGAGCAATTCTTGCGTTTCGGCGCGCTCCTCCTTGAGCAGACGGACATAGGACGCATCACGCCACTTCCCGTTGCGTAGGTTCCCCTTCCACTTCGAGAAGACCGGATCCGCAGGTACCGTCCGGAAGTCCAAATCGTCGCCCGCCCCCAGCCCCTCCTTCTTCATTGGGGGCGTGTCGTAGGCAGCCTGCTGCAAAGCAATGGGAGAGAGCATTCCGTACCTTGCGAGGACGCGCGTGACGATTGCCGATTCTGTCCTATCGGACAACGGGGTGAAGCGTGGTTTGGGGCCAGGCGTGTGACAGTGCTTAGGCGAATTCGTGAACCCGCCACTCGCCCCCTCACTTCGAGCGATCTCGTGTCCAAGCAGTCCCTGCAATGCCGATCGAAAACTCCTGGGAAGCGGTCCCTTTGGAGCCCTTGCGTAGACCTCTCCCGTCATTGTCCGTCCGAGCAGTGACTGCGATTCCACATCAACAAGGTACGCGAGCTTCGCCAACTCGATGCTGCCGCGCTCACCCTGCGAATGGATCACGATATACGCGAGGACCTCTTGCAGTTTCGTGGGAACGAAACCCAAGTCGCCCATCGGCTCCTCTGCTCTTCCTTTCCAGGATGAACTTGCGGGGTTGGTGTGTCGAATAACGCCGATTACCATTATAGCATCATGCTGCAAGCGGGCTACAAGGCGGGTTGCGCGACTCGCCGCGCGGCCAACCCATGATGCGCTGTGTGCAATCCTCCCCATCATGCCCGGACAACCCCCAACTCCGCTGGCCAACGCAGCCCCACCTTGGCCAGCTTCCCTTCCTCTTGAGAATGCGCGTTAGTGAAACGCACGCGCCAGGATGCCCTAGAAAAGGCACTCAGAACTGTGCGCAACCCGTGCGTCCCGCGCGCGCGAGGCGGTGCGCCTGGGCAATCCTGACCGCCCCGCAGACGTTCTTTGGCACCGGGCATAGAATAATGTGACTCGCGATCGGAACGCTAACGCCACGAGATAGGGGGTAGGCAGGAGGATGATTGATCGACCCGCTTTCTGTGATCACAGCATTCTTGTTGACCGCCACATTCCGGTTGGGTTGGGAAACCCGAAAGAGTCGTCAGGTGAAAAAGCTCGACCAGAGATTGGTGGCGCTTCCGGCGAAGCCTGCGAGGTGGCCTGCGTGCAGGAATCATAAATGGCGGCGAGATTGGAGGCAATGCCGTGGCCGACGGTGTACCGAAGCTCCAGCCATCTCCCCGGAAACCCCTGCACGAAATGACGGGCAGGGAGATAGTGCAACTGGTCCTCTGGGCACTCCAGCACGGCGAGGACGGTATTGAGGACACTGGACTTGACGAGTTCGATAGGATCGACGACTATCGAGAATTCTATACGGGACCCGAACCCAAGCCATCCCCCCCCAAGCCCTAGCGATGAACGATGCGGCCGCTTCGCTGCGAGGCTATCGACCTAACGATCATCCTTCCCTCGGGCCACTTCAGCCAGTCCGTTGCTGCTGGCATCCTACTGCCGATGGAGGTGCGCCTCTGGGCACGCCCCGCCCCCCCTTTGAGCCGGGCGCCCCTTTTCTTAACTGTCCTATTCTGTCCTATTCGCAAGTCGCGTCCTCGACGTGCGGGGAGCGCAAAGATGGCGGCGAGGTCAGCAATTGCCTCAGAAAATGGAGCGCTGGGAGCCGAGCGGAATGCCATGCGGGAATGAACCTCCTGCCTTCCCACCCAGACCGCGCGAGAATGACGATCGAGAGAAGGCGGTCGGCGATCGGATGAACGCGGTGCCCTTGGTCCATAGGAGGCCTTAGTCTCTTCCGTTGCGTGTATGAGGGTCAAGGGAACATCGGGTGTTCGGATGCGCTTACCCCAGAAAGGCGCGCAGGACCCGGCAGATGCTCAGGGCGACCCAGTACTCGATCCGTGCGGCCCGGCGGCCATGACTGTAGCCCGTGTCCCACAATCCGTCCGCACGCTGATGGTCGAGGAACCAGGCCAGAGCCTCGGCGACCTCGCGATCCTCCGAGGTCATGCCCAGGCGGGCCAGCATATCCAGCACGGTCAGGATGTTCGGCCACCAGAACGGGTAGCCGAACTTGAGCCAGTACTCGCGACCGCGCCGATCGTTGTAGCGGTCCGGCTCGAACATGCGGCCCTTGAGAAGCATACCTGCGGCGCGCACCTCCGGCCGCGCGCGGTAGGCCGGGTGGGCCACCAGACCGCGCAGGACCATTCCGGTCGCCAAGTGAGAAAAGGGCAGCGCGCGATCGGGCGGCAGCGGCGCGCCGCGCCAGAAGCGATGGGTCTTCTTCGAGGCGGGCAGGCCTTGTGCCGGTATGATCCAGCCGCCGTCGTCCTGACGCATGGTCAGCAGCCAGTCGAGTCCGCGCCGCACATGACGATCGTTGGCGAAACCCGCCTTCACCAGAAGCTCCATGATCGCCGAGTGATAGTAGGGCATGTATTGATTGCCCAGGATCCCGCGCAGATCGCCCTGCGGGCTTTGGCAGGAGTTGAGGTACACCGCGGCGCGTTCGATCGCGGGGTGCGACCGGTTGAAAGCGTACATATCGATCAGTATGCCAAGCGAGCGCCAGGTTTCCAGGACGGCGAAGTTGTTGTAGGGCTGAAGGGCGCCACCCTTCTTGGGGTACTCCCACGCGCCGCTCGTGCGCTGCCGCGCGAGCACGCGACGCGCCTCGGGCAAATCCCACAACGCATGGGGTTCGGGTTGCGGTTCATCCAAGACATCCCGCCTCACGAAGAAGACCAAGGCGGGATCGGGAGCCTTCAGAAGTCGCGGCACAGGGTCGACCCGCAGGGAGGTGCGCCAAGCGCTCATGCTGAACCCTCGACGAGATCTATCCGCGGCTGCGACGGACAACGAGACCTCCAAGCGGCGAGCGCCAGCGCTTACCTGGCGCCGCCTCCGTCCTCGCGAGCGCCATACCATTGGCTCGGATCGCTTCGCGGTTGAGCGCGGATAAAGGTACCTTGTTGCAGGTCGGTCAGCGCCTGCTGGATTTCTTCGCGGGTGTTCATCACGAACGGGCCGTAGCGGGCAATGGGCTCGTGCAGGGGTGACCCGGCCACCCACAACAGGCGAGCCCCTTTTGAACCGGCCGCAATCCTCACGTCGTGCGCACCTTGAACCACGGCCAGACAGCGGGCGGCGGCGCGGGTGGCCTCGCCTTCCGATACCGATAACTCGACGTCCCCTTGGAAAACATATGCGAAGGCCGAATCTCCCGAGGAGACAGACAGCGCAGCCGCGGCCCCAGCCTCCAATGCGATGTCCCAGTAGGTGGGCGAGACGGCGATATCCGTGACCGGGCCGCGGACCCCGCCCAGCGATCCCGCGACAATGCGCGCGCTGACCCCGCTGGCGAGGGATACCGCCGGGATGCTCTGGGCTGGGATGTTTTGATATCGCGGCGTCGACATCTTCTCGCGCGCCGGGAGATTGACCCACAACTGGAATCCGACCAAGGGTTCGGAGGTGGGCTGCGGCATTTCCTCGTGCATGATCCCGCTACCCGCGCTCATCCATTGCACCTCGCCTGCGCCAAGCGTGCCGCCATTGCCCAGGCTGTCGAGGTGCCTGACCTGGCCGCTCAGGATGTAGGTCACGGTCTCGATGCCGCGATGCGGGTGCCAGGGGAAGCCGCGCACATAGTCGGCGGTATTCGGCGAGCTGAAGTCGTCGAACAGCAGGAACGGATCGAGATAGTTGAAGTGTGAGGTGCCCAGGCTGCGCTGCAGCCGCACGCCGGCCCCCTCGAGGACGCTCTGGGGTTGGATGATGATCACACCGCTTTGCTGCTTCGCATTCATCGTGCCTCCCTGATGAACCGCCGCAAACCGAGGGTCCGCCTTTGGATCGAAATCGCCACGCTCTTGTGAGTCGCTGCCTGGTCACCGGCCATAGCGGTCGCGAGCGGGGCTGGCCCAACCTCAACTTTCAGATGGAGCCGTGGGATGCGCGGCGCCTGGCGCCCACAGACGATAGACGTGCCGGGTCACGCCATCGGAACGCAGCGCGGCGCGTTCGTAGCGCATGCCCAGCCGGCGAGCCACGGCGAGCGACGCCTCGTTGTGCGGATCGATCATCGCGATGAGCGAGGGCTGGCCGAGTTGGGCAAAACCGAACCGAACGACACGCCGCGCAGCCTCGCCGGCATATCCCTTCCGCCAGAAGGCCGGCAGCAGGAAGTAGCCCAATTCGATGTCGACCTGGCCATCCACATCCTTCTCGCTGAGCGAGCCCAGGCCCACGAAACGGTTTGTCCCCAGTTCGATGAGCGACCACCACCCATCGCGCTCCTGGGTGGCCATGCGCAGTGGGTCGGCGGCGTAACGCTCGAAGTGGTCTGCAACGACCTGGGGCTCGCGCGGCCCTCCGATGTGACGAGTGACCTGCGGGTCCTGCCACAACGTGAGGATGGCCGGAAGGTCGGCGGAGTTCGGCGCTCGCAGCCACAATCGCTCCGTCGGACCAAGATCCGTCAAGTCGTGCATCCATACTTCTTTCTCGCGGGCTCGCGCGGAGGGGGCCTATGAGGCAGGCGGGTCGCTCTGCCGACTCAACCGCCTTCCCACGCCACGTATGCATCATACATCTCGGGCAGTGTTTTCCACTGAACGCGTCCCGTCTTGACATACGGCTCGACTGCCTTGAGCCATTCCTCGAGCACGAGCGGATCGAGCGGGGAGCCCAGGCTCCAAGAGAAATACAGGATGTTGACCTGGTCCGGCGCAGCCAACTCGAGCGCCTGATCCAAAACGCCCATCATGGCCTGGACATCCGCCGGCTCGAAGAGGCACCCGTTCCGGGTATCCTGACCGGCCGTTTGCTCCTGAGCGCACGCGATTCCCTGCCCGGAGGCCAGAATGACGAGTTTGCCATTCGGGTCGTGGGTGAGCCAGTCGCTCCCGCTCGCGGGGCGCCAGGGATGAAGGCGGTCCTCCAGTTCAGGCGGGAACAGATCGTGGCAGGCGGCGGGGCTCTTGCAGTTGCGGAACTCGGGAGGGCGGTTGGCCGCAGGCATAGACATCACGCCGTAGGCCACGATCCCGGTTGTGAACGAGTAGCCGGCGTCGATGGTGGCAGCGATCCAATCGCAATGGGAGACGTTGCCCGAAACGTGTCTCACGCGCACGCCGAGAGACTCGAGCTGCTCGCGTTCGGCGCGCAGTTCGGGGCCAAGCCTGGCGCAATCGTCGCTCAGGCTGCCGCCCAAGTCCGCGTGCACACCCACCCCGTGACCGCGCTGCTCCATTTCGAGCAACACGTTATCCCCCCAGCGCAAAATCCCTTCGGTGACCTCCTTGCTCTCGAAGGTGAGTTTGGCGCCGTACTTTTCAAACAGGCTTGCCGTGTCGCGGATTTGAACGGTATGCGCGCCGAACCGGTTCTCGCTCTTGTCGTCTCCCCATCCCTCCAGGTGCACCATCACGCCCAGATAGACCACGGGCAGGCTTGATACGGAAGGCGTGGCGGCGTTCGGACGCGTCGTGAGGGCAGGCGCGGCGGTCCCCTCCGGCGGCAGCGTCAAGCCGGGCAGGGCGGTGTCGGGAGGCGTCGTGCCGTCCGTGGTCCGCGCGACCAGACCGACCCGAGAGCATCCAAGCAGCACAAGAACCGCCGCAAGATTCAAAAGGAAGGCGTGCCTCATCTTGGTGGGATCCTCGACGTGTTGGGATGAGCCCGGCGCCGATGCCCGCGGCCGCGCCTCGTGCGGCATGGTGCGAGCGTGCCAGTGGGGCACCTTACCGCGCGACCCCGCACAAAGGGCAGTCTGCCACCCTGTTGAAGAGCAGCGGTTCCCCCATGAGATCTCGTTGCGGGTGCAGCTCTACTCGCGGCCCTCGAACTTGAAAGACACCTTGACCTTGGCCCGATACAGACGGATCGTGCCGTCCTCGATCTGCATGTCGAGTTCGGACACCTCGGCAATCCGCAGGTCGCGCAGGCTGTGGGCGGCCATCTCGACCGCTGCGGCAGCGGCCTTCTCCCAGGATTCGCTGCTCGTCCCGACCAACTCGACGATCTTGTAGACACTTTCTGGCATGTCGGCCTCCTGATCAGTCAATGCGGGCGGGGGTTGCCAAGCGGGCAAAACAAGGGCAGCGCCGGCCGAGGCGGCAGCCCGATCCTTGATCGTGCCCAGCCGCCGGGCGACGCGCCTCTTCTATTGTAGAGGCATCGGGGCAGATGGCAAGCGGGGGGCATCCGGCGGCGGTCCGCGAGAGAGGCCGCCATCACGCGGGTGAGATATGGGAGCGCTTGGCGGTCACTGAGTCAATCGTGACGCGCCACACGCGCACCTCAGTGAGACCCTCCAACGGGAAGGCGTGATCGGTGCCGGCGTAATGGCGGATGATTTCGCCCAAGCCGTGTTCCTTCGCGGTGGCCTCGATCAGTTCGTCGGCGCGGCCGTAGCCAATCACGCTCTCGAAGGCGAACGACCAGCGGCAGGGATTCGCATCCTCGCGCAGCAGGCTGACATTCGTCTCGAACTCGAAGCATACGCGCGGATTGCGGGCAAGGAAGTCGAGCTTGCGCCCATCGCGGGCGGTGTGAAAGTAAAGGGCGCCACCGTCGTAGCCAAAGGCCAGCGGGACGATGTAGGGCTCATCCGCCATGGCCAGGCCGAGCCGGATCACCTGACTCGAACGGATGATGCGGTCTATCTGCGTGCGGTCGCGGGTCAACTTCTTGGAGGGAGACATAGGCTATCTCATTTCGGTCAAGGAGCCTCAGGAGTTCGGCGGTATGGGAGGGAAGTGGATCCGCACCGGATGCAGCGCACCCACCACCCCAGCCACAGGGATCGCAAACACAAACGGCAGCACCACCGCCAGCAGATAGTGCCACCCGCGCGGCGGCGCTGCGCCGCGTTCCGTGGGCAGGCAATAAGCGGGAAGATACACCATCAGCCCATAGACGAAGACCCACATGGCGATTTGGGCAAAGGCCTGCGCCCCGCCAAAGCTCGCCTCGGCCAGCGTCCCGGTGAGACCAAAGAGCACAAATACTGCAGACGGACTGAAGGCCAGGCGTCGCAGGAGGACCGCCCAGGCGACGAACATGGGTACGAAAACGACCACACTGTGCAGACCCACCACGTCCAGGTAATTGGCCGAAGCGGTTATGTAGGCTGCACCGATCGGTACCCCGAACAAAGGGGCCAGGTTGGTCATGCCCGTGGTCACAGCCTCTTCAAGCAGGGCCAAGAGCGTGGCCATGAGCACGAAGCTGACGCGCCAATCCCAGGGCAGGCGCAAAACGAATGCGCGCACCCGGTCTCGAGCCAGGTGCATCAGCGTACCGCCCAAGGCTATCCACAGTAGGACCAAGCCCGAGCCCATCAGGATGACCGCTCGCGTGTTCGGACCGCCGCCAATCACGGCAACGATAAGGACAACCGTGGTGGAAAGGCCAAGCCAAATGGCGAGCGCGGTGACCAGTGCGCGGAGAGTAAGGAGTCGCCTGAAGCGCATGGGTTCTTCTATCGGTTGCCGATCAGAGCCATCACCAAGAGGACGACCAGAAGATAGACAGTGAACGGCAACAGCCATAGCAGCGGCTTGAGACCCGGCAGGAACCTGGCCGCCGGGCGCTCGGCTGGTTCCACTTCGGAGCCTGCGAGCACCCATGCGGGAGGCAGGACGAGCGAGCTGTAGACGAGGATGAATTGCCAAAACGCCAGCCCGAACAGAAAGAGGTTGTGCTCGATCAGATTGACCGGGGAGCCCATCAGCGCCGGCACGATGACGCCGCCCACCGTTCCGTCGGCGCCGCTTTCGTAGACCGCGCCCCACAACAAGACGGCGGCCGAAGCGTACTGCTCAACCCGCTGAACCCGCACGAAGATCCACACCATCCCGATGTACCATGGCATCGTCATCAGCCAATCGACGAAGAGATTCGGGTGGGCGGCCACGCCCTCGGCGCCGAGGGCCGTCTGCACGGCGAGAAACAAGGCTTCCACAAGTGCGGCATTGAAGATGCCGAGCGCTATTGCGCCCGCGACCGGCCGGCGCGCGAGCCAAGGGAGCCAGATCCGGCGGGTCAAGTAGAGCAACAGCGTGTAGGCCCCGCTGGCCTCAATCGAAATGGCCAGGGTCAGATTCCTGGGTGTCCGATCGGAGAGGAGCGAAAACCCGAGCCCGAGGTGTGCCCACACCAGGCCCAGGATGAGCAGCCAACGGAGCCAGCGAGAGGGTTTGCGCATCGGTAAGAGTCAAGCCTCGGTTAGTCCGTGCGCGCGCCTGCCGCGGCAGGCACGTGCTGAAGAATAGCACAGCCCGCCCTGGTAGGTCGAGGGCGGGCCGTGGAAAGACTTCGCCGCAGTGACTGCGGGGCCGTGGTTGGAGGAGGGTCGCGCCGCCGAGCAGGGCAATGGCGGCAGACGCCCTCAATGATTCCTCAGCGGCCGATCAATGACTCGGGCGGCCACTTGGCCCACAACAATGCCACCAGGACGGCCACATTCATGCCGACCGCGCCGACGGTGTTGAAGGCCGGCCAGTTGCCGATGAACAGGATCAGGCCAACAAGGGAGAGGACGGCCGTAACGAGCGCCAGGCTGCGCCACCACTCGTGAGGAATCACGATGCCAAGGAAAGCCAGACAGGCGGCCACAAAGCCGATCGCGGAGACCACCCAGAACACGCTGCTGACAACGCGCAACGTGGGTTCGCCCAAGAAGCGGGCGAGCACCCACGACCGGGTGGGCATCCAGAAACCAAGCGTGTGACCGACCCCGTGCACGAACAGAGCGCCTGCAATCAGCGTGCGGATGAGCTGCGGTGACATTGGTTTTGCCTCCTGCCTCTTGGGGCTGAGGACATGATGCCTCGGTCCGCTGCGGGCGGGCTCATCCAGATTGAGGAAGTTCGGCCCTGCAAAAGGGCCGGGTGCCCGCGGGAGGAGCCTGCGGCCCAGGTGCTTGGACTTGCCGGGGTCGAGCGAGGTACGGACGGGGCTGTCGCGCATCCGTGCCCGCCAGGAGCCGTGCGGCCCTACCTCGTTTGTGGGGGTGCCTCTGCTTCAGATGTTGCACGCATTGTCTGGGCCAGGCCCATCTGAAAAGGAGGCGGAACCCAGAATCCGATGGATGCCCGGGGCGAGGACAGGCCGCATACTGATGACAGAACGCGATCGAAAACGGCGGACAGCGGAGAAGCGACAATGGAATGGACTCATCGCCCGGTTGTCGGATTGACTCTTAGCGGCGGAGGCGCGCGCGGCCTGGCGCACATCGGCGTGCTCAAAGTCATCGAACGCCGCGGCATTCGCATCGATTGCCTGAGCGGCGCCAGCATGGGTGGCATTCTGGCCGCGTGCTTCGCCGCAGGCATGACCGCCGGCGAATTGGAGGCCCTCGCGCTGCACATGGCGAGCCTGCGCCGCCTGATCGGGCTGATCGACGTGCGGCCCCCCAATCGCGGCTTGCTGGCCGGCCACAAAGTGCGAGCGTTCTTCGCGCGTTACCTGCCGCCCGACCTCACCTTTGCCGATCTCCGCATTCCGCTGACGCTGGAGGCCGTCGACCTGCACACGGGTGAAGAGGTCGCACTGCGCGAAGGTTCGGTGCTGGATGCGGCTCTGGCCACCAGCGCCTTCCCGGGCGTGCTGCCGCCGGTGCGGTGGAACGGTAGACTCCTGGTCGACGGAGGCCTGCTCGACAACATGCCGGTGGACTCGGCGCGGGCCATGGGTGCCGACTTCGTAATGGCGGTCAATGTGACCCCTCAACCCGATGATCCGAGTGAGACACCGGACAGTGGCAGCACCACGATGCCGAACTTTCTTGAGACCGCCTGGGACGCGCTCGGGATCATGTGCGCCGCACGGCTCACCACCAAGCTGCAAGCGGCGACGCCGGATGTGCTCGTGCATCCTCGGCTCTCCCGCGACATGGGTGTGTTCTCGAGCTTCACGCGTGCCGCGGAGATCATTGCCCTCGGGCAAGAGGCGGCAGAAGCTGCCCTACCCCACCTGGCCGGGCTAGAGACCGTCGCGCGAGTGGCAGCCGCTGTCTGACTTACCTCTCCTTCCAAATACACGCGCGAGGAGCTGATGCTCCTCGCGCGTCTTGTCTTTGCGCCTCACGCTCCTGGTGAGCGTCGGCGGGTCCGCAGGCGGCGGTTAGCGGCAGTTTCCGCAACCACCCTGGGATGACAGGAGATATGGGCTGGCCAGTCCACCCACGCTGATTGTGGAAGTGAGTTCGACCGTCAGGGGCAGGCGCTGAGAAGGATGTCCCCGAAGACCTCACTGCGGGCGAGGATTCCCCCGCCGGGCTCCACCGCCACAAACTGATACTGCAGCAGAGCCGATTCAAAGTAGGTGTGTCCGGGCACATCCTGCCAGCGCAGGCGGCGGCGGAAGGTGCCGTCGTCGCGCGCTTCCATGAGATAGCCGGAGTTCCACGAGGTCTTGACTCCGCTTCCAGGCTCGTACAGCCGAATGAAGACCGCCACTTGTTTGACCTGGCTGCGCTGGGTCACGCCGATGGTGAGCGTAACCTCATCCGCGCCCGCGCTGCAGCCCAGACCGTAGTAGAAGCTGTGCACCGAGGCCTCGGGTTCAGTGAACCCGAAGGGCACCGGCGTCGCGGTGGGTGTGGGTGTGCCCGTCGGCGTTGCCGTCGCAGTCGGGGTCGAGGTCGCGGTCGCAGTTGAGGTCGGGGTGGAGGTGGCCGTGGGGGTAGGCGGCGCGGTCGGCGTCACCCAGGCTGTGCAGTTGGCCAGGACTTTGATGTCGTCGACGAAGGCACCCTCGCCACCGCCTGACTCGCCCGAGGCGAATTGCCAGGCCAGGAGGAGGGTCTTCCCGGAATAATCACTGAGGTCGAAGACCTGAGCGGTCCAGCCACCTGAGGCGCCGGAATATCCCCGCGCATCGCCATAGCCCTCGGCATAAAGGGCGGTGACGTAGGGCGAGGGGTAACCCTCCTGCGGCAGGAGCATGTGCCAGGTCTGCCCGCGGTCCGGCGAGGCCAGCAGGCGCAGGCCATCGGCGCCTGTCGTGAGGTCGTAGCGCAGATTGAAGGTGAGCTGCGGGCGCTGGGCCGTTGTCAGGTCAATCGGTTGGGTGTGCAGCAATGCGTTGGTGTTCGGACGGTAGGGGGCGTCGCGGCCGCCGATCCCTGCCACGTGAGGCATCGAATGCCCTGCTGCGGCTCCGGCCGCCTCGGTCGTGATACCCCAGTGGTTATCGCCGCGCAAGGTCAGACTCACTACCCCGTCGCCCCCGCCTTCGAAACCCTCTGCGTAGACCGTGGTGCACTGCTGACCCAACTCGATGGGAGCAGAGGACCCCGCCGCCCGGATGGGCACCAGATGTTCTCCAAGGACCACCACCTGGACCTCGGCGGCTTCGCTCCACGTGCCCGAGAAATCGCGCGCGCGGACGCTGAGACGATGGCTTCCCGGTTCGGTGGGTGTCCAGCGTGCCGCGCGCACCAGAGAGGTCGTGCGCACGGCATTCGACACGCTGTCAACCACGGTGTCGTCGATGGAGAACTCGATGGTGCCGACGCCCGCCGGCGAGTCGGCCTGGGCCACAATGTCCACCGGACCGAGGGCAAGCATGCTCCCCTCGAGCGGCGCCTGGAGCACGATCGTGGGCGGGGCGCCGGACATGGAGGCCGAGGCGCGGTTGCACGCGCTCAGGGCTGCGAGGCTGATGAGGAACCAGAGCCAGGTGCTGCGCCGACCGTGCGACCAGACCGCGCCGATGGCCGCAGAACCATGCACGCCACAGGCTGGGTGGATGCGGTTCGGAGCGTGCTCGGGGTTCGATTGGCCAGAGTATGCCATCGGGCGTTGGGTAGGTGTCTTCTTCCGGTTGGCGAGTCGTGCCTCGGTTCGGGATAGGTCTCCGCATCTCCAATTCTACAGGATAATCCGGCTTCCGCCCCCTCGAAGCGTGGCTCGTTCTCGCACAGACCTCCTACAGCGGTAACCCACCGCAAGCCAGGCTGCGGTCGGCCGACCGCAGCCATCGTGCCCACCCGGCTATTGGCGCAATCACGCATGCGTGGGTATAACAGGGCGCAGCGGTCTGCGCCGCGGAAGAACCAACGTTGCCGACATGGGCGAGGCGCGCGCCGACCATCCGCACTCGGTACTCCCGCAGGTAGAGAAGATGCGAACGGCCTCCCACCATCCTGCCAGCGTCATCTTCCAAGCCGGCAAGCTCGGTCACCTGCCGAACCTCCTGGAGGAGATTGCGTGGGCGCGCGTGCTGGCACAGGGCGGCCAGGCGGTTGATCGCGTCTACGGAGTGAGCGGCGGGGCGTTGACAGCCCTGGCGTTTGCCCTGCAACGGTCCGCGGCCCTCGAGCCGGCCCGCTTTGCCGGCGCGGCGTCGGCACTGGATGAACTGGATTCTCTTCTGCGCCGCGCCCGCACTCGCGACATTCGCCTCCCCAATCTCAACCCGCTCTACGGCCCTTTCAACCTCAATCCCTTGCGAGGGTGGGTGACACGCTGGTTGGCCGCCTGCGGCGGAGGCGGCGGGCTGAGGGTGGGCGAATTGCCAATGCGGCTGTACTTGTGTGCGGCCGACCGGGATGCCACCTTCACCCTGTTTGGACCGTCCGATGAGAGCCTGCAGTTCGAGTATGGTTGGACCAAGGTCGGCCCTCCGCGCGATGCGCCAGTGGTGGATGCACTGATTGCGTCTCTGAGCACTTGCCTGTCGACCGAGCCTGCGCTTGTCCAGGGTGAGTGGTTTCGCGATTGCCGCCCCGCGGTGGCCGATGCGCGGGCCATCATCACCGATCTGGAGGCCGCCTCCCCTCGTGCGATCCTGTGCCGCGTGCCGCACACCCCGCTGCCGGTTTGGAAACTCAACTGGATTACCTCTTCCTTCATCATGCACCGCCATCACGAACACAATCAAACGCTGTTGGCCCGCTATTACACGGACCTCGTCGCGCGGCAGAGTGCGTTGCAGGCGATGGGCGCCACTCGTGCGAAAGGCAGGCCCGCGCCAAAGGCGAAAGCTGCAAGGCCCCCCGTGGTTGTTCATCATGTGGACCTGCCCTATGTCGGCAGCACGGAGGCCTTCACCAACATGCGCCAATCGGTGGCTGAGAAGGAAAGCCTGATGGCGCGATTCCGAGACCTACTGAATGGGCAACTCGACACGTTTCCATTCGACCGTCCGGCAAATGTAATCTACGGCGCGGGTGGCTTTTCGGGGATACTGGCGGGCCTGGTCACAACGCGGCTGGTGGAGGCCGGTTTCGCGCGGGAAGGCGGAGAGATCCGCCAAATCTACGGTGTGTCCGCCGGCGTGCTCAACGGTTTCTTTCATGCCGTGCAGGTGGCAGCCCAGCGCTACCCCGATCTCTACACTTCAGCAGCCCGTGACGCCCTCGGTGACTTGGAGAGCTTCTTGGCCACGATTACCCCGCGCAAGGTGGCGCGCATCAACAGCAACCCGCGCGAGTTCTGGAAAGGATGGGCCAGCCTCGCGCCGCTCGAGGCATTCCTTGTCGAGCGGCTCGCTGCGTACACGAGAGCTCGCAACGCGGCCCAGATTACCTTCGACGATATCGGCTTGCCGCTCACCGTGGCCGCGGCGCGCCTCGACGGTTTTACCGATTTCCTTGGCATGACGCAGGCGGGACGCCGGCTGCGTCTGGATGGCCTCGAGTTGCCGGTTCGCAAGGCGCCCGTGGTGCGGGCCATAATCGCCGGATGGAGCATGAATACCTACATCCTGCCGACGGTGCTGGAGGAGCAAGCCTACCGCGACGGGGGCGGCTCGTTTTACGATCCGGGTCTGCTCGTCGCCTGCATGGACGGCGAGCTCGTGAACCTGCTCAACATCCATCTCGACGAGCCGGACGGACATTCGTACAACCTCCCGCCGCGGCCGACGCTGCTGCGGTTGCTCTTCGACACACACAACTACACCTTCCCCGAAGAGCGCCGCCGCATGCGCCGCGTCACCGACCTGCTCTATGCCCACTACCGTTATCGCGATGAGCTCAGGCATCGCCTGGGGCGCGACGCGGCGGCGCGCCGTGCCATCCCGCCTGACTTTCGCCAGTGCTGGGATATCGCCTCGGAATGATGAAACCCGTGTCTGTCAGGCGCCAGACGGGCACGGTCCAAAGCTTCCGGTCGTGCCTCGAAGCGCTGAACGTCGACCGAAAGCCCGCCTGCGACACCCTCGGGGTCAGGCCGCGGATGGCCGCGCAGCACGGCGTGCCTGAATGAGGGAGTGCGCCACGTGGGTTCGCACTAGGGGGAAGGTCGTTCCCGCACAGCGCGGGGACGACGTCTTTCCGCGTAGCGGCCTTTTCCTGGAGGCGGGAGCCGACCGGGGTTTCGTGCGGTGGTGGCTCACGCGGAGCTGCGTGTCGACCTGCGTTTCAGCCGGCAGGGGAAAAGCAACTGGTGGGGGCTGCCCTCACAGCAACCCGGCTTCGGCCTGCTCGAGGAGGACAGGCCAGAGCGCATCGGGCCGGTCTGGCAGGAGATCCAACTGGGTGAGTGCGGTCCTTAAGGTATCCAGGGCGGCCGTGCGCCCAACCGCCTGCGACCTGCTTTCTCCGTCGAGATACCCGATCCAATACTCGACCGCTACGCGGAATGAGGTGGGGTCGGGAGCGACGAACCACACATGTCCATCTGCGGGGTGTGCGTAGCGCACAATGCCCTTGTCGTCGAGGAAGAAATCACCCTCACGGCTTCCGTCCAGTTCCTCGTACGCGATGTGCGGATGTTCCGAGGCCTCGCACAAGACGATTTTCATCCGAGCGCCTTCCTCCCTTTTGGGATCGCAGCGCGGATTATCACGTGAAAAGGTTGACTTGTGAAGGGCTGCGGCAGAATGGATGGGGTCCGCGGCGCGTGCGTCGAGCATGAGAACGAGCGGTGGACCGCTGCCCAAGGGTCACGCGGCTGCAGCGTGACTCTTGGATGCAGGCGTGAGGCAAGGCAGGCCGCGGAGGGAATCGGGCCCGTGCCGAATCACGCCCCCCGCAGTTCGCCCAGCGCGGGCAGGGTGATATGATTGCGGCTCTACGGCCCGATGGATTCGCCAACGATGCTCCCCGCCACTATTTGTGCCGCACTGCTCTACGCGTTTCTCAATGGCTACAAAGACAGCCCGAGCATCGTGGCGACGGCGGTCTTTTCGGGGTCGCTCGACCCGCGCCCTGGCCTTCTGTTGAGTGCGCTTGCCCAATTCGTCGCGCCCTTTCTATTTGGAACCGCTGTGGCGCGCACGGTAACCAACGGGATTCTCGACGCGCACCTCATCCCCACCGAAGTTGTTCTGGCCGCCGTGGTTTCCGCGGTGGTATGGAATCTGATCACCTGGGCGGCAGGCATTCCCTCCTCGTCAACGCACGGACTGGTGGGAGGGCTGGTGGGGGCGGGTGTGGCCGCGGCAGGGTGGGGCGTGCTGCGCGGTGCCGGGCTGACGGGCGTGCTCCTCTCACTCATCCTCTCGCCCCTGCTCGGCCTGGGGGTCGGCTTCCTCGCAATTCGTCTGGTGACACTCGTTCTGCGTCACGCCCCGCCGCGCGCCAACGAGGCTTTGCGGCGGCTGCAAATCCCTGCGGTGATCGCGCTGGCCCTCAGCCATGGGGTCAACGATCCACCCAAGACGATGGGGGCGATTGTGTTGGCGCTCCTCGCAGCGGGAAGGCTTTCCTCGTTCGAGGTTCCATTGTGGGTGGTGCTGGCCAGCCTGGCCGCGTTTGTGCTCGGAACGTCGGTGGCCGGTTGGCGCGTGATGCGGACTTTGGGGGCTCGCATCCTGCGCCTGCGCCCGATTCATTCGCTCGCCGCACTGACCGCAGGGTCGATGGTGGTCATGGGTGCCGGGTTGGTGGGCGCGCCGGTGAGCATGCCGCAAGTCATGAGCACGGGGGTTCTTGGGGTGGGCGCTGGCGATAGGCCAAATCAGGTACGCTGGCAGGTGCTGCGCGATATGCTGGTGGCCTGGCTGCTCACGCTGCCCGTATCGGCTGTGTTGGCTGCTCTCGCTTACGCGGCACTCCAGCGCCTGGCGTGAGGCCGCCTCAGCCTTTGCGGCGGGGCGTTGTTTTCCGTTTCGCGCGTCGGCCCGTCGCCGCTTGGGTCCCCCGCTTTGAGCCAACAGTGGTGCTCGCGCGACGGCCTGAGGCGCGGGTGGGCGGCGCCGGCCGCCGGCGCGTTGCCTTCGTTGGCGTTTTCGGTGAGGGCGCCGGTGCACGCACTCTTCGTGGCGCAGGAAGAGCGGGTTCGACGCGTTGGGGCGCAACCGGCGCTGGAGCTGGCTGCTCAGTGCCCGTCGGACGCTGCGCTCGCTCAGGCAGGCGACGCAATTGGCCCACCGCCAGCGTCCACCACGACGACTTGAGCACTTCGATCGGTGCGCTCGCGACGAGGAAGGGCGCGCTCAGCACGAGCCCGAGGGCCGGCAGGCCCGCGATGCCACCGATGATCCATGGCAGTGCGCCCTTGAGGAAAACGGCTAACACCCCGCCCACGGCAAGCGCAGAAACCCCTCCAGCCACAAGGCCAACCGGAAGAAGCGCCAGGACAAGTGGCGCGAGCAGAAGGACAAGCGGAACCATCACCACCATCCATGCCAGGCGCATTCCGGCCCACACGAGCCATACCCGCAGCGCGTGCCCGAGATGGGACCGAAGGAGCCCGATGGCCGTGCGTAGGCTGTCGCCCACGCCCAACCCTTCCGCCGCGCACTGCCGCCGCGCGACTGGCAATACAAGCGACATAGCCAGCAGCATCGCAACCGATGCCGCTGCGTCCAGGATCAGCAGCCCGCAGGCCATGGCCGTCCCGAGGGCTCCGGCCAGGATGTTGCCGGTGGTCCACAGCAGGAAGGGCGAGAGGGCCAGCGCGATGCCCAGCAGCATGGCCGCCAGCCCAACAAGGTAGACAAGACAATCGATGAGAAGCAGGCGCCAGGCGGATCGGGACCACCCGAGACGCCAGCCCTGCCGCGTGCTGCGCAGAACCCCATCCTTTTCGGTTTGCGCAACCATGCGGATGAGCCCGGCCTCCGCCACGTAACGCGAGCTGACCAGGACTAACGCGGCCAGGGCGAGCAGAACCAACCCGCTGAGCACGACCGTGCGTACTCCTGCGGGGATGATTCCGCCGAGGGCCGTCTCGAGACCCGTCAGCCCTCCGCTGCCGATGTGGATGTCGATCGCCTCAGGGCGGGTGAGGTCGATGCTTACCCCTTCGCCCGGGAAGTTGAGCGTGAGAGCGGGAGTGAGGCGCAGTGTGTTGTGCGAGGCAACCTCTCGTCCTCGCCAGACGCTGCTCGCGAAGAGCCCGTTCCCTGTGGTGAGCGCCAAGAGAGCTCCCAAGAGCCACGTCGCGCGGTACAACCAGGCCAGCTTCCAGGTCCGCTTGAAGAGGGCTGTGATGTGCATGGGCCCCATCCTTTCGTCGTGCCAGGACGAACCCCGGGCGAGGCCGCCCCGCGAGTCGTCCTCGCAGTGCCAAAAGTTCCGTCACCCAGGCGGAGGCCGAGTTGTTCTCCCGTGCCCCCGGACCACGGTTGGCCTTCGGCCACTCATCCACGAGCTAGGCAGGCAGAGTTCCCGCGGCCGATCTTAATCGCTGCCGGTGAAGGGCGTAGAAGGCAGCGGTGGCCAGCAGGCCAACGACAAATGAGGCATACCACAACCAGTGCGGATTGAGGTTGTCGAGCACCAGGCCGGCGAGCAGTGGCCCCGCGGCATATGGGATAGACCATGAGAAACTGTAGACCGCCATGTAGCGGCCCCGCATGTCGGCGGGCGACATATGCGCCACCAAGGCTTGCGCGACCGGCGACACAATCATCTCACCGATAGTGATAATGACCATCGCCAGGACGAACAGGCCATAACTGCTCACCACTCCGTACATCCCGAAACCGATAGCATACAACGCCGTGCCGACGGTCATCATCCACAGGGGTGCCAGCTTTTCGATGCGCCGCGTGATCGGGAATTGCAGGGCTACGACCATGGCCGCGTTCAAGCTGAGCAGGAACCCGTAACCCGCTTCGGGTATGGCATGTACGTCGCGCAGATAGACACCGAGGGTGGTGTTCATGTTCATGTAGACGAAGACGCTGAGCATCGAGGCCGCCAAGAAGAACATGTAGACCCCGTCTCGCAGCACGCGGAAATACCCGGCGAAGGTCGTGCCCACACTCTCGGGTTTTTCTCCGGGCTGCGGCGCCGGTTTGGTCTCAGGCATGGCTATGGCCACGATGATGGCCGTGATGAAACTGATGATGGCATCGGCCACGAACAGTATGAGATAGGAGCGGGTGGCCAGAAACCCGCCAATGGCGGGACCAATGGCCACGGCGAGGTTGAAGGCCACACGGATGATTCCATAGCCCTGGGCACGTTTTATCTCCGGCAGGAGGTCTGCGACCATCGCCTGCCGTGCGGGCCCGCCCGAGTCGGTGAAGATGCCGGTGAGCAGCGCCAGCAGATAGAAGGCCTCGAGCGAGCCGACGAATCCCATGATCAAGCTGCTGATGGAGGTGGCCAGCAGGCTGAAAATGAGCATCCCCTTGCGCCCGAGGCGGTCGGTCAGCGCCCCACCCAGGGCCGAGCCGACAAGACTCGAGATGGAGAACATCGCAAACAGGATGCCCACCTCGGTCATGCCGACGTTGAAGCGGCGGGTGATATACAGGGAGAAGAAGGGGAACAGCAGCGCACCGCCCAGGTGGTCAATGAACGTGGCAATGACCAGCGTCCAGAACGGACGCGGGTACTCGCTTATCATGCCAGCCAGGCGCTGATACTGCCCGCGAATGTAAAGCCGTGGACCGCTCATGATACCGACTGAACCTCAGATACTCATGTGTCGACCCCGTGCCGCGACCTCCCCGCAGAGTCCTGTCGGGGTACCGCTGTGCCTGCGGCAATCCGCGCGAGCGGACCACTGCCGGGCCGGGGCGGAGAACATCGTATCATCTGCTGCCCGGCCGGCCCTCATGAAATTGGATGAGACGCCCAAATATCCCCCTCGGAGTCTGCGAGAGGGGAGAATCTAACCGTCCAAGGAGGGCAGGGGACTCCCACGGACTCACCGGTCGCAACCTCCTTGACACCGTCGGGAGGGCGGCAGGCGGGCGCGCACGGGCCGCAAGATGGGGGGGTGACGCGACAACTAGGATCAGAGCAGCGGCAAAGCCTTGAGGGCTTCTGGGATCCAGAAGCTGCCCACGCCGTAGATCGAGAGCGCGAGCGAGAAGAGGAAGACTCCGACGCCCAGGGCGATCAGCACACGGTCGCGCGCGTGGTAGTGCAATTCCTCGAGCCAGGTGCGCGGCTGGACGCCGAAAGCACGGAGATCCATCGCATCGATGATGTCCTCGCTGCCGGCGATGGCTTGGATGGTGACGGGCACGATCAGCGGCGCCAGTTTCCGCACTTGGGCTAGCAACCCGCCGCGCAGTTTCTCAATTTCGTATCCGCGCGCGCGTTGGGCATCCATGGTGATCTGAAAGTCGCGCGCGTAGGTCGGGACGAAGCGCATGGTGAGATCCATGGCATAAGCGATCTTATCCGGCAGCCCCAGCCCGCGGAAGGTGACGCCGTACTGGGATGGGTTGAAGGAATAGGGAATGAGAATGGTCATACTGGCCAGACTAAACACGCGCACCAGCATGCTCAGCGCGTAGAAGGTTCGTTCCACCGTGATGTGCAACACCGGCCGCCAGCCGAAGAGCGTGAAGGAGGCCTGCACATTGCGAATGACGTGCTCCTCGGTGTAGAACTCCATCCCGCCCCGGCCGGTGAGGAAGGTGAAGAGCGAGAAGTAGATGATGAATCCGCCGATGAAGAGCCACGCCCGGCGCGTTTCGCGCCAGGCGAGTCCTGAACTGATGACAATCCCCAGCGAGAGGCCAAACAAGATGGCCAGGATGCGAACATCCCAGAAGGAGATGGTCACGCCCATGAAGCACAGGTAGAAGATGATCCACGCGCGAGGGTCGAAGCTCTGCACGAGCGATCGGCGCTTGCGGTAACGCCACGTGACCAGCATGAAGCATGCCTGCCTGCCATAGCCCCGGGGGCGTGTTCGCCCCCGGGGCTATGGACTGAGATGCGAACCTAGCGGCCGGTCTGCCGCTGAAGCCCCTTGTACGCAATGACCAGGATCGGGACCAGGATCGCGGCGAAGATCAGGTTCGGGCCGGCCGAGGGCAGGAACTCGCCCACGATGGCGACCGGCGGCGGATAGCCGTTGATCCAGATGTCGGAGATGGCGGCAAATCCGAGGCCGACCAGGTTGCCCAGCATGCCCCAGGTGACGGCGGCCGCCACATCGATGTTCTTGCCGAAGGCGAAGCGCACGATCAAGACCAGGACGAACCCGACCACGATCGATAGCCCGACCAGCAGCGAGGCCGGCTGATCACCGAAGATGTTGTTGGCGGGATCGTAGAAAAGCGTGTTCGGAACCTGGCGGAACAGGAAGAAGAACAGTGTGCCAATCGCGGCCAGGATCGCGCCGACGATCAGCACCGTATCGAGGCTCTTCTTCTTATCGGCGAAGAGCATGGGGATGCCGGCGATCAGGCCGATCAGCCCGTTGCCCACGCTCCACTGCGGGTACAGGCCGAAGCCGGTCAGTGCGTCGCCCACCATGTTGCCCACCGCACCCGTGAAGAATCCAACCACCGGGCCGAAGGCGTATCCGAAGAACATCGGGATGCTGATGGCCGGACGCAGAGCCACCTGGCTGACCGAGGGCACGACGAACACTGTGCCATTGAAGAGATAGGAGAACACCGCGTACAGCGCAGCGCCGATGGCCATGTAGACCACCTCGCGCGTGCCCACCGCCCACGCCTTGTTTTCCTTGGTGAATGCATAGACGAGGAAGGCGGCCACCAGACCGATGCCGACGAAGGCGAAGCGCAACAGCGGCCGTTCGCCGGTCTGGAGACGCTCCACACCGAGCATGTTGCCACCGACGTACACCAATCCGAGGAAAAACGCGAAGACGATGATGAGTGTGAGAATAACCCCGAGCATCTTGCGATCCATGGTGACTTCTCCTTTGGTCTGAGTCAAACGTGGGCCAGCATTTCGGCCCGCACGAATCTGCCTGTCCGCGGCAGACGCTCCAAGTTTGCGTGCAGCAACGAAGTCGGAACCAGACGACAGCGGGTGAGCAGCCCGGTATCGGCCAGGACGTCCTCCGGCGGACCGTCGGCCACGATCCGGCCCTGGCTCACCAGCAAGACGCGGCTGGCGTAGACGACGGCCAGATCCACGTCGTGGGTGATGAACAACACGGCTTCAAAGCCGGGCATGGCCAGGATTGAATCCATAAAGCTCATGTAATTGCGGAAATCCTGCCCGGCCGTCGGTTCATCCATCACCAGGATGCGTGAGCGCATGGCCAGGATGGCGGCGATGCTGACGCGCTTCTGTTGGCCGAACGAGAGCGCCAGCGGCGGATCGGCCTCCAGGCCGGTCAGATTGACGATCTTCAGCGCCTCCTGCACCTCCTCCTGAATGAGATTGGGCGTGTGGCCCAAGTTGGTGGGCCCAAAAGCCAATTCCTCGCGCACGGTCGGCGCGAAGAGCATATGGCTCGGGCTTTGGAAGACGTAGCCCAGCGTCGATGCCACCTGGGCCACGCTCAACTCGTGCGTATCGCGTCCTTGCACCAAGACGCGTCCGGCCGTGGGCTTGAGCAGCCCAATGGCGTGCTTGACGAGGGTCGTCTTGCCGGCACCGTTCGGCCCCAGCACGGCAATGACCTCGCCTGGGCGGATCTCCAAGTTGATGTCGTGAAGGACCGAGTCGGCGGCGTCATAGCCGAAGCGCACGCCTTCAAACTGGACAAGCGGCGGGCGGACCGGCCCGGATGAGCGCCGGATGGCCGGCGGGGCGACGTGCGGCTGCGGCTCGTGCGCCGCGCGGGCGATGACCATCTCGGCCGGCAGCTTGACCTCGCGATAGTCGACTGCGCGCTCGAGGCCTGCCGCGGGCCCCTGATAACGCATGCGGCCCTCGGCCATGAACATCACTTCGTCTGGGTGAATATGCAAGACGTCTTCGACTCGGTGCTCGATCATCAGGACCGACATGCCCTCGTCGATCAGGCGACGTACCAGCGCCAGTGCCTCTTGGGCGCTGGCCGGGTCGAGGCTGGCGAGGGGTTCATCCAGGATGAGCAGGCTGGGCCGCATGGCCAACACGCCGGCCAGCGCCACCTTCTGCTTCTCGCCGCCGGAGAGGTTGTGCGTCTCGCGGTCGCGCAGTGCGCCGATGCCCAAGTGTTCTACCGCCCGGTCGACGCGCTCGAGAATCTCCGCGCGGGCCAGGCCGAGGTTTTCAAGCCCAAAGGCAACCTCGTTGAGCACCCGCGTGCCGAGAATCTGGCGTTCAGGATCCTGCAGCACAGTGCCCACCATCTGCGAGATGCGAGCCAGCGGCCAGCCGGCGGTATTCTGACCGTGCAAGAGGATCCGGCCGGAGAGCTCGCCTTTGTACGAGCGCGGGATGAGCCCATTGATGCAGCGAGCGAGTGTGGTCTTGCCGCAGCCGCTCGACCCGGCCAAGAGCAGGAGCTGCCCCGCCTGAAGTTCAAAGGATATCGAGGAAATCGAAGGGCTGCCGCGATCGCGGTAGCGGAAGGTGAGGTTTTCAACGACGAGTGGTGGAGATTGGGTCACGGATGAACCCATAGGTCGCGCTCGGTCACAAGATGCTTAACCCACGCCCGCCGGGTCGGTCACGCAGCGAGAGACGAGAAAAGCCAGCCCCATAACCCCACGATTCTCGGCGGAAATCGGGCCGGTCTCGCACCTTGGCTGGCGAACTCGCCTTACCGCGATCAGCCGATGCGACGCACCGGTGCACAGCCGGCCTCGCACGCTCTGCTTGCCCGGATCACACCTCATGCAATTGGATCACAACTCGCCCGGCCGCGGCTGCCCGCAAATCATCGGGGGCAGGTGTACCGTCGGGCTGCAGACGGACATTGAAATACTTGGCATACCCGGGACGGACGGCAAAGTAGCCAGCCAGGGCTTCGCCCACACGCTCGGCATTCTCGAGCACTTCGCCGCGCACCTGCAGGTTCCTTCCGCTCAGGCGAAGCTGAGCGCCCTGGCCCGAGCGCAAGTTGCGCCACCACGTTCGCTCGCGTTTGCTAATGACCATGAGCATGTCCCCGACGCGAGCCACATTGACCGGCGTGCGGATGGGCTTGCCGCTGCGACGCCCGCGCACGGCAATCACCGCAAAAGATTCGCCCAAGACCGGATGCAGGGGCGAGTTGACGATTGCCGCCAGGAGTAAGTTGGCAAATCGACTAGGCACAATGACCTCCGCACCATTCGCCGGACGTGCGCCAGGCCGCCCGGCCAGTCGACGATGGGCTGGGACTTGGCCGCCTCTACCAGAGGCCCCGGATCAGCCGGAAGCGCACACGACTTTGAAACTCGCGGTAGCCTGACAATCCGTGTGCCAAGAAGCTGTCCTCCAATACGGTACGGATGACGTACAGAATGGCGGCCAACACGCACGGGATGAGCGCCCAGACCGAGTCGAGCAGGATCGGCATCGCCAGAGTGAATAGGATGGCGCCGAAATAACCGGGGTGGCGCACGGTGTGATAGGGACCGGCGGTGGTGACCTGTTGGCCTCGCTCGGGCTGCAATCGCACCGTCGCGGAGAAAAACGCATTGGCGCCCATGGCCCACACGGTGATGGCAAACCCGGCCGCCGTCACCACGGCGGCGATCACCTGGATCCAATTGGGTATGGTCGGCAGCCATCGCCAGCGTTCGTTGAGCCCGGCAACAATCCAGCCGGCCATGGGCAGAAGGCTCGCGGCGAGCGGCATGATGAGCTTATCCCAACTGGCGGTGCCGGGTTGCATGCGTGAACGGTCCAACAACAGCTGCGGGTTGCGCGGCAGGACGACCAGCGCCGTGGCCACATCGAATGAGAGGTAGATGCCGATGAAGACCCAGGCGGCTGTCCAATCCCACCGTCCGGCCGAGAGCAACAGGATGAGCGCAACCACACTCTTGGCTAGAAGTCCCTTGACCGCCCACGCACGCAGCCCCCGAGACCCGGTCTTCGTACCGCCAATCGCTGTCATCATCAACCTCCCGATCTGCATCGGTGTGGAGTATCGTGCGCGCGCCGGGCCCGGGACAACCTTGGGCGGAGGCTGCTGAGCCTCAACGTGGCGATTCCAGGCGAAGGACCCTCGATGAGGATTGGCGTGGTCACCCAACCGTTCCCCGTGCAACTCCCAGGCGCCTGCCGACATTGTAAACGCGAGGTCCACTCGCGGCCAGCCAGAGGTGAGTCTGGCCCCCAGGTCCCACCCAAAGCGAGCGGCCGCCCTGCGGGCGTGCTTGGGGGATGCACCCCGGCCTGCCCTTCGTGACCAGGCTGCCTGGCCGAGCACGAGGGCGGGATGGTGCCGGGCAAGGATTTACAATCCGCGACCGATCCATACTTTGGCGGTAGACTCACAGCGGCGGTGCACCCAAGTTGCAGCTGCTGCACGGTCAAACATTCCAGCCCGTGGGGGGAGGAGGTCCATCATGCCATCGTCGAAGCCGCGGACCATCGCAGTCCTTCTGGGGATCGGTGTCTTGTTTGGCGCAGCCATCCAATTCGTTCCCACGCCAGTGAGCAGGATCAACCCGCCGGTCCAAGCCGAGCCGCAGTGGGATAGCCCCGCAACGCGCGAGGCGTTCTATCGCGCCTGCGGCGATTGCCACAGCAACCAGACCACCTGGCCGTGGTACAGCCGGGTTGCCCCCGTGTCGTGGCTGATCGCCTCGGATGTCGCCGAAGGGCGCGGGCGATTGAACGTGTCGGAGTGGAACCGC
>Ga0315277_10002222_pt1 | contig 27257 bp, 30 predicted proteins | sample YL17G05_15_MG_FD_203695 | JGI IMG/M metagenome (GOLD analysis project Ga0315277, IMG submission 203695) | Sediment microbial communities from Yellowstone Lake, YNP, Wyoming, USA - YL17G05_15 | ecosystem: Environmental > Aquatic > Freshwater > Lake > Sediment | place: USA: Wyoming | collected... | reverse complement strand
GTCGCATATGCTTTCATGGCGGAATAGACGAGCAGAGGCTATTGCCGTTCGGGTCGAAGAAGGAAGTCGAGAAATCAGTCGCCAAAACCGTCAAGATATTGGCCCCAGGTGGCGGATGGATCATCGCGCCTGCTCACAACATACAACCCGATACACCATCGGAAAATATAGTCGCAATGTATGACACGGCCTTTGAGGCGTCAAGTCATATGCATTGATCATATCAATTTCAATACGTCCGAACTTGTGATTATTCCGGTTATCCTGCCCTTTCTGACGACAAGAACGGCATGTGAAGCAGAAAGAAGCGAGGTCACCGTTTCGATCGGCGTCTCTTCGCTGATGACCGGAAATGTCTCGTCCATTATGGATTCGACCGTCTTCTTTGCGAGGTCCCCCATCCTGGTCCCGTCCCGAAGCAACCTCAGCACACCGTATTCACTTACGCTTCCGACTGGCTGAGGTCCCTCAAAGACTGGAAGCTGCGAGTAGCCAGTTTCCCTCATAACCTCCGAGGCCCTCCTCACATTCTCGTCTACCTGGACCGATATGACGTTCTTCGAGGCAACGTCTTTCGCCCTCATTCCCTGTCTGCGACGTCCCAATTCTTCCTGAAGAACCATGAATATCCTTACTAAGGAATCGTAGCTTCCGCTGATCCCGCCCCTCTCAATCTTAGCGATCGTCGACTGACTAACGCCGGAAAGACTTGCAAGCTCCGCCTGTGTGAGGTCGATGGATTTCCTCAGCCGCTTTATCTCTGTCGATTCTGGGAACTTCACGTCCACGACATCCCATCATTCCTATATGAATAATTGTGTCAATCAGCTATTTATGGAGGAAATCAATACAACTCGTCCGAATATCAATCCAGAGATGTGTCTGGATTGGCCATAGGAACTTGGGATTTGAGTGTCAAGATCTTGAATGTCTTAGAATGGGTGATATGTTATGAAGAGAAATATCGTTGTGGATAAGGTTGACCACATTCCAGTCAACAGACAGAGGGTCGAGCTTGTTGAGCGTAAGGGCATCGGGCATCCTGACAGCATCGCAGACGGATTGTCCGAGTCTGTTAGCAGGGCTCTTAGCAAGATGTACTTGAGTAGATACGGAAGGATACTCCATCACAACACTGACGAGACGCAAATCGTTGGCGGTCAATCCTCTCCGAAATTCGGTGGAGGGTTCATGCTTGAGCCGATCTACATCCTGTTGGTTGGCCGAGCGACCACCGAGGTGAATGGGGAAAGGTTGCCTTTCAGGTCCACCGCGATAAAGGCGGCAACGGACTATCTCAAGGCTCACTTCCCCAATCTCGATGTTGGAACCGACGTAATGATGGAGTGCAAGATTGGCAAAGGGAGCGTGGATCTGAACGCGTTGTACGAAACAAGGAAGCTCCTGGCAAATGACACTTCTTTTGGTGTGGGCTATGCCCCTTTGAGCGAAACCGAGAAGGTGACACTTGAGACGGAGAAGTACGTCAATGGGAGAATGAAGAAAAAGCTCAAGGAGACGGGCGAGGACGTGAAGGTCATGACGTCAAGGGTCGGGGATAAGCTTTCCCTCACGGTCGCCTGCGCTATGGTCGACAGGCACATCGACGACGCTGATCACTACCAGAGCGCGATCGCTGAGATGAAGAATCTAATCGCAGACTACGCGGTGAAATTCACTGGGCTGGACGTCAAAGTATTCATCAACACCGCCGACAACTATGAGGACGGTATCTATTATCTGACAGTCACTGGCCTGTCGATGGAGAACGGCGACGATGGATCGGTCGGAAGGGGGAACAGGGTGAATGGGCTCATCACGCCATTCAGACCCATGAGCATGGAAGCCGCCGCAGGCAAGAACCCAGTAACTCATGTCGGTAAATTGTACAATATCTTGGCTAAGATAATTGCCGAGGAAATCGCGACTGAGGGCGGCGGGGACGTGCACGAAGCAAGAGTAAGAATTCTGTCCCAAATCGGAAGGCCGATCGATGATCCTCAGATCGCCAGCATCCAGCTCAATATCGCTGATGGTGCGAAGTTGTCCAAGCTGAAGGCAAAGGCGGAAAGGATTGCTGACTACTGGTTGGAGAACATTGGGCAGTTGACAAGCAAAGTAGTAAATGGCGAGATTACCGTATTCTAGTTGATGAAGCTCGTCTCACTGCCTAAGTACGGCCCTATGCACCGCTTCTCAGATTACCATGTGTACAGGGTCCTTTCGATTCTATCCGACAGGAAGCGCAGGGGAAGGAAACAACTTGCAGATCTCGTGGGGATAGGCGAAGGAAGCATACGAACAATATTGACCTGGATGAAGGATAGGGAGATGATAAGCGTAAGGCAGACCGGTGTGAGGATTACCAATGCGGGTCTGGATTTCTTTTCCGGCCTTCCTATCAAGGTTAAGGACATAGAGTCATCAGATATTGCGATAGGCGGCTGTTGTGTGGCCGTGCTCGTGAGAGGAAGGAGAAGAGACGTCGGCTCGGGAATTGAGCAACGCGACGCGGCAATAAAAGCGGGAGCGGATGGGGCCACGACGATGGTTGTCAAGGGAGGGAGACTCATGGTGCCTACAGACTACGATCTAGACGCCGAGAGACCTGCCCTTGCATCATCAATAAGGAGTCTTTTTGACTTGAAAGAAGGTGACATGATAATCATTGGGAGTGCCGGATCTAGGCAGGCTGCGGAGGAAGGAGCACTGGCAGCAGCGCTGGAGCTTGTCTGAGCTAGAACTTTGTTCCTGGAATTAGGACCGCAGGTGTCACCAGCATATCACGCAAGGATCTGAGTTGCTTGGAAAAGGACTATATATCGAGAATTGTATAGGCCTGTATAGTTGGATGATATATCCAACTTCCTGACGACCAGGAGTATCTTAGGGGAGGAATATCATTGAGATTCGCAGCTCTGCTGGCATTTCTGATGATAGTCAGTGCGTCTCTTGCGGTTACGGTGGTCGCAGCAGGCAGCACATCAGATGGGTGCATGGTTCTGATAGACTTTGGGAATGGTAAGGTTCTCTGGACAAGCGTCGAAGTCCAGGGGAACTTGAGCGCGTTCAACGTCACAATGGATGCCGCCGGGCAGCTCGGCTTGGACGTCAGCTATTCCGAATCCTCGTTCGGGGTCTTCGTGAACGGAATCGGGGGAGTGATGGGGGACTGGCCGAATGAATGGTGGCATTTCTGGATATGGAACCCTGCGAGCAAGGCGTGGGAAAGTGCCACGCAAGGGCCATCTTCAGTGGCAGCGAAGGATATCGTCGCAATAGCATGGAGCTATGTGATGGACAGATCTGACTTCTCGGCCCAGTCTCCTCTAGCGACTCCCGATCACAGATACCCTTGGACGAGTCTTAGGCATGACCTTCTGAGCACTGGGTCATCACAGACCGGTTCTTCTGCGAAGATTAGTCTGGCTTGGGACAAGGACCTGGTCAATGGTCCTGTTTACACGTCAGTCATTGCTGCAAAGGATCGCCTCTACGTCCTCACATCAGGTCTGTATAATAGAACTCAGATGACATACGACTCCCCTCCCCACCTATCTTGCCTGAACCGGGCGGGAGAAATCTTATGGAACGCAACAATTGACGGGGCTAAGGACCAGATCGCTTCTCCAATGATAACCGAGAACCTCGTAGTCGTGCCCTCCTCGAGCGGGAAAGTGTACGCATTCGACTCTAGGACCGGAGCCCCCTACTGGATTTCCGGAACCGAATCCTCCGAAAAGGGATTGACGTCGTCCCCGATACTCTACAGGAATCAGGTCATCGTTGGAGGCGGTGGCGGGAAACTGTACTCGTTTGCCGACAACGGGACTCTCCTCTGGGCGACCAAGGTCGCATCCTCGATCTACTTCTCCTCCCCCGCTGCACGCGAAGGGATAGTGTACATCGGCTCGGAGGAGGGACGGCTGCACGCTGTTGCGGCAAATGGAACTGGTGAGATATGGAACGTGACAGTCGGAGGGAAGGTTCGATCGGCTCCATTGCTTCTCGAGAATGAGATTGTGGTGACGTATTCAATCTATGAGAATATCACCGCCGTTGACGGAGGAGTGGTCGCGGTCTCATACGATGGCGAGGAGCTGTGGAGAGTGGACGTGAATGCAACCTCGAGCTCTGCGGCAGAGACCATTAATGGAGTCGTGGTCTCTTCGGCGGACGGTCTGACGATGATATCACCGGGCGGACAAGTTATTTGGAGGGCGAGCCTTGGAGCTCACATCACAGGATCGCCCTCGGTGGGAAAAGACGCGATATATGTGGTAACGAACGAGGAGCAGAGCCGCGTGGTCGCAGTCAATCTCTCGGGAGCGATAATCTGGTCCTATGCACTCGAGCCCAAGCAATACTCCATGTGCTCTCCGACAATATCGGACGATGTCCTCTACGTGACATCGGACAACGGCCGTGTGTACGCGTTCTCTTTGATCGAACCTGAACCGGTCGGAGGCGGGAATATGCTGTTCCTTATCATTGTCTTCATCGGGATATTCACAATCCTGATGATTGGCGCAGTAGGAAACTGGATCGCAGGCAAGAGGCTGGACTAGGTGAAATGGATGAAAGCCGGGGGCTTGGCTTGTCTTACAATCACCCTGGCGGTAGTGGCAGCCATCATGGCCTCAGGCTGTCTCTCGTCAGAGGGTGGCGGGAATGAGCAACGGACCGCCACCCTCGTTGTGGACTTCAACGGGTCAGGAGGACACGTCAACCCAGGGGACAAAACGATTTGGACCAAGGTCGGGAACGTATGGACCAATGAGAGTCAATCTAACAACGGAGACACCATCTGGGTCTTCCGTAATGTGACATCTAAATCGAAGGTGCTCGATCTGCTCGAGGCCTGTTCGGTGATTGGAGGATTTGAGATTGTGTCGAAGAACTATGTTGGAATGGGGACCTTTGTCGAGGCGATCGATCAGGTACACAATGAGGTGTCCGGGCGAGGATGGCAATACGACGTGAACAGGCAGTACGCAAACCAGGCGTGCAACCTCTATGCACTCAACGATCAAGACGTCGTTACCTGGGTGTTCGCAGACATGCCATGGTAGGTGCGCATGTTCTTCCCATACAAAGACACTGCTTCCAGAATCCATCTCCTCGATGCAAGGTCGAAGATAGTCTTCGTCCTTGCCGTTTTCATTTTCTCAATTCTGCTCTCCGACATCTTGTACCTCTCTGTGCTCTTTGTGCTCGTTTTGGTGATATCGATCTCAGCACACACGCTTAAGTCGACATGGAGCTTGCTTAGGTACGCTCTCTATGTCGCGATCTTCGTCGTAATATTCAACGTTCTGCTCTCGAGCGGAAGGGATGTTCTTTTCATGTTCGGACCGATTGCGATTACGAGCGAGTCCATACTCTTCTCGATCAGCATGTGTCTCCGACTCTTCTTGGCGGTCTCCGCGTTCGCCATACTCACTTTCGCTATCCACCCAGATGAGGCCCTTAGGACAATGTCGAAAGTCGGGTACAAGACCACGACCGCACTGTCGCTTTCCACGAGGATGTATCCTACAATAGCCAATGATTCAAGGAATATCATGGACTCGATGCGGGCGAGAGGGGTTGAGTTTGACCGAGGCGGATTCTTAAAGAAGGTGAAGGCGAGGGCGAATGTGGTGATGCCGTTGCTATTCAACTCCTTGGACCGGTCGATCGCAATCGCGGAAGCGATGGAGACCCGAGGCTTTGGCGCGGGGAAAAGGACCAACTACTCCGAGTCGAGACTGAACCGCAGGCAGAAGATGATGATCACATCGTTCGTTCTGTCAATCATCTTCGGGATATCACTCTTCGTGCTAGGATACGGGAATGCTGACTATCTGAACGGTGCGGGCTTCCACTACGTCGTCGATGACTTCCTTGTTCTGGCAGCGTACGTCATCCTGCTCTCTCCGATATTGGCGGGAGGTGGAAAGTGATATCCGTTGAGCGATTGACGTTCACCTACTCAGGGGCCGATCGACCTGTCATCGAGGACCTCTCGACCGAGATAAAGGAGGGGGAGTTCGTTCTAATCGTCGGAAAATCTGGATGTGGCAAATCGACACTTTGCCGGGCTCTGAATGGATTAATACCAAACTTCTACGGTGGACAGTTCTCGGGAAGGGTCCTCGTAGATGGACGGGACACCAGACAGACCGCTCCTTCGAAGTTCGCGGACGTGATAGGAATGGTTTTCCAGGACCCGGAAAACCAGCTTGTCATGACGAACGTCGAGAATGAGATGGTTTTCGGTATGGAGAATCTCGGAGTCCCCGTGCGAGAGATGAAGGAACGAGTGGTCCAGTACGCTGAATATTTCGATCTAAGAAGGTTCTTCCATCGGTTCATTCCCGAGCTCTCTGGAGGTGAAAAGCAGAAGGTTGCGCTCGGCTCCGTGCTCGCGATGAAACCAAAATACATAATCCTGGATGAGCCGACCTCTCAGCTCGACGCCGAGAACGCCGCGCTCTTCCTCGAGTTCCTCACCAAGCTCAACAAGGAGTTTGGGGTCGGGATTATCCTGGTCGAGCATAGATTGGAGCGATGCCTCCGTTATGCTGATCGCGTGATCGTGATGGACGATGGTCGTGTGGTAGCGGATGGACCGAAGGGTGAGGTCGTTCACGTTTTGAGGAAACACGGCCTTTTTGGGGAGCTTCTCAGGGCAGTCAGCGGCACAGCTCTTGATGGAGAAACCCTTCTCCAAGCAAAGAATATTCACTTCTCTTATGATCACACCCCTCTGCTTAGAGGTGTTGACCTCGTTCTAAAGAAGGGCGAGCTGGTAGCGATCACTGGCGCGAACGGAAGTGGTAAGTCGACGCTCATCAAGCAGTTGAACGGTTTGCTGAGACCTCAGGATGGGAGCGTCACGCTGCTCGGAACGGAGGTGTCCTCGGTCACCACGGCGAGCATCGCGAAGGAAATCGGATACATGGGTCAGAATCCGAACGACTATCTGTTCGAAGAGACCCTTGAGAAAGAGCTTGAGTTCACTCTGTCGAATCTTGGTATCGATGTGAATGAATGGAATGAGCGGATCGAATGGACACTCTCCGTGCTTGACCTTAGTGGACTCAGGAAAGCTTTTCCGAGAGACCTGAGCTGCGGTCAAAGAGAGCGCACCGCACTTGCGACCATCCTGGTTGGAAGACCACAAATTCTGGTACTTGATGAGCCGACGAGAGGTCTCGACTATTGGAGCAAGAAGAAGCTGGGGGCCGTCCTGGAAGATCTCAGAAGGCAGGGCATGACGATTCTGTTGATAACTCACGATTATCGGTTCATTGCCGAGAACGCCACGCGCGTCCTGCGTCTGAAAGATGGGAAGCTTCATGGGACGTCGATTGACCAGATAATCTTCCTAGCATCGGAAAACGCTGTGACCGGAGATGTCTGATATGGCTCTTACAAAGAAGACAATCGTTCCGCTCGTAGGGGCGATACTGACCCTTTCGATATTCGTTCTGATGTCCATATATGCGAGAGGGAGTCTTGCCTCCTACGCCGCATTCCTTACCTTCTTCTTCGTTCTCTTCCTCGTAATACTTCTATTCGCAAGGTTCGAAGAATCGGCGATCAGCTCGAAGGAGGTCGCTCTGATCGGCATACTCGCCGCGATCACTGCCGCGGCTAGAATTCCATTTGCCTCCCTTCCGAATATCCAGCCCTGCACTTTCCTGATAATAGCGACCGGTGTTGTTTTCGGTCCGCTGGCAGGAATGATGGTTGGGAGCATGACGGCGGCAGTATCGAACATGTTTCTCGGTCAGGGGCCTTGGACTGTCTGGCAGATGGCGGGATGGGGACTAGTAGGCGTTATTTCCGGGTTGATCGGTAGAAGGATGTCGCATATCGGGCCAGTTGGTCTCGCTTTGTTGGGCGCAGTCTTCGGCATGATGTACAATACGCTATTGGACTTTTCCAGCTGGATATGGCTGTATGGTCTTGATCCAGCGAAGTTCCTCGCGATTTTCTCCCTAGGGCTTCCTTTTGGCATTGTTCATTCCATTGGAAATGTCGTCTTCGCCCTAGCCCTTGGAAAACCCGTGCTTTTCGCTTTCAGACGGTTCCAGCGTAGATTCCATGTCGCGTATGTCGACGACGGTTCCGACACGGCCACCAAAGGGATTGGCGAAACGTCACGTTCTGGAGACAGCGGCGCTGATAGGCTATGAATGATCGGGCAGCATGACGCTTGATCGAATGGCACCAGGCTCTATCATGATCTGATCTCGGGCACGGCTTCGGGATTGAACGGGTTCGTCCTCACCGCCAAGGAGAATAGGTAGGGGTAATTGTCCTTCAAGTGATTGAGATAGTTCAGCCACTCCCTTGTAGCCAGTGAGTACGCCCTCTTCGAGTCGTTCGTTAGATGATCGAGATCGGTCTGCGGGATCTCCGACAAGTCCTTCCTGGCAGCGAGCTCTTCCGTGAGATGGAACACCGCCCAAAGCAGCTCCGTGAAGGACTCGTGCTCAAGCAGATTCTGGTTCTCGAGCAGTCGCAGGAGGAAATCCCTCCTATGCATCAGGTAATCGCGTAGTATCTTCAAATCGCTACGCTGGGCGACGATATTGTATCCATGCTGCTTCATTCTCGCGGAGACCTCAAGGAACTCTTTGTCGAGCCAGTCGCTCTTGACAATGAGGTCTTTCCTCACCTTCTCCACGTCAGGATCGAGTCTTGACAGATGTTCTATCAGGTCTGTGCCCACTTCGCTGAAGAATGCCCCGATGACCATGTTCAGCTTGTTCAACAGCGACTGTTTTTCTCTCACTGTGAGTAACTGTTCAATGACCAACGTGACCAGAAGCACGCTGATGAACAAGAACGCCACGTCCCCCACGAAATAAATAGCTATATGGTAAACGTCTCCAAAAATCAAGTAGTGGATCAGGTATGTGAGGCCCGACAGGGCAAGGAGAAGTACAGCAACGATTAATCGCCATCTCTTCGTTTCATTACCCCCTATTGAAAATAGTTGTCAGCCGATGTTTAGTACTATGCCTATACCGGTTAGATGGGAGCAAGGCTTTCATATAGATATCGTCGCCCCAAGCTCCTACAAATCGACCTTCCCTTCTTTCATTTCTGCAATTTCGTTCTGTGATTCGATAATCCTGATGAATTCCAGGGGATCGGCCGTCGGCTGTTTGCATGATCTGTCAACACACACATACGCGGTCGTTCGAGCGCCGATCAACTGCTTTCCCTCCACCAGGTTGGATATCTCCTCTATCCCATGATCTGCCCCTTCGAGGCGCTTCACAATCATTGCCTTGTTAGGCATGAAACGTTGCCTCACGCCCCTGATCATCTCTTCGAAGACCGACTTGTTTGAACCCTCCAGCACCACGATCTCCATTGGAGTATCAAGCCAATAGTCGAAAGCGATCAAGAACTGCGTGAACGCCTCGGGGACGGTCGACACCAACGACGATTGAGTATGAATCGTTTCAGACGCCATTCTCCCAAGTTCGGCGTCCCCGGTGATGTGCGACAATTTGAGCAAGCAGAGGAGCGCGATTGAATTCCCGGAAGGCATCGCACCGTCGTAGAGGTCCTTTCTTCTGACCAGGACCTCGTCTGTCGAACTGAAGAATCCTCCTTTGGGGTCCCAGAATATGTCGACCATGTTCTTGGTGAAACCGATCGCATTTCCCAGATACCTGGCATCAAAAGTCGCCTCGTATAATTCGATCAATCCCCAGATTAGGAAGGCGTAGTCGCTTAGGAACGCATCGATACCAGCTTCTCCTTCCCTGAACCGGTGGTAGAGACGTCCCTCAGGACTCGTCATTCTCGACAGAAGGAAATCCACGGCCTTGGAGGCGGCAGCACTATAGGTTGGGTCGCTCAGCACCTGAGCCGCCTTAGCTAGGGCGGCGATAAACAAGCCGTTCCAATCTGTGAGTATCTTGTCGTCCTTGTCCGGTCGTGTTCGTGCCTCTCTGACTCTGAACATGCTCGACATCGCATCGTCCAGCAGACTCCGTACTCGCTCCACATCGAGGTCAAGTTCGGATGCAACATCTTCTAGAGCCTTCACTCTATGAAGGACACTTTTCTCTTCGCGTGTTCCATTCTTAATCGGGACTCCCCCTCCTCCCAAATCGAAAGCGGCAAGCACAACCTCTGCCTCTTCAGATGGGAGAGTAGCTCTAATCTCGTCCATGCTCCAAAGGTAGAACCTCCCCTCCGAGCCTTCACTGTCAGCGTCCTCTGCCGAGAAGAAACCTCCATCTAGTCCATGCATGTCCCTCAGGACGTACGTCAGTATCTCATTCAAGGTTCTTGCATATTCATCCTTGCCAGTAGCTTGGTAGGCTTCAGCGTATGCTATTGCCAGGAGAGCTTGGTCGTAAAGCATCTTCTCGAAATGTGGGATCATCCAGGCTTGATCTGTAGAGTACCTGTGAAAACCAAATCCAACGTGGTCGAAAATCCCCCCGGCTCTGATCATCCTGAGCGTCATCTCCACCATGTTCAATGCCCGCGCATCCCCCGTGAGATTCCAGTATCGCAGCAGAAAGGATAACTTCGAGGGCGTGGGAAACTTGGGGGCCTCACCGAATCCTCCGTAGCGGTCGTCGTAGGAATCCACGAGTCTATCGAACGCGTAATCCATTACTTCTTTGGAGAAGTGTCCTTCCTGGGACTCGCAAGTCGCCTCCTTGAGCGCTGAGACCATCCTCTCCGCAATATCTTCGGTCTGGTCTCTGTGGAACTTCCAGATTCTCTCTATGTTTGCGATCAGATCCCTCATTCCTATTCGATCGTACATGGTCTCTTTCGGAACATACGTGGTCGCAAAGAACGGCCTCTTGTCCGGCATCATGAAGATGGTGAGTGGCCATCCTCCCGTCCCAGAGATCATCTGGGAGGCTGCCATGTATACACTGTCGATGTCTGGACGCTCCTCCCTGTCTACCTTGATGCAGACGAACGTCTCGTTCATCATTCTTGCAATCTCGGGATCCTCAAACGACTCTCGCTCCATCACGTGACACCAATGACACGTGGAGTAACCTATGGAAAGAAATACAGGTTTGTCCTCGATAAGAGCCCTACTGAAGGCCACCTCCCCCCACGGGTACCAATCTACTGGATTGTAGGCATGTTGGAGCAGGTACGGGCTCTTCTCAGAGATCAGTCTGTTTGGACGCCGTTCAGATACCGGCCGCATGTTCGTGTTCTTCCACGCTTTCCTTCTTGAGTGGCTCGATCTTGACTCCCTTGCGTTTGTAGTAGTCCTCGATGGCGGCGTGCAAAGCGTCGGCAGCAAGGTTCGAGCAATGCATCTTGATCGGCGGAAGTCCTTCCAGAGCGTTCGCGACGTCCCCTCTGGTAATCCTCAACGCTTCCTTGATCGTCTTCCCTTTCGCGAGTTCGGTGATCATACTGCTAGTAGCTATCGCCGCTCCACAACCGAAAGTCCTGAACTTGATGTCGGTCAAGACATCATCCTTGACTTTGATCTGGATCTCCATCATGTCCCCGCATACGGGGTTACCCACACGCCCAACTCCATCAGGATTCTCTATCGTCCCCACGTTCCTTGGGTTCCTGAAGTGGTCCATACATCTATCAGAATACATATTCAAACCTCCGATTCCGGGGTCAGTGGCGACATCTTTCTCAGAAGGTCAACAACACCCGGCACCATATCCAACACGTAATCGACATCCTTCTCAGTTGTCCATCTTCCTATTGTCAGAAGAAGCGTTCCCTGAGCCTCTTCAGGGGGAACACCCATTCCTCTCAAGACATGCGACGGCTCGAGAGTCTTCGAACTGCATGCTGAGCTCGTCGCCGCAGCGATCCCTAGATCAAATAATCGAAGTATCAAGGCTTCGCCTTCTATGTAATTGAACCTGAAATTCACGTTGTTCGGAGAGCGTTTCTCGGGATGTCCGTTCAGCTGTGCACCCTTGGTTGTTGATCCAATTTCGCTTATCATTCTGTCCCGGAAGGACCTCAGTCTTGCGCTCTCCTCCGTCATCTCTCCCTTGGCCAACTCGGCCGCTTTCCCAAAGCCTACTATGCCGCCGACGTTTTCCGAGCCTGAGCGCAATCCTCTCTCCTGTCCGCCACCGTGGACCAGCGGTTCTATCTTGACCCCCTTCTTCACATAAAGCGCCCCGACGCCTCTGGGTCCATAGATGTCGTTCGACGACATCGACAATAGGTCGATGTTCTCACCTTTGACATCGATCTCCATCTTCCCAACCGCCGGGACGCCATCGACATGAAGATAGGCGCCATGCTCCTTTGCGATCCTCCCAATCTCCTTTACTGCTTGAACGGTGCCGATCTCGCCGTTGGCGTAAGTGACCGAGACCAGCGTTGTCTCCTTCACCATAGCGTCTGAGATTCTCTGAGGTTCGACATATCCATATGAGTCGACTGGCACGAAAGTCACATCGAACCCACGGATCGTCATATACTTTGCCGTATTGAGAACTGACATGTGCTCGATCGTCGTGGTCACCATGTGTTTGCCTCTGTCGGAGTTCCTATTCAGAACACCCTTCAGCGCCGTGTTTATGGATTCCGTCGCCCCGGAAGTGAAAATGACTTCCCCAGGCTTCTCGGCGTTTATGAGTCCAGCGACTTGTCTCCTGGCAACTTCCACGGCTTCCCTTGCCTCCGCACCGATCTGATGTATGCTGGAAGGGTTTCCAATACTCTCAGTGAAGTAAGGAAGCATCGCCTGTGAGACCCTGGAATCCACAGGGGAGGCGCTGGCGTAGTCCATGTAGACCATCTTCAATTCGATCCCTACTAGAATGAGAGTATCGCGTCCGCCTCTAGCGCCAGATCGTTCAGAGTGGCAGCTCCCACGACCTTCGCATAACTCACGAAGTCCCCTCTAGACATCCCTAGAAGTTGGGTGCTCTGCTCGCACACGAGCATCTTCACGCCCGCCTTGTTTGCTTGGTCCATCACATCTTTGAGGGAGGGAAAAGCTCCAATCTTGATCTTCTCCGCCTCACCATTCTTTACGCCAGTCACTCCTTTTATCACGAAGTACACTGTCGCGTCGATGTCCATCGCGGCCGCGGTCGTTCCAAGTATGAATGGTGCATATAGTCGCTCCGGATGATCTGTTCCCGATGTCTGGATGTATAGTATCTTCTTCTTCTCAGCCAATTCAAACCCTCCTAACCCTTTCTCACCAATATTCGAAGCTTCGCGTCCTTCTTCTCCACTCTAAGAACTTCATTCCCGGTCCTCTTGGCCCATCTTTCGATATCCTCCTCTGCGGCGGGATCATCAGCCAGTACTTCCAACACTTGCCCCTTCGACAGCTCCTCAATCTCCTCTCTCGTCTTTAGTATTGGAACCGGACAATACAGTCCAACTGCATCGAGGGTCCTGTCAATCTTGATATTGTCACTAGTTTTTCCGACCGTCTCAGACATGTTGCAACTCCCTAGCCATACTTCATAGACTTATTTGAGTCAATTCCTTCCCCGCATATGTTAGGGTTCGATCCCCGGCAGATCGGGCGATACGACGGGGATTCTGCCTGTATCGCAGTTGAGGACCGAGCCATTGGCAAATCACATTAGAACTCCATGGATAAAACATCATCGGAAGCCTTCTATCGCATGGAACGATATCATTCGCCTTCACTGGCATCCTCCGCGCGGCTTCGAACTCAATATCTATTGTAGGAGACGAGCTCGGTGAGGTTCTTCCTATCGGTCCGCTCTGCTTCCTCGGCTGGATATCCAAGCGGAGTGAGTGCAACGACCTTCGCTTCTGGAGGCGCACCGATCGCCTCTGAAATCCTCTCCTCTTTGAAAGAGCCGATCCAGCAGGTTCCAAGTCCCTCGGCAGCCGCAGCAAGCATAACATGATCGAGCACGATCGCCACATCGACAGGATAACTGTTCATGTAACCGCCCATAATAGGATATGCTTCATCAGGCAAGCCACAAGCTACCAGAATAATTGGTGCTTCTGCAACGAATCGCTGGTTGTTGCACGCCGGTACGAGTTTCCGTTTCGTATCCTCATCGGTCACGACCACGATCTTCCAGGGCTGGTAGTTCTCAGCGGTCGGAGCCATTCTTGCCGCGTTCAAAATCCTCTTCAGCACCTCTTCAGGGACTGAATCTCGCTTGAATCTCCTCACGCTCTTTCTGACCTTGATAGCTTCGAACAGATCCACAAAATCACTCCGGGATGCAATGGACTGAGTTCATTCTATTTGCCTCAAGAACGACACAGTAGAAAACAGCTCGCCGACGGATTCTTTAGAGGGAAGAATACCTCTCCAAGTCTCGCTGTTCTCCCTCCTATCACGCGACATGCAATGCTTCCCATGCACAAATCCGCGCACTGACACGGTGTTTGCTGTTAATGCGATTTTTCATATTAATCCTTTCGGAGAGGTCGATTCGTTGGGTGAGGTATCGGATAGCCCTTGGTTCAAGACAAGTCTTTCGACACCAGTGCATGTGGATCTTTGTTGAACGGATTTGACCGTCCCACACTGAGAAAAAAGGCGGGAGACGGCGACCGTTCCAATATACGTGCTCAATCGAATGTCACGCTTCTTAGCTTTGGAGAGATCCGCTTTTTCCTCATCTCCTGCTCCTACCGATTCCAGGCTTGCTGGTGGAGTGAGTAGGCGAAATGGTCGGTTACTCGACAAGGCCTTGGTCTTTTGCCTTCAGGATAGGCGGAATCACACGGTCTGCTAATTCCTCCATCATCTCGATTCCGGTGACCTTACGGGCATGTTCGCTCAATGATACTATATCGCTCCGATCCAGGTATGTCAGCTTGAATTTCCTTGAACCTGCCATGAGCTGTTTCAATCCTTCACCGAGGCGGTCGACAAAGTATGTATATAGTCCGATCGCACCCCACGGAATGTCACCGCCGATCTCATGGTTTGGATGCATGCGTCCAAGCTCATGGGCCTGGATGAAGAACTTAGTGGGGTCAGTGCCGTACTCATCCGCAAAACCCTTCGGGAGCCTATTCACTTTCGAAAGCTCAGTGAAATAGCTCGATTTCATAACGGCAAGGAGCGGAGCGCGTGCCATCGCGATAGCCCTTATCGTCGGTCCCTCTCCTAGATTGCTCATAGCCATGGACTTGAACATCTGAGTCTCGTTCACGAATCCACCGGCCATTGCAATGTCAGGGATGAAGCTCCCCTGTTCCTTCAATATCTTGAGGCACTTGAGAACCTGCGCCTCGAGGTGTATCGTCGGAGTGCTCGATTCGTTCATCATCGGAACCGGGCTCATTCCTGTACCACCTCCGGCACCGTCGAGTGTCAATAGGTCGATCTTGGCTTCGGATGCCACTCTCATCGTGAACGCCACGACTGCAGGTCTGTAGGCACCAGTCTTCAGGAACACATACTTAGCTCCCTTCTCCCTCAAAGACTCGACATCCTCAACGAATGACTTCTCGTTCGGGAATCCCACACGGCTGTGCCTCTCGAAGGTCTTGAACGAACCAGATTTGAACTCCTCCTGGACGATCTTATCCTCAGGATCTGGAAGCACCATATACCCCCGCCTCTTCAACTCCATGGCCCGTTCAATTGAGTCAAGTCTGACCTCTCCACCTATCGATTTCGCTCCCTGGCCCCACTTGCGCTCGATGATATCGACCTCTAGCTTTGACATGGCGTAATCGTCGACCGCCGCTCTCTGGTCCTCGACATTTGTCTGCACGGCAATGTTGCCATGCTTCCCGTCCCAAAATTCCCGGTATGTCTCTATTCTCCATTCGAGATCGGGCGATGCCTTTACTTTGCCGTTCGAATAGCTCGCCTCAGGATCCATTCCGCATACGTTCTCACCTATCACCTGGATAGTGCCAGAAAGCGCTGATCCTTTGGCAAGGCCGTCCCAGTTACGCTTCGCCACAGCCGTAGAGCCCAGACCAGCCAATATCAAAGGCACTTTGAGCTTGATCGGTCTCTTCGATCGTGTGGCGACAGACGTGCCTATGTCCACATTCTCAAAGAAGGCCTTATCAGGATTTGGTTCGATCCCCCACGCTCCGAGAAGATCGGAAAGGATTTGGAAATGTGACCAATCGAGGAAAAAGTCCTTGTTCGAGGCGGCGGTGCTGACACCGTAGTACTCTGGGCTTGGATATAGTACTTCTCGGCCGCGGAATGCTGATTTCCCTACTTCGCACAGCATTGGGCACTCTTCTATACACAGTGGACACATCCCGCTCAGCGGGCTGACGTCAGAGACACGCGTCCGCGTGCCCGTAGTCGTTCTTGCGTTTTCGGTTATCTGCATCGGCTCAACCTACCTTGACAAAGGTTGCCTTGCCATGGCAACACATAGCGAGGGGCATAAGAATAAGCCTATTTGTATCTTTTGAAAATAATGCGTTGAAATCGTGGACCAATTTGTGATTTTCATCATTTTGACTACGCATTCCGTTAGCTATCGGTCCTGTGCCTACGTATTGTATTGCAGCAATATGTAGGAGAAACGTAGAACGTCACCGCAAGTGCACTAGAAAGGGTTTTGACTCCGTTTCGCGTTAGATGCGAAGGTATCAGATGCCAGTAATCAGAGAGATGGAATTCGCGTGGCTTCCGGCCAAAAGAACCTGCACGTGCAAGGAAGGCCGCATGAACTGCTTGAGTCGCAAGGAGACATATGAGCTTGGATCAACTGTCCTTAACGTTCGGAGGAGACAAGTCTGGAAGGACTCGCATCCCGCAAGATTCGTCCCTGAGCTACCCGAAAAGTACATTCGCCTGTTCTCACACAAAGGCGAGACGATCCTCGACCCTTTTTGCGGATCTGGAACTACGAATGTCGTCGCAATGAAGCTTGAAAGGAACAGCATTGGGGTCGACGTAAACCCTCACTCGACAGATCTCACATTGAAGAGATTGACATGCGTCGAAGATGGAGACCGAGAAGACAGCACGACTCACATGGTATTGAATGGAGACTGCAGAGATCTGATGAAGGAGATACCCAAGGGTTCCGTCGATCTCGTCGTCACGTCTCCCCCCTATTTCGATGTCGTGGACTACAACCATGACGATCCTGATCAATTAGGGAACGTCCACGACTATGACGTTTTTCTCTCCGGAATGGAGACGGCGTTCGCAGGGATGCTCTCAGTGCTGAAACCTGGAGGGTATGCAGTCGTCAACACCCAGGATCTATTCAAGAAGAATGCAAAGTGTCCAATTCATGCCGACTATATTCGAATAGCCAGAGGGGTGGGTTTGGATTTGATTAACGTCAACATATATATCTTGAACTACAGTACTGGAGGAAGGCTGGTTTTTGGATTTCCCACTTCATACTATCCGAAGAACGATCATGAGTACATATTGATATTCAGAAAGGTTCAGTGAATCCCGGCGTCGACCCAATTCTAGAGCATGGGTCCGCAGGTTCGATTCATCAAGTCTAGGATAGTTTGATGCTTGCCCGTTCACATATGATATTCACCCATGGGTAATCGGGGAGGAGGTATGCAATGCCGAGTTTGAAAATGCAGATAATGGAAACCATTGCTGCTTTGATGATGGCTGCCTTTGGCCTGATCGCTGCCTTGGCCTGGAACGAGGCAATTAAGCAGCTGATCGCTCAGTACTTCTCTGCTGGTGACGCTCTGATGGGTCTGTTCGTATACGCGATCATCGTCACCGTGATAGCGGTCATCGCAGGGTTGCTGATCGCAAGGTCGCTGGCGAAGCTGAAGGCCCTAGAAGCCAAGACAAAGTAAGCCAGGTCATCGGCGAAGGTCAAACCTAAACTATTTTCTTCTTTTATCTAGATGAGATTCTGAGTGGTCTTGGCATATGAGATCGCTTCACAGAGGGTGGTTTGCACTCTCATGGAAAACTGAGTGCTTCTCAGTCATCATTATGTAATGATTGAGGCTAAGGGTACGTTCACCGTCAACCCCAATCTGATACGGGGCTACGATTCATGTCTGAAAGCGTCGGAACCTGGGAGAGGCTCAAGAATATCTTCAGGATAACTTATACCCTAACGTTCGTTCTGGCTTCACTTACCGGTCTCGCCTTCGCGTTGACTTTGAAGGACGAGTACTTGATGGCCGCCTTGGTTGCCATGGAGGTCTTCGTCCTCGCGTTATTTGTAAACTTCTCGAACGACTATTTCGATCATGTTAGCGGCGCCGACAAGACGAGGTTCACGTCAGATGATAAAGAGTGGGAGAAGGGCACGAGAGAGATACTCGGGGGAAGAATCTACTGGTCAGGCAATGCGTTCGATCTCGGGTACATCACAAGAAATCAGGGGAAGGTCGTCATGGCTGCGCTCGCAGTCGTCGCCCTCTTGCTTTCGGTGCCGATTATTCTCTATGCTGGCTTGATCGTCGTTATCTTAGGGTTGGTCGCATTCTTCGTCAGCTTCTTCTATACCGCCCCGCCTCTGAACCTGGGCGGCAGGGGGTTTGGAGAGCTAGACGTTTTCGTTTCATTCTTCATGATGTCTTTTTTCTCTTACTTCGTCATCATCCAGGAGTTCAATACCCAGATGACACTCATCGCCATAATTGTCGGTCTTTCAGTCACCATGATGAGAATAGTTGATGAGATGTCGGGTCATGAGACCCACTTGAAGACTGGGGAGAAGGACATCTGTGTCAGGTTCGGTCTGGAGAAGGCAGCAAAGATCGTCACAGCATTCTTGATCGTCATCTACATCCTTTCTCTTCTTCTCTCGGTCCTTGATATCACGTTCCTGTTGCTTTTCCTAAGCCTGCCTTTCGCTTTCAAAATTGCCGGATACTTGAATAACAAGAACGATAGGTTCTGGTTTGTAAGACCGATCCCGGAAGTCTTCAAGTTCGTGTTCGCCCATCAGCTTATGATCATCTTTTCGTTGATAGTGCAAACCGTCCTGACAGCTGCATGATCGTTTCGATGTTCCCTTTAACTATGAGCCTATACTCCCTCACGGCGTTGAATCCGCACTCCTTGCAGGATTTCGTATTTCGGAGCGGACATCCTAGATACCTCGAACCGTCAGGCAGGAGGAAAGCGGAGACCCAATCCGGGCACTTCCGCTCCCAGTCCTCATCCAGAAGGTCCTTGAGAGCCTTGTCAGTATTAAGGATCGGGTAACCCTCCTTCTTCAGCTTCTTCGCGAGATCGACTACCCTACTCTTCTCCTCGATGTCGAGAGCGATCTCGTGCGGAGGTGGTGTCAGGAAGTTAATCATGATCCCTTTGATTCTCTTGTTCTGCGATGCGACTTCGACGGTCTCCCTGACCTTGTCCTTGTTCATCTTCGTGACAACCATGTTCGCGAAGACGTTCGGATGGTTCGTCTTCTCTAGATTGTCCATCATCTTCCTATAAGCGCCCTTTCCTCGGATTTCGTCGTGGACTTCCTCCGGACCGTCCAGACTGACAGAAACAACGTCGCTGTCCTCGATTATCTCCGTCGTCCCATTCGTCGTGTATCCGATGACGAAATACCCAATCTCCTTGCCGATTCTGATAAGGTCTCGCAGAGCCTTCCCATCCTCGTTCCATAGTGTCGGCTCTCCGCCCTCGAAAAAGAGTATTCGTGCACCTTGGCCATAGCGCTCCTTCATCTCGTTGATCGCGAGATCAATTGGCATAGAATGGGGGCCCGGAAGATCATTCACATGTGCCGCAATGCTACAGTGCTTGCACCTGAGGTTGCAATCGTAATTGATGATCATCGTGTTGACAAGTGGGTCTCTTGCTCCCATCCTGGTCTTGAAAAACCAAAGCGCATAGTATGTCCACTGACCCATCGCGCCGACACGACTCATGATTCTTCCAAATGGAACAAGATATTTAAAGACTCCCGTCTAGGCATTGCTGGAAAGGGATATGCAATTCAAATTCAGTCGCTGCGTTTGTCTTCAGACACCCGAATCGGAATCGGCCCTAGCCTTCTACAGAGATGTTCTCGGTCTAGAGTTGGTCGTCGATGGGGGCGAAGGTGCGGAACTGAAGGCCGGATGCAATCGTTTGTTCATTGATAGCGGTTCACAAATGGGACCTATTCTCGAGATCATAGTGTCCGACCTGGATACCGCAAGGGACATGCTCGTTTCAAGGGGCTGTCGAGTTGTCGTTTGGGAAGGGAAAGGCGCCCGGTGCTACATGCACGATCCATTCGGTTTCTTGTTCAATCTCTACGAGGACCCGAAGATTCTTGAGGAATGAGCTCCTCAACTGGAATTGTAGAATTGTCAGGAAGTTCCTTTCTCCAATGCACATATCCGAACGGGCTGGCAATCTAACGATATATTTAAACCTAGAGGCACTTATTTACGCAAAAAGTGAGGAGATTCGCCAAATGGCAGACATCAGGACTAGGGTTGAGGAAGAAAGAGGAATCCTCAAGAAGATCCAGAACTTCGTACCTGGCTTTAGAGGATACAGACGAAGGGAGGATCTCAGGGATGCGGACAGAATGCTCCGCTCGCAACTATCTCAGAGTCTAGGAAGACAGCGGAGAGGACTCGAGGATTGCAGGAAACTCCTTGCGCAAGACTATGGCGCGAAGGAACTGGAGATCACGGGCGGACTGATAAGCCAATTCAAGAAAGTCGAGGGTCTCGTCGCCCATGCTGAGACTGGATATTCTGGTCTCGTCGCGGACATCAACATCCAAGAGGATGAGCTCAACAGGCTTTACGAATATGACGCTAGCATGATCGATCACATCACTGCAATAGCTTCAGACATCGAGGAATTGAAAGGGGCGATCGCGGCCGGAGATATGACCGCTGGCGGTAAGGGACTCGCGGACATCAAGAGGAGGATCACGGATTTCGAGGATCAGTTCAATAGGCGATTGCGGGTCATAGAGGGAACGGAGGTGTGATGAATGAGCATAATCGGTGCTGAGACTTTCAAGTGGGAGGACGCGGACAAGCGCGGGAACATAATGTTCCGCGTCCCGAGGAACATAAAGTTCAACGACAACGTCGTGGTCAGGGAGGACGAGATCGCTGTCTTCTATAGAGACGGCAAGGTCCTGGCCTATATCGATCGCCCGGACAGATATGCGCTCACCTCCATCAACGCTCCCATAGTCGGGAGTTTAGTGAAGTTTCTTTCTGGGGTTCAGCAGCAAGCCGAGATAATCTATCTACAGAAACGTGCGATCGATGGGAAGTTTGGCAGCAAGCAGCCGTATCAGTTCAGGGACAAGGAGTTCGGAATGGTCAACCTTAGGATTTTCGGGGAGTTCAGGTACAAGGTATCTTCCCCGGCCAACTTCGTCAACCAGTTCGTCGGAACTCTGAACTACGCAACGAGCGCCGAGGTGGAGGAGAGGGTCAAGGAGCAGATGATCATCCTGATCTATGACTCCATCGGTGACATGAAGAAGGATGGCATGGGCGTGGCGGACATTGCAGCCAACTTGACGAACATCGAACAGGTCGTCCTGGCCAAAACCGGCGATCACCTGGACCTCTATGGCATCGCGATCGACAAGATCTCCGGCCTCTACATATCTCTGCCCGAGGAAGTTCAGAAGGCCGTCGACACAAGATCCTCGATGCAAGTCTTGGGAGCGAATTATGTGCAATACCAGTCTGGGCAGGCGATGAGGGAGGCGGCACAGAACCCATCTGGTGGGGCAGCGGGGGCGGGCGTCGGTGTCGGCGCGGGAATTGGCATGGGGTGGACAATGCTAGACTCCATGAGGCAGGGTCAACCCGTTCCAGGAGGAGCGGGCCCGGCTGCCGGTGCGGTGCCCATGATCCTGTGCCCGAAGTGCGGGACGCCGAACCCTGCAACGGGGAAGTTCTGCTCCGAATGCGGAAAGAAGTTGGTCGTGGCCACAAAACCATGTCTAAAGTGCGGCGAACCGGTGGCGGAGGGCGCGAAGTTCTGCCCGAACTGCGGTACTCAGATCACTGAGAGCAAGAAGTGCCCCAACTGCGGCGCGGAAACAGCCGGAGGCACCAAGTTCTGTCCTGAATGCGGCAAACCAGTGTGAAGGTCCCGACGTGGCAATCATTAGGTCAAGGAGCGGATGCTAGGTGGCGACGATCAACTGTCCGAAATGTGGTGCTAGGGTAGAGTTCGACGCCGGTACGAAGTTCACAAAGTGCTCGCACTGCGATTCTGAAATCTACATAGATCGGTCAGGTGCCAACTTCTATTACATCATCCCATTCGCGGTCAACGAGAACGATGCGGTGGGCATTTTCCGACGATGGGCGGCTGGTTCGACGAAAGCAAAGAACCTGGACAAGCTTGCTCAGATCGGTCTCGGCAAGCGCAAGTACTTTCCAGTCTACATGTTCAGGAGGGACGTCAATGGAAAAGAGGAGATGCATGTCGAACCTGCTGGATCGACGACTCTGCCTGGATTGCACAACCTAAAGATACCGGCCGGTGACCTGAGGATATTTGACGGAAAAATTGACCTAGGCGGGGCGGAACTGATAGCGCCGGACATCGAAATGCGGTCCTATCTGAGCTCATTACCAGGTAAGTCAAAGGAGCAAGCGCTCGTGTATTTCCCGATATGGGAACTATACTATGTCTTCGACGGGAAAAGGTATGAGATCGTGATCGACGCATCTTCTGGCGAGGTGTTCTCATCCGAGTTCCCTGCCCGAGGGTCCGGCGCTTACGTTGCCGTGGCAGTGGTGGGATTCCTGGCGTTCCTGGCTGAAGGGTTGCTGGCGACGTTCGACATACCGATAGCATTGATGGCGATGGGCGTTACGGTGATAGGTGTCTTCATTAGCTCCCTCTTTGTCGCGAGGAGGATGTGAAAATGGATATATCGGTCGGTATGAATTGTCCAGCCTGCGGCGGGGCGATCGACCTGCGCGAAGGGGAGAATGTCGTCATATGCAAGTACTGCGGCTCGACCCTCTTCGTGGAAGGCGACAGCGGGGTCTACACGATAGCGTTCAAGAACAAGATGACCAGGGACTCTGTCGTTTCTGCCACCCAGGCTTGGTGGACGCACGGACTGAAAGCTCGAGATCTGAAGAGATCGGGTAAGATCCTCGAATGTTATCCTATATACCTTCCTTTCTGGAGCGTAACGACACGCACGGCCGGATGGATATTCGGGTACGAGGAGAAAACGTACTCGGATGGCAAGGGACATGTCCATACAGAGCGCGTGCCGAAGGAATCGATGGTCCTCCAGGATTACGGTTTTTCACAGATCGCATGCGACCCGGGGGATCTGGGCATAAAGAGGATAAATAATCCGGCGGGGGAGACGAGCTTCGAGGATTTCGAGATGATCCCGACATTCGAGTCGACCACCAGTAAGGATGATGCTGTGGAACTAGCCAAGAAGGACGCCGGGGAGAGGGCGAGATCGAGCTCAACGATATCTCATGTGACGTTCGAGAAACTTCACACATTCCCAAAGAGGTTGTCGATTGTCTACTATCCAGTCTGGGTAATCAGGTATTCGTACCAGAACAGAATGTATATGGATACGGTCGATGGCGTAACTGGTAAAGTGTTGTCGGGAAGGGCACCTGGCGACCCATTGTTTCAGAGCCTGGCAGTCACTGCAGGGACTTCTGCCGGCGGCCTGATAGCCGCGGCTGGTATTCTCCTTTCTCAGATGGACCCAAGGATAGCGGCCGGTGGCATCATCGGCGGTGCGGTGATCCTTTACCTGACCTACAGATTCTTCAGGCATGGATCTGAGATAGTGGAGGGCGATTTCAGGGAAAAGGCGGCGTCGACAGGGGACCTGATGAAGGAATTCAAGGAGATATCCAAGCAGATCCAGGGGGTATATCGATGAGAATAGTTCAGGTCAAGTGTCCGAGCTGCGGGAACCCGATCCAGCAGAAGAAGGTGGATCGCCTTTTCCTATGTGACAAATGTGGGGTGATGCACATCCGCGAGAACGGCATTGATCGCCTCGACTATGAGATCGTCGATTTCGATCGGGGTTCACAGGGCGACAAGGTCTATATGCCTTTCTGGAGGGTCTTTGCTTCTTTTTCCATCCGCGGAAAGAAGGTGGAGGGCGGGGCGGTTTTCCGTCTTGGCCAATGGATCAAGGGAGACAGCGAGGGAGGAGATATTTTCATATATGTACCTGCTGCCGAGCTGGATGTATATTCGTTCAAGAAACTGGCGGTGGACATGACCCTAGCCCTTCCCAAGTATACTACAAGACTAGACTTCGAGGGTGTGGAGCGCCTTCCGTCTGTGACAACCAAAAGCGAAGCCATCGAGATGGCTGATTTTGTCGTGGTCACCATGGAGGCCGAGGAACCGGGGGTACTTCAGAATCTTGATTATTCACTTACAGTCAAGGACGCGAAAGTGGTCTACTTCCCATTCGTCAAGACAGCATCGGGACTGGCTCCTGCATACAGATGAACGACTCGAATGAGTCCGGTCCTGCATGCTGCACTAGCGACATCGCGAAGCGAATAAACCCAAATATGCAGAGAAACATAGGTAGGGATGGACATGTCTATCGGCACGATATTGGCCTTGGTGTTCGTCATAATAGGCGTCATCATGCTCCTGGCGGAAGCGGCAACTCCTGGATCTTTCATCCTGGTACCTGCAACAGTTCTCTTGGTGCTCGGTGCGATTGGACTCGTATTCCCTGATTGGTTGCTAAGCTGGTGGGCACCACTGGCGGCAGTCGTACTCCTGGTTCCTACAACGATCATCACGATCAAACTGTATCAGAAGCTCGCACCTCCGGTCCCTCCGGAGACAACGGTCGCATCCTCTCTGGTGGGAATGGAAGGAGTTGTCACAACAGAGGTCAAGCCGAACGACTTGAGGGGCAAAGTTCGAATCGATCACGACACTTGGAGCGCCACCTCTATGAAGGTGATTCCAGTGGGAACGAATGTCGTCGTGAAGAGCAGTGAGGGCGTTCACGTGTTCGTCGAAGAGAGAGCCGAGATCGGAAAACAAGTGAAGTAGGGACAATACAGAAAGCAGATCGATATGAAGATATGAGAGGGGGGTCGAGATGGATATCGTCAGCATTGTGATAATATCGTTATTGATACTGGCTATTGTTGCAGCAATCGGCATACTCATGACCGGGATCAAGATCGTGAGGCCCTACGAGCAGGGAATATACATGAGGCTCGGTCGCTACGTCAGGATCCTGAACCAGGGTTTCAACTACGTGACGCCGCTGATCAACGAGGTCGTCAAGATCGATCTGCGTACCCAGGTCCTGGACGTTCCGAGGCAGGAAGTGATAACAAAGGACAACTCGCCGACGAACGTCGACGCGATCATCTACACTAAAGTCATCGACCCGGTGAAGGCCTTCTTCCAGGTCACGAACTACCGGACCGCGACCATCTATTTGGCCCAGACGACGCTCAGGTCGATCATCGGTGATATGGAACTGGACGAGATACTGTCGAACAGGGAGAAGATCAATCTGCACCTCAGAGACGTACTGGACGAGGCGACGGACAAGTGGGGAGTGAAGGTCGAAGCGGTAGAGATCAGGGAAGTGGACCCGGCCTCTAGGGTCAAGGAGGCGATGGAGGAGCAGACATCCGCCGAGAGGCTGAGAAGGGCCGCGATACTGAAGGCGGACGGTCAGAAGAAAGCCGCGATCCTGAACGCCGAGGGAGAGAAGAGGTCGAGGATCCTCCAGGCGGAGGGTCTGAGGCAGGCGAAGGTCCTCGAGGCGGAAGGTGAAAGACTGGCGATTATTCTGCGAAGCCAAGGAGACGCCCAGAGGCTGCGCATTCTATCCGTCGGAGCCGCGCCGTTGGACTCGAAGGCATTGACCGTTCTATCTCTAGAAACAATGAAAGCTCTCGGCGCCGGTCCTGCTACGAAGTTCATATTCCCGTTCGAGCTGACGAAGGTCGTCGAGGGCATCTCGGAGTACCTCGGAGTTGGGCGGCAGACGCCGGCGAGAGAAGTCACAAGGATGGAGGACATCGAGAAGGCGGTCGGGACGGCCGACGTCGTCCTCGGACCAATACCTTCCCCAGAGGAGCTAAGAAGGGACCTGAGATCTCTGGAAGAATCGATGGCAAGGGAGAAGGATGAGCTTGAGATGATCACCGAGTTGGCGAAGAAGGATAGACTCTCGAAGCTCGTCGATGAGGGAAAAGGAACATAATCGTCCTCCTTTCATCTCTTTCACCATTTCCCCAGCATTGCTTTCGCGTTCGATCAGGCGGCAGATCTGGCAGATTCCGACGAGGATGTCGCAATTATGGAGTTTCGGAAGATTACTTGCGTGAACGAGAAAGCGGCGGAGGTTCTCTGGTCTCTGGGCATCAGATCGGTCGAGGACCTCAAAGGCAGAGATGCGATCGCCATGTACGAAGAGTTGAGAAACCGAAAGGGGTCCTATTGTGAACCATGCATGCTGAATATTCTGAGAATCGCAACTGGATATGCGTCAAAGAACAAGTGATCCCTTAGTTGAGCGCTTCGATTGGCGGCATAATGGGAGATTCGCCGATTCACAATGGGCAGCATCTCAAAACGCATATGTTGCATTTATCACTCATTGGCAAGCGTTCCGACCACGGGATACCTGTCAAGGACATCGGTGTCGTGAGGCGCATCTCCAATAGCATTTGACTGATCCTCGCCGGAGTTGTGCATGAACTGATGTTCTCCATCTTCCCATTGGTCACTCTTGGAAACGTCATAGACCTTGCCATTTACCGCGACGTAGGTCGGTTTCCCGTTCTTGCCGTTGAACTCTTTCAGCTCTTTCTTCGTGAATATTTTCATGAAGGGCAATTAGTCAAGCCATTGGATATAATTCTGTTGCTTTCAAGGTTTGGTCCTTGACTCTTGAAATCAGCTATGGATCATGGTCAAATTGCACCGACTGATTCATACACCGATCTCAGGCGGGAAGTGTAGACGCGCCAATCATACTTCTCCTCTGCGAGCTTCCTCGCCTCTCTGCCGAGGTCGGCGGCGAGCCGTCCGTCCTCGAGTATATTTTCGATCTGTCTGGCTTGATCATGAAAGTCACCAACGACCATTATGTTACGTTCATTCTCCACCTCAAGTCCTTCGCACCCGATTGGAGTGGTCACCACAGGTTTCCCCATTGCTAGATACTCGATTATCTTGATCCTAGTACCACTTCCAAACCTCAGTGGAGCGATGCAAACGTCAGCCTGCTCTAGTATCGGTCTTATGTCTGGAACGATCCCGAGGAATTCGACATTGCCAGGGCATCGAATCATAGAGGGGACAGGGCCGCCGACTATCTGGAACCTGACCGTCATGTCGAAGTTTG
>Ga0315277_10002221_pt1 | contig 27268 bp, 21 predicted proteins | sample YL17G05_15_MG_FD_203695 | JGI IMG/M metagenome (GOLD analysis project Ga0315277, IMG submission 203695) | Sediment microbial communities from Yellowstone Lake, YNP, Wyoming, USA - YL17G05_15 | ecosystem: Environmental > Aquatic > Freshwater > Lake > Sediment | place: USA: Wyoming | collected... | reverse complement strand
GATCGATCAGATCCGTCACTCGAAACTGCGACCGTCCGGCAGATACGATGAGGAAAGGGTCCTCGTCCCCCATGCTCGTCCAGTGCGTTGGCAGTGCCGTGAGGTAACCACGGCGGTCGCGGTAGAAGAGCAAATCATCGCTCCATTGCCTCCGCCGCATGACGATGTCGATCTCCTGCCCGAACAGAGGATGAAATGGGTGGGTAACGCGGACAGGTGCGGTCAGCTCACCTGCGCGGCATGCAGTTGGTCTATTGGGCGAAAATGTGGCCTGTAAGCTCAGCCCATCAGTAACTGCGGCGGCGTCATCTGAATTTCGTCTGTGAGCAGCAGGACAGAGGGACGACAGCACCCGGAGAAAAAATTGTCATTCGATTTTCTGGGTCTCCCCATCAACGGTAGATTTCTTCCAGCCGGTGGGTAAGTTGGCGTGCTTCGGACCAGCCAGCTTCGACAAAGAGGTCCAGAACTCGTAATAGCTCATCAAGACATTTTGATGCTTGTCCGGCGTCGCTTAGGAAAATGTCTGGATGGTCGGCCAGAGCGCGCTGTATCAGCGCCACGACCTCCGAGACGGCCAGCGACTCGTATTGGAAATCGGCCTTTTCGGAACTATTGCGAATGGATTGCGCCGCAAGAATAAACACTTTCCGAGGCGCGCACGGGAGAAGATAACGTAGCGTTTGAACGACTTGGTATGCTGTGTGCGGATGCGGCTCTTCCGCCAATTTGGCGAGCAGTGGAGTAGCCTCTTGCCAAAAAAGTCGAGTCTGTGCGGTCGGAATTCTCTCGCTCGTCTTCTCCTCGCGCGCGCCGCTTGCAAAGAAGAGCTGCGTGGCAATCCCATTTACCAAAAGGAATACCCGGTTGAGCCTATCCTCACAGGCTTTTACTGCGTCGGCATCCGGCTGGACCTGCGCATGAAGCTTGAGCAGTGTCTCGCGATGCTCTTTCAGCCTTTCCTGAGCCGCCGCGAGGAGTTGCTCGAAGAAGTCCCATGTTCGCCCGCGCTTAGCATCGTCCTGTGTGTCTGACCTCAAGCCGCATTTGTGGAGCTGAGCCAGGAGAGCATGGCTTGCAGCCTCGCCATCACAATCGGCGATGAGAGCGGAAATATACGACTTGCATTCCGACTCCCCTGTTCGCAGATACTCAAACAGATAAGTGCCCGCGAGCGTCTCATGAATTTGGTTGTCGGCGGGGGCGCTCTGCATTGCGCGGCCGGCAATTAGCCGGAGCCGTTGCATGGCCTTGGCAGGTGAATTTCTCAAAAGCCAGCCAATGGGTCCCAATAAGGCATCGAGCACGGAGAACTTTGGCTCATTGGCGATAAATGCGTCGATCAGTTCCCACATTAGCTCGGGAGAAGGATGCTTCAAGAGTGCGAGCCCCTGTGCGAGGTTGAATCGCAGCGGGTGGGATTTGTCGCCGCAGAGTCGACGAAGTGCAGTAGCTACAGCTTTGTCGGCATGACCGAGGCGACAGGCGAGGGATGGTAACCCGAGGGCAGCGTCGATCCGCGGTGAAGGCCAGCCCCAGCTTGGCCAACGGTCTTCCTTGGTGTCTGGGTCATCAGTGGCTACAGGCACAGGGTCGCCTGCAGCTTTAAGCAGGATTCGGCGAACAGTCTTCCATCGGTCGCTTGTCGCGGACCAACTGGCGTGGCGCACGATGCTCTCGCATGCGCCAACCAGATGTCCCCAGAGTTCTTCCGCAATTATCGGCTGACGCTCGCCGTGCCGCTTTAACGCTCGTTCGCATCGTTGAATAACCGGCCAATGGCGATCGATTTCCTTTGCATCCAACTTATTGTTATCACGGTTCAAAAAAGGCTTGAGCGCCTCGCGCAGGCGAAACACCTCTTTATTCTCGGGCTGCTCGAGACTTACGCTCCTCTGCTCGACCAGTTCCTGGTCCAGGGCTCGCGGTCCCTCAGGCTTAGGATTCGCAGCTAGTTCCTTTGCAGTTTGCCGCTCACGCCACAAATCCCTAAGGCTCCCAAGCACGATGTTCGACTCATCCAGTGCACCCAGCAACCGATTCTGAGCATGCTCTAGCCACGGAGGCACCGGCTGGCGGCTCTCCCCTTCTCTCAGCGGAGCGTTCTTCGGTAAGTCGAAAATGAGCTTTTCCAGGGACTCGCGCTGCGCAGGCCCTCCCGCTCCGTGCAGCGCCCCAAGCAGCGCGGTGCCGGCATAGGCGTAATCCGGATGCGTAAGAACCAGCGATTCGTTCAGAATCCCTTCCAGCAGAATACCCAACGTAGATGGATACTCAGCGCCGGCTTCCATGAAAACCGTCCACATGAGCGCAGTTCGATTTCGGACAGAAAAACGGTCGAGCGCTTCGTTCAGTCGAGCGGTATCGCCTGCCGCAGCCCATTCGCGCAGCAGTTTCTCGAAATGAGAGAGGATGCGATTTTCGTCGTGCTCGAACTCGCGCCCCCAGATGTGGGAAAAATCCTCGACGAGTTCACAAGAAAAACCGCGAAACTGGACGGTTGCCAATAATTGTTCATTGCTGCTACGCCGCTGACGCGCGACAGCGTTCCATGCAATGCAGGCAATCTCAGCAATCAGCGCCGCGTTCGCTCCCTCGCGAGTTTCGTAATATTCGGCCAGGGCATAACGGATGAGATTCCACTGGTCGCTGGTCTGAAACCGCATCGGCAGGATCGCAGTACCGAAAGTCTCCCATTCCCCTGGTTTTGGTTCTGCGGCAAATGCGGCTTCGAATAATCGAAGCACCACGGCATCGGCCTCTGCACCAAGATGCTTGATACTGTGTGAGAAATCGAACAAGTCCCAGTGCGGAAAGCGGGCAAGCCGTTTCGGCGCGAGCAATGCGAGCAAAGAAAGCTCGGATTCGACCGGGGCCGAGCCGAACGTGCGGCAGATTGTCTCAATGGCGACGCGTGAGGCATAGCGCCAACCCTTCGATACGTCCTTCGAGATGTGGCGGGCCAGGAGGCCGCGGCCGGCGGCATTCAACGCCAACCGTTGGGCAGCTTCGATGCGTCCGGCAACTGCGTTCAGTCGATCAAGAATGAAAGCAAGCGGCTGTTCCAGGGACCCAATCGCGGTGAGTAAACCAGCCAACTGCTCGGCAAACGCACACCAGCCATCTATCCCGGCACGTATAGCATCCCGGTCGGCGTCCTGGAGCCCGGAGGCGAGATGTCGTAGAGCCTTTTGTCCGGGAGAGGCGTAATCATTGGAAGAACCGATGATTCTTAGCAGCGGCTGCAAATCCGTGAGCGCCTCCACCCGGCGTGCGGCGAGAATCGGCCCGAGGATCCTCGTAACGCCGTATAAGCGTGAATCGCTCTCCATCTCAAGAATCGTTTTCCAAAATCCGTCTCGTCCATCAGGAGCACCCCAAAGTTCTTCCAACGCGAAGACGAAGCTCTGACGATAAAAGACCGGCAGCAGCGGCTCCCGATTTACGAAATTGCAGAAAGGCACCTGCGTCTCTGGAATTAGAGACCGCGCGATTGCATAGTCGTGGAGCAGATGGTGTCTGAACCGGATTTCATCGCCACCAACGAGCATTCCATGCCTGTGCGCAGGCGCCTGGAGAAGGCCACGACTGCGAAGTTCGTCGATAGCCAGGCGTCCCGAGACACCTATCGACAACTCTTTAAGTGAAAGCGTCATGCTGCGTGTATCCACCATCCGACGACAGATGACTTGAAGCGCGACTTCACATTCCGCCACCTCGACACCATCCTCGACTCGAGCCTCCCAAAACTTCCTGAGCAATAAGGCGGGGCTGTTCCAATCCGCCAGGCGTAAGGGCGCCGCACCATCTCGCAGCAGTTCTGCGGCAAGCCGCAAGTAAAACGGCGAGCGGTGGACTCCCTTCGATCTGACGCTTTTGCGCGCACTCTCGATGAAAGGACGGATTTCCGCGCGCCGTGCGATCAGGCTATCCAACTGACCTTCGGACAAGCTCCCGAGGTGAAAATGCGCGACGCCGGCAAAATCATTGGCGGCATGGCCCGCAACCCCTTCGCCGGGGAAGGCCGCGCGCAATTCCCGCCCGTATTTCAGGTCAAATTCTCGCACGCTGGCAATCACCGTCCAGCCGGACTCGCCTTCCTTCACGGCACTCAGCAGTTCGCGCAGTTTTCTCTGCGCATCAGGATCGCGCACTGCGTCCAGCGCATCGGTGATAAGGAAACCGCGGGCTCCACTCGGCCAGTTGATCAAGATTTCTTCCAAGGGATGATCGAAGTCGGGAAGACCATCTTCCGCCAGCAGCAGCAATACCGGAAGTCCGTCCTTCTGCAATGCCTCAACGAGTGTGTGAATGATCCCGCTTTTCCCGCAGCCGGGTTCGCCGGTGATGAGCAAATGGCCAGACTTCACTGCCGCGACCAGAGGGGAAAGTTCTTCGCTTCGGTCGATGTGCTCACCATCAGTGGGCTTCGGGCCAAAAGGAAGTGTTGAGTGCTCTTCCAGGCGGGTGAGGTTGCGCGTCGTCAGCTTGCGCAACCGGTTGATGTCCTCAGCATAGTCGGGTGGTGCTTTGAGCGACAGCCCATCCCCAGACAGCGCCTGGCGCAAAGACGCACGTGTTACGCGAATACCGCGCTGATCAGACCTTGCGAAGAAGTGTTCCAGTTTTTCCCAAACACACCGCGCCTGGTTGGGGTCGGCCACGATGTGACTGCGAATGTCATTCTCTGCTTGAAGTTCATGCCGCTGACCGCGCTCGAAATCGTAAACCTCGACATACACCTGATGGAGGAAGCACCTCAGTTCCTGCTCATTTGGCAAACTCCCTGATTGTCTTCTCCACGTTTTCCTGGTCACCGATAGGAACGAATCCAGGACCTTCTTCTCTCCTGCCGTGCGACGGAGCAAGAACTCGGAAAGAGGAGTGTCACCCGCGTCGGCGCGGTGCGTGTCAAGGACGTATGGCAATACGTGCGTCACTGCGGGCCCGACACTCATTGGAACCGCCCAGACAAGCCGACTTTTCTCGCGTGCAGCACCAGAGAGCTTCAGGAACTGGTGGACGAACGCGTCCACGGTCTCCGCAAACGCCGGGCTATTTGCTGTGAGCGCGATGGTTCTGTTTCGTTCCTTCGCTGAGATGAAGACTCGGGCCTCAGCATCTCCGCGCAGGCTCACGACAATATCGTCCACCGGTTCGGGCTCCTGCATGTTGATGGCGGAGATGTCCGCCCCGCTGATTCCGTCCCACAAGAAGCATCGATTGCCACCCAGCATCTTCACGGCGATGAATGCAGCAACGCGGACTTCGTAGCCCACACCACCAGCCGTGGCGCGACCGCCAAAACGATGCGACTCAGCCGCTATGCGAGATGATCGAACTGTTCGTTTGCTGTGCAACCCCTTTAGACGTGTGACTTGTCCAGAATCGTCGCCCGCTGGGGGTAATTCCAGCGCTGCCGTTCGCCGGGAGCCCTGCTGCAATTGGGCGCGGATGCGCAATTCCTCAAGAAGGCGTAGCTTTTGAGTTGGTGAAAGTCGCGCAAGACTTCGCCGATACTCACGTTTTTTATAGAGCTCGCGCTGGAGATTGAAGTCTTTGCCGAACAGTCGAAGCCTGTCATCAGGTGAAAGTGCCGCGAGTATGCGCCGGTACTGAGGATTGCTTTCGAGCTCTTGATCGAGATCGGTATTCATGGCTAGCCAGTAAATTGTGTTTTAAACCGAATCCAACGGTCTAGCAAATTGTGGCGCTCCAGAATTGCACTGAGAATAGACTCGTCAAGAGCACGGGCTTCCAGAAATTGAATCAGGCGGAGTTTGTCTTTGGGGCGTCCCAGGCTCAATGCGATGATGGCAAGGTGTTCGGCGGTAAAGACGCGCACAGGCACACCATCAACGTCTCGTTTAATGCTCTGATCAAGGGCTTCCCTGAGAAGCGGATGATCGACTGGAAGAAATTGGACGGGCCAACCGGCAATGACGGGATATCCTTCTGCGTTGAGCCGATATCCTTGCGCCTCCAGATATCTGTGGATTGGATCGAGAGAAACGAGCGATTGACCAGGGAGGGGATCTAAGTGAACAAAGACATCCACATCAGACGTATCTGCGGGTTCCAGATAAAATGTCGCCGCGACGGCTCCACCTATGGCGTATTGGTCAATTACGCCGTCTGCTTGCATCTGATTGATTGTAATAATTGCTTCTTTGATATTCACGCGCGCGACAAATTATACTACAAGACATTGAGTTAATGTGCCGCGCAAGGCGATCATGAGGGCTGCCCGGACGCCGACAGATAGTAAACTGCTTTTCCTCTGATGAGTCAGACTGCTCTCGTAACGGCTCTTCAGCCCAAGGGCACGCCGAATCACATCAACGGCGGATAGCCGAAATGAGCGCTTTTCCGATCGATGTTCGCGACAGGGCCTCCATTCGTCTCGCCCCCTGGGCACACTCAGCTTCGTACTTGGGATTCTATGTAAACTACACGGACCCCCTCCGTCGCCTACTCCCTCCCGAACTTAGGCTTGGGCGGCGGTCTGGGAGGGTTCTACACCTGAGATGGGATACGCGGAGCAGACAAATTCCCCGTCCGGTCTCCAGCGGGCCGCAGGGATCAGCAGTCCATGGTACCGCGCGAGGTTGAAGCGAAAGCTCAGGGTTCGGACTAGGATATCGGCCGGCTTGAATTTGTACAATCATTGTTGTACAATTCAAACATGTCCAGGCAAAGCATCAATTTCAGTAAGGCTCGCGAACAGCTTCGCGATCTCTTGGAAGAGGTCCAGCGATCCGGACGTCCCGTGACCATATCGCGGCGCGGCAAACCGCAAGCTGTGCTATTGAGCTATGAGCAATACGAGCAGAAGCTCGGCAAACAAAAGGCGGAGCGCTGGCGCCTCGAAGGTTCGTTGCGGATAAACCGAGGCGTGAATATCGACAAAGCTATCCGCGCTATAAGGGAATCTGCCAGAGAGGGACTTGAACGCAGAATAGTCGAACACGCCCCAGGTAAATCGGATTCCTGATGTACGTTTCAGACACGCACGCATTTGTCTACTTTGCCCAAGGCAGGCGCGCTTTTCTCGGGCCAAAGGTTAGGCGCCTCTTCCAGCAAGCCGATGAAGGGAAATGCCTCATTTACGTGCCGGTTATTGTGCTTTGGGAGGTTGCCATTCTTGCAGCACGCAGCTATATACAGATTCCACAGCGCTTCGATCACTGGTGCCGCAGTATCGAAAATAGCCGGGGTTTTGCTATAGCTGAGTTCGACTGGCTGGACGTGGATGAGGCGCGAAAGCTCCCATTTTCCGATCCTTATGATTGTTTGATCGCCGGCACGGCGATTCGGCACGAAATGCCGCTGATCACTCGGGATCAGATCATTGTCGATTCGGGTTTGGTTGAGACAATTTGGTAATTTGCGCTGTTGCCTTCAGGGCTTGATGACCGCATCCGCGGGGGCATTCTTTCCCAGCTCGATCCCCCTTTTCGCTTTGGAAAGATCCGTCTCCAGGATACGGATGCCGCCGGTTTTCTCCCCTTCGAGCTTCACGAAAACCGCCACACTCTCGGGACCGCTCACCTTTTCCATGGTCACGTTTCGGCTGTCCTCAAGACTCAGTACCGGCCCGGTCCGGGGCAGGATGCGCACATTTTTCAGCCGGATTTGATCTGCATCGATGCACTCCAGCCCCTTCCTTGACGATATCAGGATGTTCTCCAATTCGATGTCCCGGATCGCCATTTCGGGCAAGCCCTCGAGCAAGACGGCCCGCTCCGCGCCCGTGCAGACGATGTTCTTGAGAAAGATGCTCTGAAAGTGAGGCGTCCCTTCGTCCACCGGAGCCGGCGCCCTGGAAACCAAAACGCTCTTGGAGTCTGAATCCGGGATGGGTGCCTCCCCACCGTAGTACATGTTGAACCCGATCGCGTCGGTGGGGATGTCCTTCATGCGGATGTCGCTGATATAGATCTTTTCGACCACGCCGCCTCGCCCGCGCGTGGTCTTGAAGCGAAGACCCACGTCCGTACCCAAAAAGGTGCACCGCCGCACGGAAATGTTGCGGACGCCGCCCGACATCTCGCTACCGACCGTGAAACCGCCGTGACCGTGATAAACCACGCAGTCGGCGATCACGATGTCCTCGCAGGGCCGTCCGCGTTTCCGGCCGGCCTCGTCCTTGCCCGATTTGATGCAGATTGCGTCGTCGCCGACATCGAAGCTGCAGTTATACACCACGGCGCCCCGGCAGGACTCCAGGTCCAGCCCGTCGCCGTTCTGCGAATACCAGGGATTCAGCACCGTGATGTTGCGGATAACGAGGTCCTCGCACATCAGGGGATGAATGTTCCAGGCGGGGGAGTTTTGAAAGGTCGGTCCGTCCAGAAGAACTTTCTTACACTCGATCAGCGAAACCATGACCGGCCGCAGGTGCTGGCGCGCACCGGCATACTTTTCCAGAGCGATCGGACCGCCGCCTTGCTCGAGCCTCTTTATGAACTCGGGTCCGTTCATCGCCTCGACGGACGGATACCAAGTGTTCCCCTGGCGGTCGACTGCGCCCCCGGAGGCCACCAACTTCCTCCACTGTGCGTCGGTCATCTTACTCTTCTTCACCGGCCGCCAGGCGTCGCCCGAACCGTCGATGATTCCCTCGCCTGTGATTGCGATGTTTTCCAGGTTGACCCCGTAGATCGGCGACATCGCGCGCACGCTCCTGGATCCTTCATAGGTCGTGCGGACCATCGGATAGTCCTCGAAGCGCGGGCTGAACAGGATGAGCGCGCCCCGCTCGAGGTGAAGGTTGATGTTGCTCTTGAGCTGAATCGGGCCTGTGAGCCAGATGCCTGCCGGGACCAGAACCCGGCCGCCGCCGGCTTGTGCGCAGGCCTGGAAAGCGCGGGCGAAGGCGTCCGTATTTAAGGTGTGGCCGTCACCGACGGCACCGAAATTCGTGATGTTGACGATGCGGTCCGGGAAGCGCGCCAGCTGGACACTCGGCATTGGGAAAGGCAAGTTTGAGGTGTAGGCCTGCACTTCATCCTGATCTGTGACAGCTGAGGACCCAGCTCCTTCTGTCAAGAAGAAACTCACAATCACGATGATGCAGGCCGCTATAAAAGCGGAAAACCTGATCGGGATTTTCATTCTTCCTCCGTGGTCCGCAAAATTCCAGTCTGAGCCGTTCATTACGGAGTTATGGTGATCTGCTTGCCGGCGTACTGTACGATCTTATCTGGTTCTACGGTCAGGCCTATACCTGATCCATGGCCTTCGCCCACAAAAACGATTCGGAGCGTCCGGGTTTCCTGCATTCCCGGGAAACTGCCCTTGCGTTCTCCGATAGTCAGCGTATGTGCAGCCTCGTCCCAGTGAATGGGGATGGTTGAGTAAACACCCTTCTCATAGCCGTAAGTGTCGTCGTCATCTTCGTAGAGCGTGAAGCTGCCGTTAGCACCACGATAGATGCGCAACTCGAGTGGGTCTGCAGGTTTTTCAGCGCCGTCCCGCTGTTGCTCAACGCTGGTGATCGGGTTCGAGGGATTCCACTGAGCATAGACACTTAAAGCCAACAACAGGAACACTGCCGAGTTGAGAACAACGCATCGTGGGTTTTGCAGGTGGCTTCTCCTTAATGAAAATAATATCAGTATGGCCCCGCGGCGGGAATTTTCGCAACCGTTTCACCTGCTTTTGTTACCTCGGATAAATATTCCCCGAGGATGCCGCATTTTGGACGGTTGTGACCGTTTAGGGCCTGCGGGCCGCAGCCCGACGGGGCGCGGCGCCTCGCATCTGCCCACCCGGCGCTCGCGCCAAAATACCAATTAATTTTTGCGCAGGCCCTTAAATGAATGTCAGAGCCGCGAGCGCAGCAAGCGGGGTACCTCAACATGATTCGATACCTCCACCAGCACAGATCAGAAAGCCCTTGATAGGAGAGAAGCCTGGCCCTCACGCCTTGTGATCCCGCTCCCTACGGCCGCGGTTTTGAGATCTGCCCAAGGGGCAGCAAGCACGCGGTTATCGCACTGCGACAATATCCATTGGTGATTTTCATGCGCAGTGGCGCGGCATCGCCGCATGGTCTCTCTCTCAAAAAAAGAGCAGGAATCTGAGCGTTGGTAGTACGATCACCGCCGAATATTTCGCATCACATGGGGAAGGAGTTCTGCATGAAAGGTAAACCTCACAACCGCCGTGAAGCCCTCCGCCTTGGCGCCAAGATTGTGACTGCGGCCGCTTTCGGATCAACACTCTCCTCATCGCTGCCGGTGGCGCAGAGCACCCAGCGGCAGGTGCGGATCTTCGACGTTCGGGACTACGGTGCCGCCGGAAACGGCGTCGCCCTCGATACTGCCGCCATTCAGCGCGCGATCAACGAAGCCTCGGCGTCGGGCGGGGGCGCACAGGTGCTTGTCCGCGGGGGTCATCGCTATCTCGTAGGCACGCTCCAACTGCGGGGCGGCATCGACTTCCACCTGGCCGACGATGCAGAGCTGGTGGTCAGCACGAGCCAGGAACACTACAACGGTGGCGGCGTGATCATCGCTCGTGAGGCTCACGGCCTGCGGATCTCGGGAACCGGCAATATCAATGGTCGCGCGAAGGAATTCATGACCCATTTCGACAAAGAGAACGAGTGGTGGAGGCCGGCCGCATTCCGGCCGAAAATGTTCGTTCTGACCGCCTGCAGAGGACTCGAGATTCGTGACATCACCTTCAGCCAGGCGCCCGAGTGGGGGCTCCACATGATCGGCTGCGAGGGCGTTCTCGTGGATAATGTCAAGGTTCGCAACTTGCTCGATGTTCCGAATTGCGACGGCATCGATCCCGACCATTGCCGGGACGTCGAGATCCGCAACTGCCACATTGTTTGTGGTGACGACGCAATTGTCGTGAAGGCCACTCGACAGAGCACGGACTACGGGCCCTCCTCCAACATCACCGTCAAGGACTGCGTGCTCGAGACGCAGGATTCCGGAGTGAAGATTGGGACGGAAACCACACAGGACATCCACGACATCCGTTTTGAACGCTGCGAAATCCGCTCCTGCTGCCGGGGCCTCACCATTCAACTCCGCGATGAGGGCAGCGTCTACAACGTCGACTTCCGCGACATCAAATTCGTGGCGCGTTATCATTCGGATCCGTGGTGGGGTAGGGGTGAGGCCATCTCCCTCACCGCAATCCCGCGCACTCCTCAGGCGAAGATCGGGACTATCCGCAACGTGCGCATTCAGAATGTCAGCGGCCGGGCCGAGAACAGCGTCCGTGTGAACGGCACTCCGGAGGGCCGCATTCGCGATGTCGCGCTTGAGAACGTCGCTGTCATTCTCGACCGCTGGACGCCCTACCGTGGTGGGTTGTTCGATAACAGGCCGACGACAGCCTACCCGGATATCGAGCCGCATGGAAACCCGGGCTTCAGCATCCGTCACGCGGACAACGTCGTCCTGAAGAATTGCAGTGTTGAGTGGGGAGCCAAGAGGCCGGACTATTTCACTCACGCCTTGGAAGCTCAGGATGTGACTAAACTGCAGCTCACACAATTCGCCGGCGAGGCCGCACATCCGGACCGTGACGCGGCGATCTTGATTAACTAAATCATTTCCTCGCGTGGGAAGCTCGAGAAGGGAAGGGACGGGATGTGCCTGGATGGCTGTACCCCCTCAGTTACGTGCGGACGCTCGGGCACCGATGATATTCCAACAAGTGCATCAATCTTCTTTCGCCCCTCCAGGGCTCTATTCTGGCTCGATCCGTTACCGGGGGTTTGCTGCGCTCACCCCCGGCTACTCTCTCGCGGCCTTCCAGGGTGGCATCCCCAATCCCCGCACATAACTGAGGGGGTACGGGGGGCTCTGCTTTTTTGTTGACCCCGATTGGATACCTTTGAAATGATCCTTCTCTGTGGCGCTCAGCCTTGCTGACTGGCAGCCATGGAGTCTGGCTAATGAGCCATGTCTTGCAAGACAAATCCGGCTCGCCTGGTGAGCCGATAATAGGGAGGATGAAGCATGTCTGAACGCGAAGATTTCCCGTCTCGCGAGTCGTCAAAATCAACGGCAACGCGCAATGATTCTCACATATCTCGCGACAATATTGGCCGGCGGGCGTTTCTTTCAGGCGCCGTCGGGATCACCGCGGCGTCGTACCTCCGGGTTCTCGGCGCCAATGAAACGCTCCAATTGGGCGTCATCGGTGTCGGCGACCGTGGCCGCTCGGATATGGACCAGTTTCTGGCCAACTCCAACGTGCACATCGGAGCTCTGTGTGACATTTATGCCGATCAGATTGACCGGGGGCGTAGGAAGGCCACCGATGCCAAGAGTTTTTCGGATCACAGAAAGCTGCTGGAAATGAAGGAGCTGGATGCGGTCCTGATCGCCACCCCTGACCACTGGCACGCCACCTGCGCCATCGATGCCTTGAACGCCGGAAAAGACGTTTACATCGAAAAGCCCCTCACGCGCACCATCGAGGAAGGTCCTGAAATCGTCAAGGCCGCCCGGGTCAACGAGCGCGTGTGCCAGGTCGGTATGCAGCAGCGCTCCGGCAAGCATTACCTTCAGGCCAAGAAGGAATACTTCGACAGCGGGAAACTTGGCAAAATCACACTCGCCCGCACCTGGTGGCACGGCAACAGCTATCACCTTCGCAAGGCGCCCGAATCTCTGCAGCAGAAGCCTGCAAACCTCGATTGGACGCGCTTCCTCGGCTCCTTGAAGTGGCGCGACTGGGATCCACAGCAATACTACAACTGGCGTGCCTACCTGGACTTCGGTGGCGGGCAGGTCACCGACCTCTTCACCCACTGGATCGACGTAGTGCACATGTTTTTGGGTCAGGAGATTCCCAAGTCAGCCTCCGCCGCAGGCGGAGTCTACGCCTATAAGGACGGGCGCACAGCTCCGGATACCATTAACGTCCTGCTCGAATACCCAGCCGACTTCACGGCGACGTTTGAGGCCACGCTCGTTCCTGGAATCACGGGTGCTGCCGTTGAGATTTGCGGCACAGAAGGCCGCCTTTTGATCGATCGCCAGCACTTCGAGTTCCGTCCGAAGGGTAGGGGCGCTCAACCGATCGTCGTGAATGCCGAGCGGGACCGGCCCGGCGGCGATCTCCTGACCCTCGATCACGTCAAGAATTTCCTCGAGTGCGTGCGCACGCGTCAACGGCCCAATGGCGACGTATTGATTGGCCACCGCTCCGCACAAGCTTCCCATCTGGGCAACATCGCCTACGTCCAGAAGCGGCGCCTTGACTTTGATCCCCAGCGCGAAGAAATCCTGCCGTTCTGACGGAATGCACTTGTGATGGGAATCATCAGATGCCGTTGTGGATGAGCACTATATCATCGGGGGGAAAAACCTCGGCAACCTGTCCACCCGCGCGCCCGCGGCGGAGAGCCAAGCGGTTTCTAGCTGTGCTCGGTATGATTTACCTGCTGCCGCTCTTCATCGCCCTCTGCGCATACCTGTTTCGCGGACCTCAGGAGCACTGGTCGCGCGCGGACCGGTCCTCCGCAGGCATTGCCCCCGATCCAGCCCACACCCCTGACGCCCTGGTGCAGCTGTATGCGGCGCGCACATATGGCTGGCGCGGGATCTTTGGCCTGCACACCTGGTTGGCCCTGAAGCCTGCACATGCGGCTGTTTGGGAGCGATTCGAGGTGGTGGGCTTTGGGGTGAATCGCGGACGCCCGGCGATGCGCATCGGTCCGGGCGTACCGGACGCGCGTTGGTACGGTAACGACCCAACCCTGCTTGGAGAACTCCGCGGCCCAAAGGCTGACGCCGCTATCCCGCTTCTGCGCGCTGCAGCCGCTGACTACCCTTACCCAAACCAATACACCGTGTGGCCGGGGCCGAACAGCAACACCTTCATCGCCCATCTCGCGCGCCGGGTGCCGGAACTGTGCGTCGATTTGCCAGCCAATGCAATCGGCAAGGACTACCCGGTCGACGGCGTATTTGCGCGCACGCCGAGCGGAACCGGCTGGCAGGTCTCGCTTGGCGGGATCATTGGCATTGCGGTGGGCTTCGTGGAGGGCATTGAGGTGAATCTGCTTGGGCTGAATGCGGGAGTGGACTTCAGGCGTCCGGCGTTACGCCTGCCGGGCGTCGGCCGGCTGGGGATGCACTGACAGAAGACACCTCTAATCTCAGGTTTTCAATTCCCCTCTGTTTTCTACCAGCCGGCAACGCAATATCCGGTTCGCCAAGGCAAACTACTCCCTTGAACGTCCAGCACGAGTCTTGAGATGACAGAGGCCGGAACGTGTGCGCCCACCAGGCCGTTCCAGATGTGTGTGCGACGTGTCGGCTCGAAAACGTCGGCCTTCAGCTACTTTTTGGTTATCTTGAAATCGCCCTTGCGGTTGTCGTGACTCCAGCTTCCTGTCATCGTGGTCTTTTCGACCTTGCCATCGACCAGGTAATGGATGGTTGCGCCGCGACGATTTTTGGCATCCGCTTCGAAGTGCACGGCGCCGGTCTTAGGATCGAAAGTCGACTTTTGCAGCTCAACCGCGTTCGGGCCGGGATTGATGGTGCCGGTCAGCTTCTTGCCGTCCCACTTCAGTTCGACGGTAACCTGATTTCGATCCTCAGGACTCGGTCCCCAATCGCCGACCCAGGTACCGCTCAGGGGATCCACGCCAGCCTTCTGCGCAAAGGCAGACGCCGCAATCACCAAACAGACGGTCAGGCAAACAAAATGCAGGGTTTTTGCTCGCATCTCTCCTCCTAGAAACTTGGATTGCGCAATACTAGCACAGCCACAGGCTTTATTGAACCTTCGCCCGCCTGGGTACGTATAGTCTAAACAATGATCAACCTAAAGTTTGCGCTGCGCATGCTTTTCAAGACACCGTTCGTGACCATCATTGCCATAGTCTCGCTTTCGCTGGGCATCGGTGCGAATGCGGCGATCTTCTCCCTCTTCAGCCAGATGCTCCTGCGCGCCCTGCCGGTGCAGGAGCCGGACCGGCTCGTCAACCTGGCTGCGCCGGGGCCGAAGCCTGGGTCGCAGTCGTGCAACCAGGCGGGCGACTGCGACGAGGTGTTCAGCTACCCGATGTTTCGCGACTTGGAACGCGTCCAGACCGTCTTCACCGGCATCGCGGCCCATCGCCTGTTCAGCGCGAACCTCGCCGCCCGCGGCCAGACCCTGAATGGAGAGGGGATGCTCGTCTCGGGCAGTTACTTTCCCGTGCTCGGCGTCCGACCGGTGCTCGGACGGTTGCTCGGGCCGGATGACGGCCGCACCAGCGGTGAGTCGCATGTAGTGGTGCTGAGTCACGCGTACTGGCAGACACGCTTCGCCCGGGACCCGGGGGTGCTTAACCAGCCGCTCATTGTCAACGGCCAGGAGATGACGATCGTCGGCGTCGCCGCGCGCGGCTTCGATGGAACAACGCTCGGGGCAAAGCCGCAGGTGTTCGTGCCGATAACGATGCGCGAGTCCATGCAGCCAGGCTTCAAGGGCTTCGACAATCGCCGGAACTACTGGGCGTATCTGTTTGCACGGCTGAAGCCGGGAATTTCGCTGGAGCAGGCGCGTACGGCTCTCAACGGCCAGTATCACGCGATTATCAATGACGTCGAAGCGCCGCTCCAGAAGGGCATGAGTGAGCAGACCATGGCACGATTCAGGGCGAAGCCCGTCATCCTTGAGCAGGGTGCGCGCGGGCAGACTCTCATGTCCGGCGAGGCGAAGAAGCCGCTGAGATTGCTTCTGGGCGTCACGGCGTTCGTGTTGATCATCGCGTGCGCGAACGTCGCCAATCTGCTCCTGGCGCGTGGTGCGGCGCGGGCGGGAGAGATGGCCGTGCGGCTTTCGATTGGCGCGAGCCGCCGGCAGCTCGTCTCGCAGTTGCTCGCCGAGTCCTGCCTGCTGGCAGTATTTGCCGGCGGCACCAGCCTGGTCGTTGCCCGTTGGACGTTGGATCTGATCGCATCGCTCCTTCCCGCGGAAGTGGCAGCGACGCTTCAGTTCGAGCTGGACCCGCCGTCCCTTCTCTTCGCCGCCGCGCTGACGCTTGGCACAGGTCTGCTCTTCGGGCTGTTCCCGGCGCTCCACAGCACGCGTCCCGATCTGATGTCGTCGCTCAAAGGCCAGGCGGGCCAGCGGTCCGGCGCGCGCTCGGCGGCTCGCTTCCGCGCCGCGCTCGCAACTGCGCAAATCGCCTTATCGCTGGCGCTCCTGTTCGGAGCGGGGCTCTTCCTCAGGAGCCTGTTCAACGTTAGCCGAGTGGATCTCGGCCTGAAAGTCGAAAACGTCATCACCTTCGGCATCTCGCCGGCGCTGAACGGCTACACGCCTCAGCGCTCGCTTCAGTTGTTCGAGCGTCTCGAAGATGAACTTGCTGTGCTGCCCGGCGTAACCAGTGTCACAGATTCGCTTGTCCCCCTGCTCGGCGGAAGCAACTGGGGCCACGACGTGTCGGTAGAGGGTCTCAAGGCCGGGCCTGACACCGACATGAACTCGCGTTACAACGAGGTAGGCCCCGCCTACTTCCGCACGCTCGGCATTCCCTTGATTTCCGGCCGCGAGTTCACCCGCTCCGACGCCGCCGGCGCGCCGAAAGCAGCCATCGTCAACGAGGAGTTCGCCAAGAAGTTCAACCTCGGACGCGAAGCTGTTGGCAAGCGCATTGGCGATCGCGGCGGGAAGCTCGACACCGAAATCGTCGGCCTTGTGCAGAACGCGAAGTACAGCCAAGTGAAACTGGATGTGCCGCCGCTGTTTTTCCGTCCATACCGGCAGGACGATCAGCTCGGATTCCTCACCTTCTATGTCCGGACGTCTCTAAACCCTGAGCAGTTCCTCTCGACCATCTCAAAAGTGGTGGCGCGGCTCGATCCGAACCTTCCGGTCGAGAACTTGCGGACAATGCCGCAGCAAGTGCGGGAGAACGTGTTTCTAGACCGCGTCATCAGCGTCCTATCGGCGGCGTTCGCCTGCCTTGCGACTCTCCTCGCGGCGGTCGGACTCTACGGAGTGCTCGCTTACACGGTGGCGCAGCGCACACGGGAGATCGGGCTGCGCATGGCGCTCGGCGCGGCGCCGGCGCGCGTGCGCGCGATGGTGCTTCGGCAGGTAGGTGTAATGACGCTCATCGGGGGTGCGATCGGTCTGGCTGCGGCCATATCGCTCGGCCGCTTCGCGCAGGCGCTGCTGTATCAGCTCCAGGGCTCCGACCCTGTTGTGCTCACCGGTTCTGCCGTTGCGCTGACGCTTGTAGCGCTGGGTGCCGGCTTTATTCCGGCGCACCGCGCGTCACAGGTTGATCCAATGCAGGCACTGAGGTACGAGTAAGCGTCACCCTGGTGCCCCAATCTGCGCAGCGTCAGGCCTTGCCTCAAGTTAAAATCGGCGGCACCTGTCACCGACATTTCCTCAGACTTTGGTGAGAGAGGGGTTGACAGCCATAAATCAGATTATATGATGATATCTGACTTTTTGAGAGAGGATGCCATGAGGATCCTGACAGCTACGGAAATCAGCCGCAATTTCAGCCGTGTGCTTGATGAATTGGCGCGTGGGGGAGAGGAAGTTGTCGTCATGAGGGGCAAACACCCTGTGGCAAAGATGGTTCCTGGCGCGCTGCGGCTTACCGCGCTGGAAGTATTGGCAGATCTGTACCGTACACTCGACGACGCGGAGGGACGGGCTTGGCTAAAAGACGTGGCTAAGGCCGATCGCCAAGTCAAAAAGGAGATGCGCGACCCATGGGCGTGATTATCGATACCTCAGTCTGGATCGACGTGGAGCGCGGGAGACTGGCTCCTGCCGATGTGGCGGCGATTACGGGGGTGGAACCTGTTTATCTCGCTCCACCTGTTCTTGCCGAACTCGAATACGGTGTCCATCGGGCGCGAACACCCGACCAGCGGCAGAAGCGAGCGGCGGCAGTGGCGCGGATCAGGAAAAAGCCGTGTCTGGTCATAGACGCCGAAACAGGCATCACATTCGGTCGGCTAGCGGCGGACCTCGACACGGCTGGGCGTCCCTCAACGCATCGAATTCAGGATCTCTGGCTGGCCGCGCTCTCTGTGCAGCACAATCTCAAAGTTCTCACCCAAAACCCAAAGGACTTCCAAGGTATCCCGGGCCTCACGGTAGTGCCGATCCCCGGCGATCGGTCGTGATACCCGCTTCCTTTTTGCATCGATCTTGCCCGGACTGTGCCACTTTTGTCCCTGAAGGTAAAACCGATGGCAACATTTCGGCGCCAGCACCATGATCCCGGGCAATAGTGTTTCGGGTTACAGCAGCCTGGGGGTGCGTCCGCTCGAATGGCAAAACTTCAATCGCGTTTTCCAGTTCAAGGATGATCTTTCGAAAATCATCGGAAGCCACAACCTGAAGGTTGGCGCCCTGATCATGCGCAGCCGGAAAAACCAGGACAATCAGCCGAACGTAAACGGCGTGTTCAGCTTCGACACCCCGTGAGGTTGAGAAATGGACGCGGCGCATCTTCCACAACTCTGCGCCGCGTCCTGTTTTGGGCCCATCCTCCGGCTCGAGGCTGTGCTCTCGGGATCTGCATCAACACGTCTTCCTATTCCAGATATAAACAGGGGGCGTGCTCGTGGACACAAATCAGTATTGGGCTTTGTGTCTCTCCTCGACCATTACCAGGCCATTGCCGAATCTCTCCGGCAACTTGACCAAGGCGCTGAGATCCCCGAGGTTATACCCGTCCTTGATCTTTCCCAGTACCGCTACCTTCGCACCTTTACGGGGCACTCCTTTATCCGAGACAATCCACAATCTGCCGGTTCCGTCGTCGACACGATAAATCCCGTGCCCAGCAACCGAATAACTCTCAATGACCGTCCCCCTGATTCCGACGTCCTGATTGGTATAGCGGTGGGGGTCCGCCATAATCTGGTTGATACTTTTCTCTTCACAGGCCGCAAAGAATAGAGCTATCAGCGCCAATGTGCCCGGAATTGCCCTGCGCATGAATTTGCTTAACATATCATTCTCCATCGCCTGCCGTTGCAGTCTTTGCTCTTATAGACTGACTTTCAGGAGAATTGTCTCAATCAGAACATCCAGATGGGCAGAAGGACACGGAGAATCACGAAAAGGCAGAGATTTTCATGCGCGGGGGCACACCTCGGGTGCATGAGCAACTCTCATGAAACCTCCCGGCGAAAGGCGGCCGCGGCGGGTGCTACCCAGCTCTAAGGGTCCGTACAGGGTCGACGCTCGCCGCCCGCAGCGCCGGCAGAGCGGATCCCAACAGTGCGATCAGCAAGAGCAGGGAAGCCACGCCAACGATTGCAACAGGGTTGGTCGGACTGACCCCGTAGAGCATGCTTCCTACGATTTCCGATAGGGCGAGAGATCCCCCGAGGCCGATGAGAATGCCCAGCACAGAGATGAGTAGGCCGCGCCCGACCACCATTCTCGCGATCCTCCTCCGGCCGGCTCCGAGCGCCATCCGGATGCCAACCTCGCGGGCGCGCTGGGCAACCCAGCATGAGATGACTCCGTAGACCCCCACAATCACCATCATCAGGGCCAGCCCGGCGAAGATCTCCATCAAGACCGTGTTGAAGCGCCTTCGCGCAGCGGCGCGATCGAATACCGCTTCCATCGTCCGGATGCCGGAGACGGGCTGCTCGGGGTCGATCGAAGCCACAGCCTCGCGCACGGCCCGTGCCAGCGTCAGTGGAGGGAGGGCCGTGCGGATGATCAGGTGCTTGGTGGCGCGGCCCGTCGACTCCAAGGACTGATAGACCTCCGGAAGCGGTGGGATCTCGAGACTCCACTGCGGCACGTCCTCGACCATGCCCACGATCTCTCCCGTCCAGTCGCGTTTCGGAGTGTTGGGGTAAATGCGCTTGCCGAGAGCGTTCCCCTTTGGCCAGTATTGTTGGGCGAACGCCCGGTTCACCACAATCTCCGACCGCGCCTCCGTCGCGCTCCCCGGCGCAAACAGCCGGCCGGCGAGCAGCGAGATTCCCATTGACCCAAAGTATTCGGGGGTCACCCAGGAGCGTTCGATTAGAGGACGATTGGCCTTGGGATCGTATTTCTCGTCTTCAACCAGATAACTGCCGTTCGTTCCGCCCTGCAGGGGCAGCTTGGTTGTGGCGCCGGCCTCCTGCACCCCCGGGATCGTGCGAACCCGCTCCAGAAGCAGGCTCCAGAACGCGGCCTGTGCCGGGATGTTGCCTTGGTAGCCTGATCCTTCCAGCGAGATGCTGGCTACCATGACGCGCTCGCTGTCGAAGCCGACGGGGGCCGACACTGCATTCAGATAGCTTTTGATCATCAGCGCGGCGCCGTTCGCCAACGCCAGCGCCAACGCAAACTGCGTGACCACGAGCGCGCTCTGGAACCGGGCCCGGCTTCGTCCCGACGTGAGCGTCCCCTGCCCCTCGCGCAGCACGCTGTTGATATCCAGGCGTGCGGCGGAGAGAGCGGGCGCAAGTCCGCAGAGTAGTCCGGTCGCCACCGTGACACCGATCGAAAACAGCAGGACCCATCCGTCGATCTGGATCGCGGAGGCCCGCTCAATGGTCGCGGGGACCATGCTACGCAAGGCTCCCATTCCACACGCGGCCAGGCCGACTCCGGCCACGCCTCCCGTACCCGAGAGCAGCAGGTTCTCGGTCAAGAACTGCCCGATGACGCGCGCCCTGCCCGCTCCCAGAGAGGTTCGGATCGCCACCTCCGACTGCCGCCCATTGCTGCGTGCAAACTGGATGCTCGCCACGTTGGCGCATGAAATCAGCAGCACTACACCGACGGCGGCCAGCAGGAACCCTACCGATTTCCGTACTTCCCCCACCATCAATTCCTTGAGCGGCAGCAGCCAGGCGCTGACTCTGGCGCTCGAATTCGGATACTGCTTCGCCAGGGCGGCGGCGATGCCCTTGATGTCCTCCTCGGCCGCCTGCTGGGAGACGCCGCGCTTGAGCCGGCCAATGGCGGCCAGCCAGTGGCTGTCGCGCTCGCTGTCGGCCCGGGAGAGTTGCACCGGCGCCCAAAGTTCGGGGCTCGCATCGGCTCTCCACAGCCGGGGACTGTGATATCCAGCGGGCATGACTCCCACCACAGTGAAAACTTCCCGGTTCACATTGATCCTGCGGCCGAGGATGCTCGGATCGCCGCCGAAGCGGCGTTTCCAGAGGCCGTAGCTGAGTAGGACTACCCGCTCCTTTTCCGCTTCCTCCCGGTCTGTAAAGAGCCGGCCCGCGGCCGGTTCGATCCCGACGGCCCGCAGGAAGCTGGCAGTGCAAATAGAGGCCCAGACGCGCTCCGGTGTGCCATCACGCGAAAGGTTGACCCAGCGCAGCGTCTGAACGCCGAGCTCCTCAAACGACCTGTTCCTTTCCCTGTAATCGAAGTAGTCGGGGCTCGAGAGCGGCTGGCGCGAACGCTCCTCGGGCGGTCCCTGCCACACCACCATTAAACGGTCGGGCTCCGGGTAGGGAAGGGGCGCGAGAAGAAGGGCCCTCTGCACGCTGAAGATCGCCGTGGTAGCGCCAATGCCTAACGCCAGCGAGAGAACGCAGACTGCCGTGGATCCCGGAGCGCGGCGGAGGATCCGCGCCGCATATCGAAGATCCCGCACAACCGTCTCCACCACCGGAAGCCCGCTTCGGTCCCGGCAGGCTTCTTTGGCCAGCTCCAGGCCACCAGATTTGATGAGGGCGTCGCGACGAGCCTGCTCAGGAGTCATCCCGGAGCGGATGTTATCTTCGATGTGCATCTGGAGATGACTCTCAAGCTCCTCCGCCAACTCGCGGTCCTTTCGCTGATTGTCGAACAGACCGCTTAGGCGGCATAGAAATGCGCGTATTGCGCTCATCAGGCCTCCTCGGATGGAGAAAGGAATCGGCCAACGATTGCCGTTCTCTGCTCCCAGCGCCGCGCTTCGCTCTCGAGCTGCATCTTGCCGGCATGCGTAAGCGAATAGTACTTCGCTCGGCGATTGTTGTCCGATACCCCCCATTTCGCAGAGATGTAACCCTCTTGTTCCAGTTTGAGAAGGGTTGGGTACAAGGTTCCGTACAGGACCGTCAACTGATTTCCACTGGTCTGCTCGATGCGGCGCGCGATGCCGTATCCGTGGAGAGGCCCCATTGTCTCCAGCGTCTTCAGCACCATCAATGCGAGGGTGCCCTGCCAAACATCCATCTTGTCATTCATGATGCTCCTATTGGCTTCCAATATCAGGGTGCCATATCTTTTATTGGAAAGCAATAGGAAGGTATGACAATCGGAGACCAGGATCCGGAAGTCCGATTCGATGAAGATTGACGAAAAAGCGCACGGCTCTTTGGCCTTGCGACACGCGGGCCCATGCGGTGGAAGCACTGGCTTGTCCGATCTGTGGAGATCCGTAAATCCGTGTCCGATTTTTGTCTCCGCGTTCTCGGGGAGAGTAGGGTCGCATCTGTAGAATGAAGTTACTAAATTAGAGACTCATCCATAAGTCGATGCCTGCTGCAGTTGAGGGACGCGTTCAGCTTGGTAGTTCCATGTGGTAGGGCGACGGGGTTCTAATCTGGAAACTCCATTCTACAGATGCGACCCCATTCTCGGTAATGGCTCAATAATGCCATCATACTTTACATTTGGTTGATGTAAACGCATAATATGATGGCAATGTTTCCAAGACCGTTCTGGCTGCAGCGCATTGAGGACGCTTGGCGGGAAGCACCAATCGCCTGGCTCTCCGGCGTCCGCCGTTGTGGAAAAACCACGCTGGCGGAAGGCCTCGACCAAAACCGCATCCTCTATATTAACTGTGACCTGCCCACTGTCGAGGACATGGTGCGCGATCCTCGGGTCTTCTTCCGCTCCTGCGCCAAGGAGGCCGTGGTATTCGACGAGATTCACCAACTTCGTGACCCCGCGCGCGTGCTGAAAATCGGCGCCGACGCATTTCCAAATTTGAAGATTCTGGCCACCGGTTTCTCGACACTGGCGGCCAGCAAGAAGTTCCGGGATACATTGACCGGCCGCAAACGCATGGTGCATCTGGTACCAGTGCTTTGGGATGAATTGCCGGCTTTCGGCGTTTCCTTATCGCAGCGGCTATTCCTCGGCGGATTACCGGGCGCGCTCCTGGCAGAATCGAAGAAGCCCGGACCTTATCGGGAGTGGATGGATCTGTTCTTTGCCCGCGACATCCAGCGGCTTTTCGGTTTCCGGGATATGAACCGGTTCAACGCTCTGTTCGAATACATCCTGCGTCGGAGCGGCGGCCAGTTCGAAGTCACCAAGACGGCATCCGCATTGGGAATTACACGCCCGACGGTCGAAAGCCACCTTCGCGCCCTCGAGATCACACATGCCGCAACCGTCGTCCGCCCATTCCATGGTAGCGGCCGGCAGGAACTCGTGAAGCAGCCCAAGGTCTACGGCTTCGACACCGGCTTCGTGAGTTTCGCGCGTGGATGGGATCCTTTGCGGCCGGACGACTTCGGACCATTGTGGGAACATCTCGTGCTGGAGCACCTCCAAGCCCGTTTCCCGTACACGCCCGCTCGCTACTGGCGCGACAAGTCTGGCCGTGAGGTGGACTTCGTGCTCGCGCACCGCAGAGACGAGGTGGACGCCATCGAGTGCAAATGGGATCCTGGCGCATTCGATAGCTCCGTCCTGCAAGTTTTCCGCAGCTATTATCCAAAGGGGCTAAATTATCTCGTCACCCCCTCCGGAGATCCGGCCCACACACAGCAGTTTGGTTCGTTGGAGATCCGCGTCTGCACGCCGTCGGAGCTTCATCCGTAATGCTCAATCTTCTGGCCTCTTTACGAGACAGCCAGCCCATCACGGACAACATCACGCCTATGACCTTTCCTCGGCACAGCAAAGAGACTAAGATACGCATCCGGAGGGCTCTGTGAATCGCAGCGATGTCATTCAGATTCTAAGCGCGAATCGGGAATCTCTGCGTCAGTTTTCGATAAAATCGCTATATCTCTTTGGCTCCGCCGCTCGTGATGAAGCGACCCCAGGATAGCGACGTTGACCTCCTCGTAGAGTTCGAGCAGGGCGCGTGCGTTGGCCTGTTTGAATTTGCACGCCTGTGGCGGTTTCTCAGCGAGTTGACTGGCCGCAATGTGGATCTGGTTACTCGAAGGGGGCTCCATAGAGAGCTGAGAGACGATATTCTGAACGAGGCTATCCGTGCCGCCTAGACAGTGGGTACTGTGCATTAGAGACATCCTTTCCGCAGGGGCCGATGACGAGATCCTCTGGGGCACGGTCAAGAACGACTTTCCGGAACTGATAACGCCATCGAGCGGCATTTTGCAGAGATCCCAATGAAGCTGCTGGAAGGGAACGAAAAGGAGGTGCGGATGGGAAAAATGAGTCAGCACACGCAACCCAGGCGAGATTTTCCGAGAAGCCTCAGATACACGTTAGGTGCGGCCGCGGCCCTGTTTCTGTTTGTGGCGCTTTCCGGAGCCCGCGCTCAACTTCCGCGCCGCCCGAACCTGCCGCCCGATATATGGGTAAAAGAAGATTCGTTGCGAGACTTGAGCAAAGCCCTGAGGTTCCATGCCTCTTTCGACAGTGGCCCGGATGCCGACTTCGGATTCGGGAACAGGAAGATTTACACCGCGGCATCCTACAAAGCCCTCCAGGACTCTAAACCCGGGATCGGCAACCCGGATGTCGTCATCGCAAAAGGGCAGGGTCGCTTTGGGGACGCCCTGCAGTTCCGCAAGAAAAACACCATGGCCGTCTTCTTCTGGGCTGAAAACAACGTGCCTTACAGCAACCGTGACTGGAAGGGAACGATCTCATTCTGGTTGAACTTGACCCCCGACGAGGATCTCGCGCCCGGCTACTGCGACCCAATCCAGGTGACAGACAAGGCATTCAACAACGCTGCGATATGGACCGATTTCACACGGGACGACAAGCCGCGTCATTTCAGGCTCGGTGTGTTCGGCGATTTGAAGGTCTGGAACCCGAAGGGCCTTCCTCCAGAGCAGGACGCGAATTTCAATCAGCGGACGATCGTTGTGACTCAGCCGCCATTCACCCGAGGCAAGTGGACCCACGTGGTTATCACGTGGACAGCGCTGAACACCAAAAACGGAGGCGTCGCCAGACTCTATCTGAACGGCCAGCCTCAGGGTTCCGCGAAGGACATTCGCGAACCGTTCACCTGGAACGTTTCGCAGTCGACGATTCGTCTCGGCGTGAATTATGTCGGTCTTTGGGACGAGCTTTCCGTATTCGATCGGGCTCTCGGCGACAAGGAGGTTGAAACGCTCTATCAGCTGAAGCACGGCGTTGGATCTCTTCGCAAGTAGATAAAGGGACACTCCGGTTTTTCAGTATGGATTCCTTACCATGAAGCCGGACGGCTGACAGCTCTTTGATCCATGCATGTTCTGCAGAGCTGAAAAACCGGAATGTCCCCGCCGCGATAGGATGCTCGTGTTTGTGCGAAGAATCATACCGGCGATTATCCGATCTGGCACCGCAGGATCCATTTATTGAAGGACGCGGAACATGCTCTCCCTCCCCCAAATATTCACCTCAGGTTGGCATCTCGTAATGATCTTGTTGGGCGTACTCGGACTCGCCAGGCCGGCGGACACCAGTCGGGCCTCGTCTCCCGAGTCCGGCCTCCTATTCTACCTCTCCGGAGAACACGGCCTCACGGCAGACTACTCAGCCGGCGGTACCCCGGAGCCCAACTTCGCCTCTGACGTTACGACGATACCCGATGGGGCACGGGGTGCGGGTATCCGCTGCGGAAACCTCCAGCGCTATTCTTACTGGGCTCCCGGGAACATTTACGCGCAGCGGGGGAGCCTGGCATTTTTCTGGCGCTCGAGGGAACCGGCCGGCCCCACGGAGTTCCCTATCTTCCGCGTGGCGTACGCCGATCACTCGAGCTGGGACATGGTCTGGCTGCGCATTGACTATAACAGTCACGGCTTCGACGCCTTTGTTACGGATGCAAGCCTCTCGCGCATCCGCGTCTCATATGCCATTCCGCAGTTCCCGGCGCCTGATCGGTGGACTCATCTCGCCATATCATGGGATGAAACACAGGGTATTCGTTTCTACGTCAGCGGCAAGCGCGTTGCCTCGAAGGACGCCGCCGCCGTTTTGTCCACTGGCCTGGATCAATTCGGCCCCCACTCCCGCATTATCAGTCCGCACCAGGTGCAGAGCGACTACAACTTTGTGCGTGGAGGCGACATCGACGAGGTTCGCATCTATGATCGCATGCTTTCCGACGAGGCAATCGCAGCCCTGGCCAAGCTTGAGGAATGCGGTTCGCTCGCGCCCATGCCGGTCCGCGACCTTGCCGAGCCGCGATGGCGCAACGAGTGGTGGCTGCGCTACGGCTGGAACCGGCCGGAGGACCCTCCTCCGTATCTTTCCGGTCCCAAGTGGAGCGTGCGGAAGGTCGAGATCCATGACGCATACGACCTGAAGCGCTGGTGGTGGAAGGCCAATGACGGCATTCGCGAAACAACCTGGCCCGGAGTCTACAATCGGTCGCGCCTTCCCGGGCGCAATGACTACTTCCAGCTCCCCGATTGGGACTGCTATTCGTTGTCCGGCAAATCCGTCACCTTCACAATGCCCGAGGAGCCCTGGAACCAGCTCGAGATTTCGGGTGCCGCGTGGGGACGAGTCAGCCTTATGGAAGGGAAAGCGCCGGGTGGCTTACAAGATCGGCCTCTTTTCCAACGTCCGTCCGGCCAGGAGAAAACCGTGCACCATCTGGCGGCACCACTGGTCGGCAAAAAGGTCCTCTTCGAAAATGTCGAGCAGGAGCAACCGATCGGCGAATTCGCAGCGTACTACGTGCGAGCAGGAAGCGAGCCCACGGGCACGAAAAAGCTCGAATATCAGCTGGCATCGGTATCACCTCGCCAGGGAAGTCTGTCCATGCTGGTCAGCTACATCGCCGGGCGCCATGTGCCCGACGAGCGCGCGCTCCTGGTTGCGGAGCCGGTCCGAGGTTCGCCTCCCGCCGGACAGGTTGAGCGTGCGCCCCTGCCAAAGTTCTCTTTACCACTGGTCCATATCCTCATCCCCTGCGAGGCAACTGATCCGGACTACCAACTAGACCGTGTTGACGGTGGGCTCGACGGCATTGCCATCGATCTTCCGCCCCTTTCAGTGAAGCCGACCCATGGCAACTTGCTCCCGCTTAACATTCAAGTCAAGGATCCCCTCTGGCCGATGCGCAACATGCTCGACTTCACCTTCAGCGTGAAGCCTGGCGAGGCGAAGACGCTATGGCTCGACCTGAGGGATCGGATCCTTCCTC
>Ga0315277_10002220_pt1 | contig 27270 bp, 20 predicted proteins | sample YL17G05_15_MG_FD_203695 | JGI IMG/M metagenome (GOLD analysis project Ga0315277, IMG submission 203695) | Sediment microbial communities from Yellowstone Lake, YNP, Wyoming, USA - YL17G05_15 | ecosystem: Environmental > Aquatic > Freshwater > Lake > Sediment | place: USA: Wyoming | collected... | reverse complement strand
AAAGTGGTCCATAATCGCTCGCGGGAAGAGCATTGGCCAGTCAACCACCGCAAAGGCTCAAAGACGCCAAGAATCGCCAAGGATTCCTTTCAGCCCAGGTTGGGGTCGTAACATCGCTAGTTACTGCAGTCATGTGCATGCCCCCATTCAATAATCGGCAGATTTCGCAGATTTAAGCGAACCAAGAGCTAATCTGCGCAATCTGCGGATTCTATCTGTTGATTTCCAGCTTGAGGGTTTTGATCGCATAGGGGCTTGCCTTCAGAAGCTTCTGGCCGGCCGGCCCAGCGTCTTCCTCCAGCAAATTCACCTCGCGAAACTCCCGCTTTTGGCCCAGGAATTCAACCGCCGTCTCAGCCTGAGATCCTTCGATTTCGTACACGCGCAGCAGGATTGCCGAGTCGAGATCGGATTTCTTGACAGCGCTGATGACGAGATTGGGAGTGCCCAGGGCAGAGAACGATCGACTGGGCGGCAGAGACTTGCGCGAAATTCGGTCGGCCACGCTCACCGGCAGGAGAGGATTGTTGAAATCCATGCCGGCCCTGTAAGCCTTGCCGGCCTTCCAATCGCCGCGCGCCGAAGAAAGCGAATATCGGAAGACATAGGTCCCGCATGGTGGATATTGCATCGAAGTTACCTGCTGGTCCCGGACGACTTTTACGGAGGTGTAGCGCGGGCCGCGCAACATCTCGGCGCGAATTAGCTGATCTCCGATCTTCATCAATTGATGATTGGCGGCGATCGTCAGACCCCACTCTTCAGCCAGGCGCCCGTCCGACCGAGGCTTGCCCGAGCACCCGCGCAATCTCGAGCGGCAAAAACTCGGGGCAGCCAGCGAATTGCCAGGCTTTCTGCCGCTCAGAAACCGATTCCCGCCCGGCAATTCGCGGGCTACCCCGAGTTCTCCCCCGATTTCCTTCCTTGCCTCTCCGAGTTCCCCTTGTGCTCCCGAATAGAAATGCTTATAAGTGATCATGACATCGCCGGGGCGCTCTGTGTTGCCGTGATCAATCAAACCGTGGCCCGGCATTTCTTTCCCAATGAGGACCCCATCGGCAAGAGAATCCATGTGACAAATGGACTGGAAACCTTCCGTGAGATCGTGGGGGATGCAGGGGACGTCAAACACTACGGTCTGGACAGGGAAATCCCTCTGCAAACCTACGAACCTTGTCTCCAACGGCCGTTCTCTTCGATGATTGTGGTGCTGCGGGGAGCTAAAGTTTTCCCGGGCGGATAGGCATTGCTCGACTCTGGGCACTTGTGCAATAAGGAGATAGCAAAATCCGCGTGAAATAACTGCCAACTGACCCACTCGGGCCGGCCGGCAAAAAAGCCAAGAGTCCATCACCAGAGGATTTGAATCAGCTCGTCGACGGCGTCATACGGAAACTCCAGGGCTCGGGATTGGATGCACGTCCCCTCGAGAGGGTGCGGGAAACAGCCTGCACAAACTCCTCCGAGTGGCTGGGTGAGTTGGGACTCGCCGTCCAGGAGGTGCAGGATCAGAGCATCGCTGATATCTCGATCGGAAATGACTTGGCCACCATAATGGTTGAGGTCCGCACAGTCTGGCCGAACATACCTCGAGCCAGGAAGCACGACAAGATCCATCCCGAATTGAAGCACATGCTCTGGCTGAATCGCTGGGTGGGTACCCCACTCATGGGGCTGATCGCGGCCGGCATCTTTCTGTCGGTAATCCGCGCTGCTATGAAAGGAGATGAGGATTGGCCGCTGATGGCGCTGCGCGCCTCCATCGGAATGCTTTTCGTTTGGGCCGCATGCTATGCATGTTGCAGTGCGACATGGTATCGGCGCGTTTCCTGGCTCGTACAACACACCGACGCGATTCCCGCAAACGTCCGCTTCGGATGGATTGAGCATGCGCTGGTTGCGACAATCCACCTTGCCACACCCGGGCAATTTGTGGGGCGGATCGTCCCCTGCAGCCCCCCGAATTGGAATGTCGAAGGGCTGAAAGGAGAGGAGATTCTTGCCTGTGTCGATCCTGAACCCCTGGGTCCGATCGTGCTCAGGACTCCCAACGGCCTTATCTGGCCCCTCGAGCGCGGACGTGTTGAGGCATTGAAACCGAGTGAGCCGGACTGATGGCGACACCCGATGGCAACGGGAGAAAGTTTTGATCGAGATGGCATTTATGTGCAAATCTCGCGGGACCACGAGCTGGCCTTTTGCCGCGTCCTTGCCGAATTGGAAGCGCGCCCGCTGCCCGGTCCGCAAAGCTGTGAGCGATGACTATGCGGAAGCGGCTTGATCTGAAAGCACAAAAACCGAACCGCCCCTCGAAATAAGGGACGCTCACCTATATTGATGCTATATTCAATTTCACCCGATTCTCCGTGGGAAATTGGCAACGCTCCCCTTTATTTGCACGGTTGTAGGACTCCCGTCCCTGCTATCGCAAGAGGCAAGACTCCCAGATTTTCCTTCTCTCGCCAGCAGTGCCTGAGATTTTTTCGCTCAATTCAGACGGAGGCCAGTTAGAAAGGGTTACGTAGGAAATATCGCTCGAACCGAAGGCAGCGGTTCTTCATTTTCTCTCGCGCGCGTTTCGAACCAGGAGCATCTCAAATGCCGAGAATTGCGAGAGTTGTCGTACCTGGAATTCCTCACGATGTCACTCAGCGGGGCAATCGCCGAAGTGACGTTTTCTTCAGCGATGCAGATCGCCAGAGATACCTTCAGCTCGTCCTCCAATACTCCATCCAGCATGGACTGCAGATCCTTGCGTATTGTCTCATGACAAACCATGTCCACCTCATCTGCATTCCTTCTCTGGCAAGGACACCGGCTTTGGTTTTCAAGCCGGTGCACACGCGCTATGTCCAATACATAAATTGGCAACAGCGAATCTGCGGCCGCTTATGGCAGGGGCGGTTTTTCTCGTGCCCGCTGGACGAGTATCATCTATGGGCCGCTATACGCTATGTCGAGCGCAATCCGGTGCGCGCTGGAATCGTGCGCCGGGCGGAAGACTATCCGTGGAGCAGCGCGGCCGCCCACTGCGGCTTGCGCGATGATCCGTTACTGTGCTCGCTGCCGGAACCGCGCCCGGCAGCAACTACGAATTGGTCAGCATGGCTGGCGGATACGGACGATGAAAGGATACTCGCGAAACTTCGGCTCCATACTCGAACAGGGAGGCCGGTCGGAGACGATCGTTTAATCGCGGATTTGGAATTGCGCCTGGGGCGCAGGGTACATGCCTGGGCCGTCGGTCGGCCGAAAAGGCCAAAACCAGGGAAAGCGCCATGCTATTAGGGACTGTTACCTGCGAGAGACCCGACAGCATCCCCGGGTAAGATACAAATGCCCAACCATTGATATAGCGTCGCACGAAGCTGCGACCCCCGCGAAAATAACCGGCGTTCGCATGTTTTTGGGACTGCGTCAGTGCCATTCCCTTCGAAGGGAAGGCTGCGGTGGTTAGTGATTTGCGCTTCGCGGGGGAAAGCTCGGGACCACTGATCGGACCAACGACCTGATAATGGCCGTCCACGATATAGGACTGGTCTTGTGATCACAGGCAGCTCAGGAATCGCCTGCGTTCGTGATCTCACGTTGCCGGATTGTACTGCCGGAAGCTCGGTGTCCATCGATACTGGTGCCCTTCTCAGTGATACCCCCTCATCAAGCGGAATCTGGAGTTTCAGTGGTTTTTCCCAGGGCGATCTCCTCCTCCCCGACAGGAAAAGGAAGTGGCTGGAAATAGGTGAGCGTCCCCGGTCTCAACTCCAGACCATCAGTTGTGCGCACTCTAGAGGTTCAATTGACAAGTTTTTCCGCCGGTGGCGGAGTGACTGACTTGGGAGGACAATTCCAGTACAATTACACGACGACAATGCATCTGACGAAAAAAGCCGGCGTTTACCTGATTCTTGCCCTGGCCGCGATACTGCCGTATTCACGGATCTTCACCCTTGGTTTCACGAATTTCGACGATCCCGGTTATGTAACCCAGAATGTGCATGTGCGCGCGGGACTCACCAAAGATGGTCTCATCTGGGCCCTCACCAGCACCGGCCAGTCGAACTGGCACCCGGTAACCTGGCTCTCCCATATGCTCGACTGCCAGATCTACGGCCTTAACCCTGCAGGGCACCATATAACAAACCTGTTCTTTCACCTCGCGTGCACATTGTTGCTTTTCGGTGTGTTCCATCGCATGACAGGAGCCCTCGGCCGAAGCGCTCTCGTCGCAACGTTGTTCGCCGTTCATCCGCTTCATGTGGAATCGGTCGCCTGGGTAGCCGAGCGAAAAGATGTTCTGAGCACCTTTTTCTGGATGCTGACGATATGGGCTTATGTCCGCTACGCCAAGACGCGGCGGCCGGCCGATTATCTCTGGGTTATGATGTGGCTTGCTCTGGGTCTTGCTTCAAAACCGATGCTTGTTACGCTGCCGTTCGCGCTCCTGCTTCTGGATGTCTGGCCTTTGGAGCGCCTCGTGTTGCGGCGGCCGGCAAGAGCTGCCCGGCAAAATGACCTGCGGTCTTCCCTGCCGAACTTGAGGCCTTCGCTTAACTGGCCTGTGCTTCTGGAAAAGATTCCTCTTCTGCTTCTTGCGATCGCCTCTTCGATCGTGACATACATCGCGCAACAAAAAGAAGGTTCCGTTGTCTCTTTTCACCTCCTGCCATTTCACAGACGCCTCGCCAACGCAGTGGTAGCCTACGCATTATACGTTCGGAAGGCGTTCTGGCCCAGCGACCTAGCCGCCTTCTATCCTCGACCTGAACAGATTGATTCCTGGAGATTTGTGCTATCCATCATTTTTCTTGTACTCGTTACTTTTCAGGCCGTTCGTCTGTGGCGGAAGAGGCCGTACTTCGCCATGGGATGGTTGTGGTATCTCGGTACCCTCGTGCCGGTGATCGGCCTTGTCCAGGTCGGAGATCAGGCCCTGGCAGATCGATATACATATATTCCCCTCATCGGACTGTCAGTGCTGGCCGTTTGGGCGGGCGCGGATGTCCTGGCCCATTTTCAAATCCCCCGGCGCGTGATCGGTATCTCAGCGCTCGCGCTCGTTTCCGGCCTGGGAGTTCTGACCTGGCGGCAGGTAGGCTATTGGAAAAACAGTGTGACCCTTTTCAGCCGTGCAATAGCGGTCACGGGCGACAATGACCTGGCCTACTTGAATTTCGGCGCCGCTCTCGCCTCAGAAGGTAGGCTGGATGAAGCTGTTTCTCTGTACCAGGACATCCTTCGGAGGAAGCCGAATCTTCCGGACATACAGGCCAATCTTGGAATGATCATGGCCATGCAGGGAAAGAACGATCATGCTGCCGTGCATTACAGTATCGCCCTGCGCTTAGATCCCAGTCACCCCGAGGCGAACAACGGAATGGGGCTCGCCCTTGCATCAAGCGGAAAGCTGGCCGAGGCCACGGCTCATTTTCTCCAAGCGCTGCGGACCAGACCCCGGTATCCCGAAGCCAAATATAATCTGGGAATGGTTTTGGCCGCGCAGGGGAAACCGCAGCTCGCCATCGAGCAGCTGGACGAAGCCCTGAAGTTAAGACCGGACTACGCCGAAGCTCACGAGAAACTCGCGCTTGTCCTCGCCGGTCTGGGGAGACTCGATGAGGCGCTTCCGCATTACTCTGCGGCAGCCCGAGCAAAGCCGGAGGATGCCGAGTTCCATTATCGTTTTGGTTTAGCCCTATATCAGCGCCACCGGCTGAGAGATGCTATGCTCGAGTTGCGCAAAACCGTGCAACTCAAGCCGGGCTGGCCCGACGCGCTGAACACTCTGGCGTGGATTCTCGCTACCAATGACAGCACAACGACTGGGGATGCATCAGAGGCGGTTAGACTCGCAGAAAAAGCCGTCAAGTTGGCCGGGAAACCTGATGCTTCAATGCTCGACACACTGGCGGCAGCGTATGCGACAGGCGGTCGGTTTGCCGATGCCGTCAGAACTGCCGAAACGGCCGTCCGCCTGGCCACCGCTGCGGGAGACAAAAGCCTGGCCTCCGATATCGAACACCGTTGTCAACTCTACAGGTCGGGGCAAAACTATACGGAGAGAAGTCAATAACTTCTCGTTGGGCCAGGGGGAAATGTCGTGATAGGGTCGTATCTGTAGAATGAAGTTTTCAGATTAGAACTCCGTAACCCTACCACGCGGAACCACTAAGACGAACGCGTCCTTCGGACTTGCGGATGAGTCTCTAATCTAGAAACTTCATTCTACAGATACGACCCCACTCTTTTCGAGTTCAGCGCAACCATCTTCAGGCGTCGCGCACATCCAGGACGATCTTGATGGTACCTGGATCCTCGCGGTCGACCTTGTCAAAAGCCGCATCAGCTTCTCGAAGCGGCATCCGGCCGGTGATCAGGAGCTCGGGATGCAACAGGCCCCTGGAAAGCATCCGGATCGCGCGCGGGAATTCCCCTCTTGTCACGCGCGACGCAATCATCTGCGCTTCCTTGAGCACCAGCGTTTTGAAATGTACCGGGGAGAGTTGCTCTCCCAATCCGGCGGTCACAATTCGGCCGCCACTTCGGATCATCCTGACGGCTTGTCCCAGCGGCGGCTCCTGTGCTTCGAAGGCATGGTAGTGGCCGACACATTCTATGACGCAGTCCAATCCCACTCCGCCGGTCAATTCCATCACGCGCGCAACGGGATCCTCCAGACTGACATTTATGACGCAATCGGCGCCCAGCGCGCGCGCCCTTTCCAGCCGGAAGGGCTGGAAATCGGTCACGGCTGTCATGGAAGCACCTGAGCTGTGACAGAGGACGTCGAGTACCGAGAGACCAAGTCTGCCCGCGCCAAGTATGGCCACCGTCTCTCCAGGCTGGACTTGTCCCCTCTGTAGGATGTGGTGCCCGAGCCCGTACATCTCCACCATCGGCACGTGTTCCATGGCGACATTATCAGGCAAGGGGTAGATGTTGTTGGATGGCACCGCTATGTACTGGGCAAACCCTCCGTCAAGATCGACGCCGAGCAGCTTCAGTGTTCGGCAGGCATTAATGTGGCCGGTAAGGCAGGCAGGACAACCGTGGCACGAAAGGATGGGATCCACGGCCACACGATCGCCGATCTTCAAGCCTTTCACCTCTTGTCCCACTTCTTCCACGATCCCGCCGAATTCATGCCCCTGAATGGAGGGAAACTTGACCCGTTCATGAAACTCGCCCCTGTAAATGTGCAGGTCCGTGCCGCAGATGCCGGCATAGCGCGGCGAAATCATCACCTGGTCCGGTTTGATTTTCGGTTCGGGCGCTTCGCCCAGCCGGATTTCTCTATCCCCATAAAGGATCGCTGCCTTCATTGCATTATTCTCCTTCCGTCCTACTATGACTGGAAAAGTACAATCTCCATTATCGCATTCCCCCGCATATCGAAGCTGAGATGCGGGAGGAGGTGGAAGCGGCCAGCCGCACAGTCCACTGAGAAGCGGCAAGCGTAGATGCCCTTGCTCATTCTGTCCGTATACGTTCCGACGTAAGTGAGGCACTCGCACCGCTTCTGCGCCGTGCTCGTTCCGGAGGGCCGCGCTAGAGCTTCCATGGGCAGTATTGTAATGGGGCAGACCGGCCCAGTCACGCGAAGTGTTTTGATGCATTGTTCACATCTGGTGAATCGTGGTATTTTGCTGTTCATGGAGCTAAAAGAACTGCGCTGCCTGGTAGCCCTCTCGGAATTGTGCAGCATTTCGCTGGTCGCAGAGCAACTGCACCTGAGTCCGCCGGCCATTCATAAACAGCTCAAGGTCCTGGAGGGGGAACTGGGCGTTCGTCTGTATGAAAAAATCGGGCGGCGTTTGCAGCTGACTCAGCCTGCGGAAATTCTGCTCCCATACCTCAAAGACATGCTGGCGCAACACAACTCTGCACTTTCGGCGCTGGAAGAGTGGAAGGGCCTGAAGCGGGGGCTGGTGCGCATCGGCACCGGGCCGAGCACCTATATCCTGCCTGCCATCCTGAAGAAGTTCCGCCGCGCGAATCCTGGTGTGGAAATGCTGGTCGAGACGGGGAATACGCCTGTGCTTCTCGATAGCCTCGGCAGGGGTTCCCTTGATCTCGCTCTGTTGGTTTCGCCTGACCTGGTCGAGAAGCGAGATTTTTTCGTTGAAACCTCATGGAATTTCGAGCTGGTGCTGGTTTCGCACCTGCGCCACACTGCGGTGCGGCCGCACCTCGCCGATTTGAAAAACCACCGCTTTATCCTGTTTCGCAAAGGGTTGCGCCTGGAGGAGTCGGTCGATCGCTACTTCGCAGCGCATGGATTCGAGCCCAACGTCATCATGCGCTTTGACAACCCTGATTTCATCAGGTCCATGGTTTGCGCCGGGTTGGGTTCCTCCATGCTCCCTATGTGGGTTGTAGAGAAGGACGTGAAAGAGGGGCGCCTCAGCCTGATCCGCCAAGCGGAACCGCCGCTGTACTCGAAAATCGCATTGGTACGGCGGAAATCCACCTACCTGCCGCAGCCGGTACAGGCCTTCATCGCCAGTGCGCGCAGCCTCCAGGAGAAGAACCTGCGCCTGCTTACTGCATCCGCAGGTGCACTCCGCTGAGGTATAAAGACGAATTGTTTTTAACAGCGCGTCACTTTTCGTGAAAAGTGCGCCCCCGACTGTTTTCTCGCACGCCGTCCGTCACGAGGCGCTTGCTTCATTCCGGCTGCCCTGTTTCCTTTCTTCGTGTCTCCCGTCAAATTGCGGATTGCGGATCCCGGATTGCAGATTGTCAAAACAACATTTTCGTTTTTCAATCTGCAATCCGGAATCCGCAATCCGCAATTTCATCATGAGTGGACATTTGTGATGCGCTCGCGGTCCGCAATTACTATAATGGCAGTCTAGCACTGATAAGGATAGAACCCGCTTTCTTACCCAATCGGGAGGAGTCACTCATGAAACCTGTGAATCGGCGCAGTTTTTTGAAAAGCACCGGCAGCGTCGCCGCAGCCGCGGTGGCCGTGCCGCTGGTCAAGACGGCCTGGTCCAACACCAGCCCGAATGAAACCATCCGCATTGCAGTGATCGGCCTGAACGGACGCGGCCAGACCCACTATAGGGAGTGGTCCAAGATCCAGAATGTCGAAGTCGCCTACCTCGTCGACGTCGACGAAACAGTGATTCAAAGGCACGTGTCGGCAATGGAGAAGATTTCGCCCAAGAAGCCCAAAACCGCGGTCGACGTCCGCAAGGTGCTGGACGACAAGGAAGTCGATGCCATCTCAATTGCGACACCGGATCACTGGCACGCCCTGGCGACCATCTGGGGCTGCCAGGCAGGGAAGGACGTTTACGTCGAAAAGCCCACCTGCCACAACATCTGGGAAGGGCGCAAGATGGTGGAAGCGGCCCGCAAATACAACCGCATCGTCCAGGCGGGCATGCAGAACCGCAGCAACAGAAACGTGCAGGCGGCGATGAAGTTCCTGCACGACGGAGGAATCGGCGAAGTCTACATGGCCAAGGGCCTCTGCTTCAAGCCGCGGGACACCATAGGACGGAAGCCGGACAGCCCGGTGCCCGAAGGCCTCCACTATGACCTGTGGCTTGGGCCGGCGCAATATCGGCCGTTCAATCCGAACTATGTGCACTACAACTGGCACTGGTTCTGGGATTTCGGCTGCACCGATCTCGGCAACCAGGGGCCGCACCAGATGGATATAGCGCGCTGGGGCATGAACAAGCGCGAATATCCGGTGAGGATTCACTGCTCCGGCGGTTACTTTGTCTTCGACAGCGACCAGGAGACTCCCAACACCCAGCTTGCCACCCTCGAGTTTGCGGACGGCAAGATCCTCCAGTTCGAGGTCCGTGGACTCTATACCAACGCCGAAAACGGCATCACCATCGGGAACCTCTTCTACGGCTCCAAGGGCTGGATGCACCTCGACGGGTCGACGTGGAGGACTTTCATGGGGCGCAAGAACCAACCTGGCCCAAGCATGGAGTCCAAGGAAGGCGCTGCCGATCCGATGAACCTCCTGGGTACCGGAGACTCGGGACACTTCAAGAACTTCATCGATGCCATGCGGTCGCGGAAGATTTCGGATCAGAACGCTGAGATCGAGGAAGGGCAGCGCTCGACATCGTATTGCCACCTTGCCAACATCGCGTATCGCCTGAAGCGCCAGCTCCAGTTCGATTCGAACCTGGAATGCTTCGTAAACGATCCTCAGGCCGACGGGTACCTGACGCGCCATTACCGCGCGCCGTACGTAGTTCCCGAAAACGTCTAGCGGAAAAATCTGCCACGAATTACACGAATTTCACGAAAATATTTCTTAAAAATTCCGTGAGATTCGTGTAATTCGTGGCCAATTATTTCTTGGTGCTGTACCACTCTTCAATCTTCTTCACGGCGTCCGCGTTCTGCGCCACACTCAGCTCCGCGTTGTAGCCGAATCTCTTGCCGGATTTGGCTTCGAGTATTTCGTTTGCCTGATGGCGTGCATAACCGGCATCGTCGTCCTTCAGGATCTTGATCAGCGTGGCAAATCCTTCCCGATCTCCCAGAGTCAGCTGAGCCTTACCGATGGTGAGCTTCAGGAAATCGTCGTAGATGCTCGCCGCGGCCTGGCGCAGCGCGGGAATCGCGCGTGGATCCTGCTGCTTGCTCAGGGCCGTTACCGTTGCTTCCACCACCTGATCGGACTTGCTGCGCGCCAGGAGGCTGCTCAGTGCAGGCACGATGCGCGGATCGCTCAGGTCCCCCAGATGAGTTGCCCCATCCAGTTGATGCGCCTCCTCGGTATCGTTCAACTCGTTCAAGAGCAACTCCACGGGGCTGGCCGCCACGGTCGCGCTGACGGGCGCTGCCTTTCTGAAGTAGCCGAGGCCGACGATGAATACAACGGCGAAGAGAGCCATCCCCGCGAAGTTCAGGACTGCTCGCGTTCGGACGGTGGAGTGCAGGATGTAGTAGGCAGTCGCCGACAGAACTAGGAACAGGAAGAGCATCACGACGACCGCGGGACCTGTCGGATAATCCGAGTAGAAAGACCAGAAGATTCCCAGCGTGCTTGCCAGAATGGCCATCAGCCACCCGAGGAGCAACCTGCCGCGTATTGTCTCCGACCACATCTGCGCAATAACTGCCGGCACCACGAGATAAGAGAAGACAAGCAAGACTCCGACTATAGCCACGGACTTCGTGATGACGATGCCGAACGACATGTAGAAGAGAATGTCCCAAAATCGGATGTTGATGCCGGAGCCTTCCGCCACTTCGGGATCGATAGAGATGGCCAGGAACTTCCTCCGGAAGATCACATGAAACAGTCCGATGCTTCCATAGAGCAGGGCCATGTTGATCACGGATGGAAGCGATACCAGCAGCACGTCTCCCACGAGCATATGCTTCAGCTCTTCACCGCCCGTTGCGGATTTCGACAGGATCAAAATAGCCGCCGCGGAAGCGGCCGCGTAAATGATCCCGATGAAAGCTTCCTGCGGGACCCTCTCCTTGCGCATGCGGGCGACGGCGAAGGCGCCGGCGCCCACGAAAGTGAACGCCAGCGAAAACAGCGAAACCTTGAAGGCGTCCATGCCCGGATCGTATCCTAGCGTCAGCGCGTAGGTGGCGCCGAGCGCCGCGATTTGAGCCAGAGCTAGATCCACGAAGATCACCTTGCGGGCAATCACGTGGATACCGAGGTAGACGTGGTTGATGGAAAGAACTAGGCAGGCGAGAAAAGGAACCAGCATCCACCTAAGTTCCAACAGATCGGGAATATGTCTCTGCATGACCGCCGCCTTCTATAAAAATGACGAATGACGAACTGAGTCATCGAGCCATTGAAAAACATCCTTCCGAATGAGTGTTTTCAATGAATCAATGGCCCGATGGCTCAATGACTCAATTCGTCATTCCCTTCAGTGTTAACGACGCCCCCAGGCCTAGCTTCTGTTTCAGGGATGACTTGAGCGTTTGCCAAGGTACTCTGGCCTAGCCTTGAGTGCGGCCGTGAGTTCGCGGATCAGATGATCGATGAGATCGAAGTAGGTCTTGATGCCCGGCTCGCCTTCTACCTGGTTCGGCAGGATCACGACCGTCGTACCGGTGTGTCGCGCGATGTTGTTCGGCAACGACGCATCATAGAAGTTGTCGACCATGGTGAGCGGAATCTTCTCCGCTTGCACCAACTCCGTCACCTGCCGCACGTGCTGAGGTCCTGGCGGAATTCCCGGCCGCTCCTCGATTGTGCCCAAGAGCTGGATCCCGAAAACCCGGGCGAAGTAAACCCACACCTTGTGGAACTCTATTGTTTTAACACCCCGAAGGACCTCGGCTGCTTTAAGCCATCCTCCTGCGCGCGCCGACAGCGGCTGTCCGCCGAGCTGGTTGCTCTCGAGGAAACTGTGGAGCTGGTTGCTCCATGCAAGCCGGGTAAGCTTTTGGATGCCGATGAGCTTTATCAGCTCAGGTCCGAACAGGGTCTCATCGATCCGCTTGAATAGGTCTTGCTTGCGGCCTTCGTAATAGCTCGCGTTAGCCGGGTCCGCTGATTTCAGCGCATCGCAGATGTTGCCCGCTTCCACCTTTGCAAGCAAGGGATCCAGCCAGACGTGCGGGTTTCCTTGCGGATGGATGTCCCCCAGCTCCCGCGTCAGCACGGAGGGAACCTCGAGGGCTGAGATGCCGTTGCCCGCGATGATACGCCCGGGCGTGCCGCGGAAGATCTTGGAGTTGCCTGATCCGTTCACAACCTCGTCGGCCCACAGCTCTAGGGAAAACCCGTTCTCGATGAAAAGATCGGCTTCGCGCGTTTTCCGCATGAGGACCGGCGTGGGAGTTACGAAGTGCGGATCCTGATCTCCCTTTGCCAGTGCAATGACATCCACCTTGTCTCCGCCAACTTCCTCGGTGAGAGCCTTCAAGGTTGGCAGCGTGCATACAACGTGGAGCTTCTTTCCCTGTTCGGCAAAGAGTGGAGCGACTATCAACGCAATGAGCGCCGCGCCTGCAAGCAGCGATTTGAGTTTCATTCCAGACTCCTTATTGCGGATTGCAAATTGCGCATTGAAAAAATGACAATCCGCAATCCGCAATCATTTGTTGACCCAGAACGGTTCGGGCGGATGAGATCCAAATACGAAGTTCAACTCGGCGAATACCGAGTTCCGGCCGTTCTCTGTAAATAGATCGCTCCAGCGGTGTTCGTAGTTCAGGCGGAAGCGCAGGAACTCGCTGAAGTAATAGGAAAAATAGGGCGTCAGGCTTCTCCGGCGCAGGCCGGGATTGAAGAGCACGGAAGTCTGGTCCCAGCGCACACCCGCGTATTTCCGGCGGCCGAACTGCCACTGGGTGTAGAGCGTGTATCCGAAGGGTTTGCCGTGGCCGGGCTTCTGCCCCGCGATGGCTGACTGCACGTCTGGGGATTCGAGAGCGTCGGGATAGGCGTGGTCGGTGAACAGACTCTCGCCCGCGAGAATGAAGGATTTCCACTCCCCCTGCCGGAATGGCTTCCACCGATACATGAAATCGAGGCCGTGCAACTCGACCCTGGACACACTGCTGCCGGACGGGTGATAGTAGGTTGACCAACCCAGCTCGAAGTTGTGCGACTCCTTGAAAGTGCGGAAGTAGCGCAGATGCCCGAGATACGAGACCCGGCTGCGGGTATCGGGCGAGATCGCAATGTCCCCGCCGGTCAGGGCCTGGATGGTTGCATCCATGCTGGACTTGTCATCCCAGGGCGTCGGAACGAAGAATTCGCCGGAGACTCCGTTCTGGTTGAATCCTTCCTCCCCCAGGAATTCCTGGATCGGCAGAGGCCGGAAACTCTGCGGCAGGTCGTGCGTGTGCAGGATGTTCAGCTTTCCAAACGCCGGGTGGAAGCGGCCTGCCTTCAGCTTCAATCCCAGAGGCATCTTCTCCATGAAGGGCAGTTTTTTGATGTTTACGTAACCCTCCTCCACGTCGACGGAGTAGCGTCCGGGAGTCGAAGCCGCCAAGGATGTGATCAAGACCGCGTCTGCATAGGGATCTACAGGCACCCGCATGTCAATCTCGGCTTCCCGAAGGTTCATCTTGTTGTCGATACGATTGCCTTCGTCGTTAAAGACCTTCGTACTGTCGCCCCGGCCGACGAGATTTCCGACAACAGCGATCGCAGGGTTCAGTGCGCCGGGGATGACCTGGACGCCTCTTTGCGGAGGAGGAATTGCAGCCTCAGGTTCGGGCGCGGCTTGCAGCATCTGTATCTGGATTTTCTCGACCTGCTGTTCCAAATCCTTGATGCGCTTTTCATACTCGGCTTTCATCGCCGCGATCTGTGCCTTCAAAGCCTCGATTGTGGCCTGATCCGGCTTCGCGGCTTCCTGATTCTTGTCGGCTGGCCGGACGGCCGAAACGGGCCACGCCGTCAGAAGCAGCATTAGGAATGCAGTCGAACTCAGGGAGCAATGCATACTCTTTCTCCGGCAAAAAATGAACGGGACAACGTAAACAATACACCACAGAGAGATAGAGATCACGAAGACTGCTTTTTAATTATCACTGTGAACTCTGTGCCTCCGTGGGTATGCTTTCGGTTTATACTGCGCTCTTGACCTTTTGAAAGGAGCATTTTTATGAATCAATCCCAGAACGTAACCCGACGGGATTTCGTGAAAAAATCGGCCGCAGCATCAGGAACCGCCATTGGACTGGCTGCTCTGGGAATGCCTGTCGTGAACCCGGTTTTTGGCGCAAGCGACAGGATCCGCATGGGATTCATCGGCATTGGAAACCGCGGCTCGCAGTTACTCGAGCTGTTCATGACCAATTCCGATGTGGATGTGGTCGCCCTATGCGATGTGTACGAACCGTATCTTCTGCGCGATCGTTCCAAAGTCGAGCCGCGCTTTTTCAAGGAAATCAGCCAGGTTCCCAAGATGGGAGAAGTGTTTGGGGGCAAAGTCGGCCGATACAGTGATTTCCGCAAGCTCCTGGAACGTAAAGATATCGATGCGGTGTGCATCGCCACTCCCGACCACTGGCATGCCTTGCAGATGACCATGGCGGTGAATTCGGGAAAGGACGTGTATGTGGAAAAGCCGCTGACCGCCACGCTCTTTGAAGGCCGCAAGATGGTGGAGGCTGCCAAACGCACCAACCGGGTTGTCCAGGTTGGCCTGAACCGGAGAGGCTCTCCCATTTATCAAAAACTGGCCAAACTGGTGAAGGAGGGCAAAATTGGAAAGGTGTCGGTTTCGAAAGCGTATCGTGTCAGCAACATGTATCCGAATGGCATCGGCAATGCCAAGCCGGAGGACCCGCCGAAAGGATTAGGCTGGGACATGTGGCTTGGCCCGCGTGCTTACCGTCCTTACCAATACAACATCGCTCCCTACAAGTTCCGGTGGTGGAAGGATTACTCCACGCAGATGGGCAACTGGGGTGTCCATTACATGGATGCCATCCGGTGGTTGATCGGCGAACAGGCACCCGCAGCCATCACGGCCAGGGGCGGGAAATACGTCCTTCATGATGACCGGGACATTCCAGATACCATGGAGGTCATTTTTGAAATGCCGTCGGGTTCGCTGGTCCTGTTCGGCATCTACGAAGCCGCCGGCGGCGAGCCGCTTCCTTCGGGTGAAATCGAATTACGCGGCACGCACGGCAACGTATACTGCAGCGAGCGCGGCTACAGGATCACACCTTCAAAACCGGGCCAGTTCCAGGATTGGAAAACGTTGACCGAAGCCGTCGAGAACAAACTGCCGAAGGAAGAAGATCCCACAGGCAACTTGATTCGCAATTTCCTGGATTGCGTGAAGTCACGCCAGGAACCCTGGTGTCCTATTGAAGAGGGCCACCGTTCAACCAGCTTCGCCCACCTGGCGAACATCGCACTCGAAACGCAAATGCGCCTGGTGTGGGATCCGCAGAAGGAACGGTTCACTAATTCCGAGAAGGCCAATCAACTCTTGCATTACGAATACCGAAAACCCTGGAAATTGTAAAAGAGCACCACGGCGCAGCCTGACGGCCGCAGCCAATTGGCTTGGTGTCCTTGGTGCTCTTGGTGTCTTGGCGGTGAGGATTTTTAAAATGACACCACCAAGACACCAAGAACACCAAGGGCACGGAGATGTCTTGGGATAATTGCAAGGATTTGCGCTTTGGCAGCACAAAGACGCAGAGAACACAGAGGTGGCGTGATGCAAAAACCATGGTCGCGCAGGGAGTTTATCAAGGCAGCTGCCGCTGTCGCTGCGGGATCACCCGCGCTCCTACCCGGGGGAAGCATGACGAACATCAAGATTAAAACTACCAGTGCCAATTTTGAGCGCGAGCCGCTGATCCGGCCGTTCGGTTTCAAAGGTGGATACATGACCGAAAGCTGGCAGACAGCCGCTCTCATGGAAAGCGAATCCGGAGTCCGGGAGATCGGCGTCTGCACGCAGAGTGTGCTTTGGTCGGATGCCAATGTGTTCGCTGCACATTCCGAAAGCGGTGGAAACGCTTTGATGTTCGCCCTGACCGAACGGGCCCTTCAGATGGCAAAAGGCTTGTCCTTCCGGACACCGGTGGATTTGCTCGAGGCGATTCAAAACGAATTGTATGAATACGGCAAAAAAATTACTGGGAGGCCGGATCTGCGAAAGACCTTCGTTTTGAATGCCCTGGTGGGATTCGACAATGCGGCGTGGCTGCTGTATGCGCGTGAGAACGGCATTACCAGTTTCGATAATCTGATTCCATCTGCTTACAAGCCTGCCCTCTCGCAACATCACGATATCTTGGCCAGCATTCCGCTGATGGCTTATACCATTCCGGTTGCAGAAATCAGGCAGGCTGTCGAGCAGGGTTACTTTTTCATGAAAATCAAGATCGGCCAACCGGGCACGCAGGAAGAAATGCTGGAAAAAGACAAGCAGAGGGTTTCGGCCATTCATGGGGCCATCGGCGGAATGCGGACGGCGCACACTTCGAGCGGCAAGCTGCCCTATTATCTTGACGCCAACGGACGGTATGAAAAGAAGGAAACACTTCTGAGACTGCTTGACCACGCCAAGAAGATCGGGGCGTTTGATCAAATTGCGATCGTGGAAGAGCCGTTTCCCGAAGAGTATGAACAAGACGTGCGCGATTTGGGTGTGCGGGTTGCGGCGGATGAAAGCGCACACACCGACAAAGATGCGGCCAAACGCATCCAGATGGGCTACGGTGCGATCGCATTGAAAGCGATCGCCAAAACTCTGAGTATGACTATGAAGATCGCTCAGCTTGCCCATGAGAAAGGCATCCCCGGTTTCTGCGCCGATCTGACCGTAAACCCAATCCTGGTGGACTGGAACAAGAACGTGGCGGCCAGATTGGCTCCGTTCCCAGGTCTTGGACTGGGACTGGTCGAGACGAACGGTCATCAGAATTACACAAACTGGCCAACCATGGTCAGCTACCATCCCTGTGCCGGCGCTCCCTGGACAAAAACGGTCAGGGGAGTCTTTCATCTGGACAAGGATTTTTACGGCCGGAGCGGAGGCATATTCCTACCCTCGAAGCACTATCAACAAATGTTCGAACACAAGTGATTCTGATTCTTGGCGCCATGGCTTGACAAATGGAAACGAGCAGGCCGATGGCAGCAGGCAGCAGGCAGTCCGTCATGGGTCGTTTGTTTGTTGGCTTTTACTGCCTGCCGCATGCTGATGACTGCCCCCAATTCCCACAGCAAGGCATATCCTGGAGGATTTATGTTTAGAAGAGGAAAGGTACAATTCCTGATAGCGGCCGGGATGCTCATGTCGTTTGCGACGGCCTGCCGCCCGGCGGTTCAGCCCGCCGACCTGGTTTTGCGCAACGGCAAAATCGCAACGGTCGATGCGTCCAAGCCTGAAGTGCAGGCGCTTGCTGTGCGTGGCGACACCATTGCGGCACTCGGCGCGAATGAAGAGATGAAGGCTTACATCGGGCCGTCGACACAGGTCATCGATCTCGAGGGTAAGCTGGCAATTCCGGGATTCATCGAAGGCCACGGCCACTTCACCGGTATCGGCCAGGCGATGATGAACCTCGACCTGAGGGCTGTCCGGAACTGGGACGAGATTGTCGCCATGGTTGCCGCAGCCGCCGCAAAGGCTCAGCCCGGTGAGGTAATTCTAGGACGTGGCTGGCACCAGGAGAAGTGGGACGTGAAGCCAACTCCAAACGTGGAGGGCTTTCCCCTACACGCCTCTCTTTCCAAGGTCTCGCCCAACAACCCCGTAATCCTGACGCACGCCAGCGGGCACGCCACATACGCCAACGCAAAGGCCATGGAGTTGGCCGGGATCACCAGGAACACGCCGAATCCCCCTGGCGGCGAGATTCTCAAGGATGCCAAGGGAAATCCCATTGGCGTTTTCCGCGAAAGCGCCTCCGGCCTGTTGCGGAAGGGGCTGGCGGCCCTGCGAGCCGGCCGTACGCCGGAGCAGATCCAGGCAAACGCGCGAAAGGAAGTTGAACTTGCGATCCAGGAGTGTCTGTCCAAGGGGATCGCGAGCTTCCATGACGCCGGCGAGCCATTTCGGACGATCGATCTCTTCAAGCAGTTCGCGGATGAGGGCAAGCTGGGCCTGCGCTTGTATGTCATGATTGGGGAATCCAACGCATACCTCGCGCAGAATCTGGTGAAGTACCGGCTCATTGACTACGGTGGGAAGCATCTCACCGTGCGGGCGATCAAGCGCGTCATGGACGGCGCACTTGGGTCGCGTGGCGCCTGGCTGTTGGCGCCTTACCAGGATCTCCCGACAAGCACCGGATTGAACACTACACCGGTGGAGGAAATCACCGAAACGGCGCGGCTTGCGCTAGACAACGGATTCCAACTCTGCGTCCACGCAATCGGAGATCGTGCAAACCGCGAGACGCTGAACATCTTCGAAGCCGCTTTCAAGGCCCACCCGGACAAGAAAGACCTGCGCTGGCGCATCGAGCATGCACAGCACATCAACGCCGCCGACATACCCAGGTTCGGCGCATTAGGGGTTATTGCCGCGATGCAGGGCATCCACTGCACCTCCGACGCGCCCTATGTCCTGGCCAGACTTGGAGCCCAGCGTGCCGAGGAAGGTGCCTACATATGGCAGAAACTGATGAAGTCGGGGGCGATTGTGTCGAACGGAACCGACGCGCCGGTCGAAGACGTGAGCCCGATCGCCTGTTACTATGCTTCCGTTTCCCGGAAGCTCAAGGACGGTTCAGTCTTCTATCCTGATCAGCGCATGAGCCGTACGGAAGCGCTCAAATCTTACACGTGGAATGCGGCCTACTCGGCCTTCGAAGAGAACATCAAGGGTTCTCTCGCCCCCGGAAAGCTCGCCGACATCACAGTGCTTTCCAAGGACATCCTGACCATCCCCGAAGACGAGATACCGACCGCGCAGGTTGTCTACACGATCGTCGGCGGCAGAGTGCTTTACAGGAAGTGAATCAAAAGAAATCTGCCACGAATTACACGAATTACACGAAGAGAATATTTATGTATTTTTAGTTCGTGTAATTCGTGGCTAGTTTTTAGCTTTCGGGCGGGGCTCCAGGTCGAACGAATCGAGGATCTTTCCCTCCAGATCGACTGCCTCCACGTGTGCCTTCCCGTTTTCCACGCGGACCCGGACATAGTTCTCCGTCTTCACGGCTTTTAGTGTGATATCCGGAATGGGGCTTATGTCGTAGAGCGGCGCTCCTCCGCCGCCCGTAACGAGGTGGTGCAGCCCCGCGTGCAGGTGGTGCTGGTAATTATGGTCGTGGCCGTTAAAGACCGCGGTTACACCTTCTGCCAGCAGAAGCGGCTCCAATTTCTCTGCCAGCTTGGCAGCGGAGGCGCTTCTCCTCTCAACTGCGGAGTACAGAGGGTGGTGGAAGAAGACGAAGATGAAAGGCTTCGTGGTGCGCTGGAGATCCTCCTTGAGCCAATCCTGCATTTCTGCGAAGAGAGAGGATCCAAACTGATCAGAATCGAGACCAATGAAATGGGCATTCCCCCAATCGAAGGAGTAGCGATAACTGTTCCCACCCGGAAATGAGAAGTACTTGGAAAAAACCGGCGCATTTCTTTCGTGGTTTCCCAGGACAGGATAATAGGGCACGTTGCGGAGCAGATCCTTTTCAATTTCGAAGAACTTGTCCCAATCCCCCGGATTCATGCCGTTACTCACCAAGTCGCCCGTGTTGAGGACGAACTGTGGTTTCTCAGGCAAAATGCGATCGACAACCTTTTTGTGAACATCGTGCCGCGTACGGGTATCTCCAAAGACGATGAATGAGAATGGCTTATCACCGAGAGGCGCGGTGGTGAAGCTGACTTGGACGTCGATTCCGTATTGGTGCAGGTCAAAATGGTAGGACGTCCCCGGCTCGAGGCCGGTCAGCTCAACCTCGTGGTAGATCGACTCTTCCACCGCGGTGGCAGTGGTTCCGCCTTCCTTCCGAAGCTCGCCCACCGTCTTGGTCGTAACCCATGTCACGGTTGCCCGGCCGATCTGAACGTTTTGTATGACGGGGCCTTTGGAGAGCTTCTCCTGCGCCGGTATTGTGCTTGGCGCAAGTATAAAGATGTTGAGAAACAGAAGGTTAAAAGGAAAAAAACTGCGAGCAAGCCGTTTCACATTCATCGATCGTCCTCCAGACAGACGACACATTTAACCACCATCCTCTCTAAGATCCAAGACCTCTTCCTGGTTAATCTCTGGACAACAAACGGGTAAAACTCTGCTGTCTTGACAGAGTTTTTGTGCGGCCATTATTGCGGCCGTTGCCTCATCAACAAGTATTCAGAGCCGCGGCCGGGAGCGGGGATGTGACACAATACTGTTCATCATCCCCGCTTGCTTCGCGCGCGGCTCTGAACGATCCATCACGGGACCGCGCAGCCATTGTTGGAAATACCTCCAGCTGAGGGCTGATAGCTGAAGGCTGACCGCTCAGCACGGCTGGATCGGGGGCTAAACCGCCCTATTTGGTTGCGGCTGCCGGCCGCGCTGTATTCTCCGTGCCTCTGTGGTGACTTTTAAAGGGCACCACAGAGGCACGGAGAACACGGAAATTCATAAAGAGGTACAATGATTTTGGGAGGTAGAGGATGAACAGCAGGGAACGCATGGCCCGCGCAATGCGCCTGGAGGAGTCTGATCGTGTGCCGGTTATGTGCCAGCTCGCTCTCGGACATTACTTCCTGAACTGCGACATTCCCGAGATCGACATATGGCATTCGACCGAAGGATTCGGCGAGGCGCTGATCCAACTGCAGCGGTGCTACCGTTTCGATGGCATCTTGATCAACCTTCCCGGCAGGGAACCGAACTGGCGCTCGCATATCCTGGGGATCGAGGAGAGAGGCAGCGACAAAGTCATCCACTGGACGAACGGATGGTCTACCGTATGCCCTCCAGACGACAATCCTCATGTGTATCGCGAGGATGGCCGACGCTTCACGATCCCCTTCGAAGAAATCGACCCGGAAAAGCTTTTCTACGTGGAGCCGCACGATCTCAAAGGTATCACCTATCCCTTCTCCTGGGACTTCACGGGAACCATGGCGACTCGGGAGCGCCTCTTTCCTCCCTGGCAGTTCGACACGATTGACTCCGTGCGTAGCCGGGTCGGCAATGAGGTTTCGATTCACGGGGAGATCTTTTCTCCCTTCACTCAGCTCCTGGAGTTGATCGACTACCGAAACAGCCTGCTCGCCCTGATGGATGATCCGGAGAAGTGCGAAGCCTGTCTCGAAGTTCTCGCGGAAGGCGCAATCGCGCTGGGGCGCGGGCAGGCGGAGCACGGGGTAGATGCCATACTTATCTCATCAGCGTTTGCCGGCGCGGGTTTTATTTCTCCCGGCCACTACCGCCGCTTTGTCCTGCCTTTTGAGAGGAAAGTGATTCGGGGCATCAAGTCCTTCCGCGATATTCCCGTATATACGCACACCTGCGGGAGGATCGGTGACCGCCTGGAGCTCATGCAGGAAACGGAAACAAACGGAATCGACACGCTGGATCCGCCTCCGCTGGGAAACGTGGAGCTGAGCGATGCCAAGAAGCGGATAGGAAGCAAGCTTTTCATCAAGGGAAACCTCGACCCCGTGAACACGATGCTGAAGGGCACTCGAAGCCAAGTCCTGGATGCCGCCCGGCGGTGCCTCAATGCGGCGGCTTCCGGAGGAGGGTACATTCTCAGCACCGCATGCTCGGTGCCTCCACGAACACCCCCCGCAAACCTGGAAGTACTCTCCGAGGCTGCGGAGTACTCGTAGCGCTAAGGGGGTCAGGGGCCGGGGGTCAGAGATCGGGGTTGGAGAAGCATTGATGGTTGCCGCGAAAAATCGGGGACATTCCGAATTTCCAGCTTTCCTCCGCTGAATAGAAAAGATCAACCGCTGGTTGATCCGTCCGATTCAGCTGAGCAAGTCGGGAAATTCGGAATGTCCCCGATTCTTTCACAGCTTCTGAGAGTCCCCGACCCCCAAATCCCAGGGGGATGGATCCTCATCATAGCAAGTTACTTCTCGTAGGTGATGATAATCGTTAGGTCGCCGCTTCCCGTCTGCTCGAGCCCGTGCGAGCTGCCGGTGCGGGTCAAGAAAGCATCTCCGGGCTTTGCAGCGAACTCATTCCCGTTAATCGTCATCTTTCCCTGGCCGCCGATTATGTAGTAGACCTCATCTTCATTCTGCTTGTGATAGCCGATCGACGCTCCCGGATGGAGCACACGCTTTCGGAACGAAAATTTGATTCCGGGTGCCTTATCGAAGAACACATAGCCGATCGAAAGGCCCTTACCCTTGTGTGGACCCGGCTCTTCCTTTGCGACCTCAGAGTCGTGTTGCACCACGTATCCTTCCTGGGCACTCACCGGCATGGGTTCAGGCAGGCTTGCCGACCAGACCGAAATAATCACCACGAAGGCTGCAGCCGATATTCTTCGGATCATGTTTACCTCCGGCACTATGCTTGCGCGAGCCCTAAGGCTATTGGAGATCGATATATTCCAGAGCGACGGCCGGGGCGCGATTTGCCCCCACACTCTCGATCCGCTTGTAGTTGCGAACAATGAACTGAAGGGTCATGCGAGGCGCGAAAGCCAGCCCGTTATCCTGAGACCATGAATAATACGAATTGTTTTCTATGTCCTTCAGATTTTCCCTGACAACTATCCGGCCATTGACCGCCACAAGACACTCCAGATCCGTGTCTTTCCAGTTTATCTCCATGTCGTAGGGCTCGTTCTTGGCCGCCGAAACGGATATGAAAAAGCGCAAGTGATGTTGCGCCTTTTCGTGGACAGCAAAGGTCCGCTGCGCTGCCATGACACTGTTGGCTTCCACCGTTGAACCCGGAGCATAACCCAGCAGGAGTTCCTTGTAGTTGTTCTTGACAAACAATGGGAGAACCACAGGATTGGACTTAAGTTCTGCGGGCAGTTGAGCGGCCGGAACCTGAGTGAATCCGGATTGATCTCTCAAAGTGAAAACGCTGTCCCTGATTGCCAGGGCAGCGCTCCAGTAGGACGCAGCCAAAACTGCCAGAAGAACCGCGCCGCCCACGTACAGTTGATAACGCGAGGTTGGAGGAGTGACGGATACGGCGGGCGGCTCTCGGAACACGCGCCTATAGAGATCGTCCACCGCCTGAGCGGCCATCCATGAGAAAAGGAATATCAGGAAGATGTCGTACCGAGGCTGACTCTCCAGCAGAAAGACAAACAAGGCGTAAAGGCATCCGGAAAGCGAAAGGGGGATCCACTCCTGCCGGCGAAAAGGAAGGCGCGGATAACGATACAGTCGCCAGAGGAGGAGCAGCAGAACAATGGAATGCGCAACAGCAATGGCGCGGATTTGTTGAGGCCCGTACTTACTGTTGATGCGCTTTACCTGGGAGGAGGTTGTATCCCAGCGCTCCGGCTGTGTGTAGGTCGACCAATCGAGATAATCGCTGGCAATTCCGAGATTCCGGTTTTTTCTCTGCAGGTAGCGGAAGAATTCCTTTGGGTCATGCGTGAGGTCGTGCAGAAGCTTACGCAACGCGTAGGCGTTCTGCTCGCCGGGGCTTATGTCCGGGCATTGGTCCTGGGACCAGTCCTTCACCTCCTCGTAAGTGCTGGTGCCCAGCACATCCATGTCTGTGACCAGGCAGATGAGATTGATTTGTTCAAAGTCCGAAGGGACTTGCCAGATTTTCCAGAATCCCTTGTTCAACATGAGGTAGGTTCCGAGCGGAAGCACCAGCCAGATTGCGGCGTGCGCGGCAATGACCCGAGAGCGATCGAGGGTCGAGATGCCGCGCGGAAATCTTTCTTCGACAAACCGGGCAAGATCATCGCTCTCTCCGAGCCTGACTCGGAAAATCAGCACTGATTCAATAACCACATAGCAGCCGAGCGCGAGCAGCGCACCATAGTGATAGGTGCGCGTGAAGTCGAGGAAGAAGATAATAACGCCCAGAACCATAGACAGGCCGGCAAGCCGTACCCAATTCCAGCGCGGAACACCGAGGCTAAGAACGCGGCGCTGCAGAACGGCGCATATGAAGAAGAAGATCGCCAACCAGAACAAGCCAGGGATGTCGGGACTGGCGAGTGTCATCGAGTACCACAGGTCGGGTTGCCAGATAAAAAAGAGCAGGCCGACGGCCGCCAGCCTCACACCGAAAAGGAGCGTTCCCAGCCGAAGGAATATCCAAGATGTGAGCGTTGCCAGCAGGATGTTGGCCAGCTTAATCGCCAACAGGGACTTGCCGAAAAGAAGCGCTATCGGACAGGTATAGAAAGCGGCCCGTTTCCAGTACACGGCACCGCAAAATCCTGAGGACTCCGGCCTTCCCGTGGCCGCCGCGTCCGCGCCACAGTTGAGGTAAAAACCAAAATCATTGACCTGGTAGGAGTCAAAGACGGAAACCCACGCCAGTCGGCAGAGCATCGAGAACAGGATTATGATCAATCCGATACGATAGAGGCGCTTCTCGTCCTTGCATCGAAGGACGAATATAAGGGTAATCAAAGAGAAGAGAAGGATGGGTGACAGCCAGCCAAGTGAGATGAGAATGTCTTTGATGCTGTTGTTTATCTCGGTGAGCTGGTAGACCAGGCTGTCAATGATCAGCACCGCCGCGAGGATCAGCAGTGCGCCGACGATCCAATTTGTTACCCCGCTGCGCGAGGTTCTGCCTGGCTTGTACTGCAAGCGTCCTCCGAAGTAAACAATGCTACACCACCATGCAAATTCTTTGTGAATCTTCGTGATCTTTGTATCATCGTGTTGTCTTTTTAAAAACAACACGATGATACAAAGAACCAAGATGATCGTTTTGGCCTCGATGCTGGCTGCAACGCTCGGGGCATCCCAGACTCGGACTTTGCCCGGCTATGTCGTGCACTTCGACTTCCTTTCCAACGTGCACGATGGGCGAAATCTCGTGCGCATCGCCGCACGCGGCGGAGCCAAAGTCATCAATGTCGTTCCACCGGCGCACATCTGGGATAGCCCCCTCGCACTCCGGATGCTGGACGGCATCCTGGACGAGATCGCACGCAGGAAGCTGAGCTTTGTTTTTACCCGAATCGACGCTGCGCTCCCGCCGGACCGCCAGGGCGTTCGCTTCAACCATCTATATGGCCGGATTCTCACCGAACCAGGGCGAATGCCGAACGGGAAGCCAACGCCGGGCTACTTTCTCGCTACCGCTGGGCGTGACGGCTATGATGAATGGATGGAGGAAGAGACACGCTACTACGCCAGGCATTATGCGAAGCATCCCGGTCTGCTCGGCATAAATCTGGGACCCTTCAGCGAGCCTTTTTCCAGCCAGCGCGGAGGCTTTCTCGAATACCTGACGGAAACCCAGCGCTATGAAATCACACAGTACACGCCTTACGCCGAGAAGCTCTGGCATTGCTGGCTTGCCGGTCATTTCAACGACATCGCCATTCTCAATCGGGAGTACGGCGGCGCTTTCAAATCAGCGGATGAGATCCCATTGCCCCTGGGTGAAGACGACCCGAGGTTTGGCAATCCTCAGGTGGCCTACTTTGATTTTGCGCGCTCGCTCAACGACTGGTTCGTGGGGCGCTACGAAACCTGCCGGCGCATCTGGCACGAGGAGGGTGGGAATACGGAAGTGCCGTTCATTCTTCAGTTCAGCGGCTTTCTTGCGGAAAAGCTGGCTCTGGGCCGCCGCAGCTTTGCGGCCTTCGATCTTCCGGATTGGATCGCCAGGGCGGACGCTGTCGGCATGTCCCTTTACACAAACAACGGATACGCGGATTATGGGCATGCCTCGGTGCAGGCGACGGTGAACCTGGTTGCGATAGCGCGTGACCTCAAGAAGGATGTGTTTATCCTCGAGGGCGGCTGCGAAGCGCCCAACGTGGTTCTCATTCCTGGGGAACTTGACTTCTTTGGATCGGCAGCTCGCAAGCTCAACCCGCGAACCTATATTTACGAATTCCTGAAAGACAAATTTGCCGAGGAGTACTCCTCCAATCCCGGCAAGCCTGTAACTTCAGATGGGCGGATCCGGAGGCCTGCGTTTCGTGCTCTCCGTCGGCTATTCTCGCAGATCGAAGCGCGGCCTGGCAGGATGGAGAGTCCGGCACTCTATTTCGTTTCAGAGCCGCTGGTTTCGCGGGGAGACGTGCTGGCGGGAAGCATTAATGCTGCACTCTATGATCTCGCTTCCGATGTTCCGATCCGTTTCATCACGCCCTCTTTTGTTCCTCAAATCCGTCCGGGCATTCCTGTTCTGCGATTGGACGGGTCCGTGACTCCCGCTAATGAGGATCTTTCCCGCCTAATGCGAGACATTCCGCCGGTTGACTCGGAAGCTCGGTCCGCCTGGCGTCGCGCCGTCCTTGCCGCAGTTCAAAGAGAGGCTTCAAAATAAGCCACGAATTTCACGAATTGCACGAAAGAATATTAAATCTGCGTTTCGTGCGATTCGTGAAAATCGTGGCTGTTTTTCTTTGCCGCGAATGCGCAGGCAGCGGCAATTGCCAGAAGCGACTGCGCAGCGAAATGGTAGCGGTCGTCGACTTCGACCACGGTGTGGAGCAGTGCGAACGAGATCAATATGCAGCCCAGGAGCGCTAAGCCCGCGGACCGGCGGGTCCTCCAATTCATCACGCCCTTGCCGCAGTTCAAAGAGAGGCTTCAAAATAAGCCACGAATTTCACGAATTGCACGAAAGAATATTAAATCTGCGTTTCGTGCGATTCGTGAAAATCGTGGCTGTTTTTCTGTGCCGCGAATGCGCAGGCAGCGGCAATTGCCAGAAGCGACTGCGCAGCGAAATGGTAGCG
>Ga0315277_10002217_pt1 | contig 27302 bp, 22 predicted proteins | sample YL17G05_15_MG_FD_203695 | JGI IMG/M metagenome (GOLD analysis project Ga0315277, IMG submission 203695) | Sediment microbial communities from Yellowstone Lake, YNP, Wyoming, USA - YL17G05_15 | ecosystem: Environmental > Aquatic > Freshwater > Lake > Sediment | place: USA: Wyoming | collected... | reverse complement strand
AATTCGCCACAGAGATCGCCAAGAAGTCAATAGGCTTCTGTGAGAATTACTTCGGCATTCAATACATGTTGCCGAAAATTCACCTAGTAGCGGTTCCAGAGTTCGCGGCCGGTGCAATGGAGAACTGGGGCGCAATAACCTTCAGAGAGACTGCGCTACAAGCAGATGAGAACAGCAGCGTCATGACGCGAAAGAGAGTGGCTGAGGTAATAGCCCACGAACTAGTTCACATGTGGTTCGGAGATCTCGTAACTATGCGATGGTGGAACGACCTCTGGCTAAACGAAAGTTTTGCCACTCTGATGGCCTACAAAGTAGTAGATTCAATCTACCCACAGTGGAAGGTATGGCCGGATTTCCTGCTGAATGACACTTCAGCGGCAATGGCAAGGGACTCTCTAAACAATACCCATCCAATAGAGGTCGAGGTCAAGTCGCCAAATGATATTGCACAGATATTCGACGACATAAGTTATGGTAAAGGTGCATGCGTACTGAGGATGGTTGAAGCATACGTTGGAGCCGACACCTTTAGGAGAGGCCTGCAGAACTACCTCACTTGGCACCAGTTCGGGAATGCCGATGGAAAGGACCTTTGGAACTCTCTTGACAAGGCCTCTGGAAGGAACCTATCGCATATCATGAGTGAATGGGTAACGAAGCCCGGCTACCCAGTGATATCCACTACTGTGGACTCAGGAAAACTTAAGCTACGACAGGAAAGATTCCTCTTATCAGGTGACCATGAGAGAACCAACTGGCCAATACCAATCACTATGAAGCTGAACCAAAAGCCAACAAGTCTTCTTATGGATCGGGAAGAAGTAGTGCTTGATGCGGGGGATATCCAATCATTAAATCTCAATGTCGACCACGTGGGATTTTACAGAGTACATTATCAAGGAATCTACGATCTGGTGTGGAAAAGCGAACCATCAGCATTTGATCGATGGGCGATATTATTCGACGCATTAGCATTTTTGATATCCGGACGAATGAATCTTGCTGAATATCTTGAGCTACTCAAGATATATCGCGACGAACAAGAGTACCTGCCAGCATATGAAGCCTCAAATCAATTGGCATTTCTCAACTTGATGATCCCAACCAGGATCGCCGAGCTTTCTAGGGAATTTCACAAATCCCAGCTCATCATACTGGAAAAAAGAACTGATGAATGCAGTTCAATGCTCCGAGGCATTGCTGCAAAAAGGCTCGCTATTATTGACGAGTCTTACGCTAAGGAATTAGCATCTGAATTGACAGATTATGAAAAGACCAATGCAGACATGAAGGCTGCAGTCGCAATAGCTCACGCCAGAGCACACGGCAATCTCGAGGTAATACTGAACAAATACAGGCAGTGCACCTGGGACGAGGACCGAGATAGACTACGAGAAGCTCTAGTCATTTTCAAGGATCCTTCACTGGTAGCTTTGTCTCTTGGCTTGATCCTGAGTGGCGAGATAAAGAAGCAAGACCTGGCCTCAATGTTGATTTTGGCGGCAACTAACTCTAGCGCCAGAGACACGACTTGGCTGTGGATCAAGATTAACATCGCAAGACTGAGGAAGCTCTATGAGGGTACCGCAACGCTCTCCCGAGTCTTGCTGTCAACCATTCCAATCTTAGGAATTGGAAGAGTGGAGGAATTCGAGAGATTCTTCGAAGAGAATGAAATACCCGAAGCGAAGAAAGGAATTGAAGCAGGGTTGGAGCGAGTCAGAATCTACGACAGATGGCTAAAAACCGTAAGCCGCTCTACTAAAGCATCACCGCGCGCGGACGGTTGAATAGTCCGGCAGGATGCGCTGTCCAGCAAGCGCAGTCGAAATCACAGGCCTGAAAGTAACAAATCTTATTCAACACAATTAAAGCCTAAAATAGCTTGATTCCAGTACTTGAAATCGTTGTGGTGGAAATGATTCTCGGAATCGTTGGCAGCTCAAGAAAAGGCAAGTTGACCGATCAGCTGGTCTCAAAATGTTTGGAAGGAGTAAAGTCGGCTGGTGTGAAGGCAGAGAAAACTTACCTTGTGGATTATGCAGTTTCTTTCTACACAGAGAATGCCAAATGCCCTGAAGAACTAGACCGGCTATGGGAGGAAGCCGATGGCTTAGTCATTGGTGCACCAGTATATTGGGGTAGCATCAATGGTCTGACCAAGGACCTTATGGATATGCTCAAGATCACTGACGTGAATGGCAAATATGGGTTGGGGATCTCAGTCGCTGGAGGAACTGGAAGAGGATTGTGCTCTTCTGTACAGGCAATCTACCGGTTCTTCTATCATAGACGCATGAGAGGAGTGGAGCCTACCCCTGTTTCAAGATTCAATTTTGAGCAGACCATCAAGACTATTGCCGAGTCCGGTCGAAGACTGGCAGAACTTTCCAGAGAAAGAAAGCCCTTTGAAGGCGACAAAGATCGTATGGAACACTACGAGGGACTCGATTACCTAAACTATACTTTCCTCGACGAGATGATCCTGCTGGCTGGTCAGCTTGTTGAGATCTCAAGGAAGTCTGAGCTTCCAGAAGCCCAAGAGGAATATGCCGCAGCGAGAAAGCTTGTTGCGCAAGGAAAGAGATCAGAGGCAATTGGGCACGCAGTAAAAGCTTACAATATGCTCTACTATGATCCACCGAAAGCATGACTTCTCCATGTCGATTCTTAGACCAGCACGTGATGCTTTCACAGCAGGACTTGCGCGATTGTTATTCCAAATAATGTCAGCTCATACGACATGTGATATTTGCCCTTGCATATCCGCGGTCGCAATTCGAGGATACTCGCTCCAGTTGGGAGTATGAAGGAGTGTAGTTTCAACAACAGCAAATTCTACTAAAAAGGCTTATCCGCAGTCTGACGAGGATTGAGGTCGAAAGAGTCTTGGTGAAGACATGTCAGGCGCATGCGGCCGCACGTTTCTGCTCATACTATCTGTACTACTGCTCCAGCTTTCGATAGGTAACGTATACGTATCGGCGTTTTCGACTGCTTCCTACGATGTCTTTAACAATCCAAATTCCATGGGGCGACAGCGTGTTATCACCATACTAGTGGAGTTCAAAGACCTAAAGCACCAGACTGCCAAGAACGAAATTGGAAAAAGAATCTATGGAGACCTCAACAGGTACCTGACGGAAGTGTCCTACAATTCTACATGGATAGTTGGAGAGATAACCGACTGGGTCGGACTCCCACACGAGAGTACATACTACGGACGTGATTTTGGGCCCTTACTGGACATGCAGATCCGAACCTTATTCCAGGACGCCGTCCATGCAGTTGACGACCAGATCAACTTTAGGCTTTACACACACGTGTTGATAGTCCATGCTGGAATGGGCCAAGAGACAACAGGAACACTTGCTGAAATCTGGTCAGCCTACATTAGATGTAGACCGCCTGTCTATGCAGATGGGTTGGTCATGAACAACGTAATAATCCTCCCTGAGAAAGAGGCTAGAAACATCGATCCTTTGGGAATATATGCTCACGAATTCATGCACAGTCTGGGGCTTCCAGATCTCTACTCAGAAAACAGTCGCAGTCTGTATATGGGGCCTTGGGATATTATGGATACGGGTCTGCGCAATGGCCAACCAGCAGGATCGTGCCCTTCACACCCGGCAGCATGGTGCAAAATAGCTCTGGGCTGGCCCATCAAGACAAGAACGATATCTGCGGGGTTCAAAGATGAAATCATAATGGGCCCCCAGGAGGCTATGGGAGGACAAGTACAGGCTTTGATTCTTCCAAATGCGTTAGGAAGGTATTACGTGATCGAGGTCAGAATTCAATTTGGCTTCGATAGTAGCTTGCCGAGTAACGGTGTTCTGATAACGGATGTTGATGAAAGGCGTCCAGTTGGCAGTGGAATGGTCAGGGTGGTTAATGCGGATCCTTCAGTAACTGGTTTGAGTAATGCTGCTTTCAAGGCAGGACAGTCCTTCAAAGACTCCTCTAGGCTTGCTAGGATACGAATAGCTAGTGAAAATGGAGTTTTCAAACTCCTGATTGACAGAACTCTAGGCAAGTAGCGCAGGCAAGCCGCAACCAAGGCGTTGGAAAGAATCGCGTAACAATTTATCCCACATCTGATAGCCCACTTGATGACGTAACGTTGGAAAAGTTTTCTATGATTATTGCGGGCCAACAGGTCACAGCAACCAGCGGTAAGTACTTTGATGTCCTGAATCCTGGAACTGAGGAAGTTATTGCCCAGGTTCCTCTTGGAGATCGGGAAGATGCCAGGCGGGCGATTGATGCTGCAAGAGCAGCCTTCAATAGTGGAATTTTGGTCGGACAAGAGCCCCTCCGAGCGGTCGCGAGTTCTACTAAGGATAGCAGCCCTTTTGGAGGCGAATACTGAAGAACTGGCGATTATGGAATCCAGAAATCAAGGGAAGCCAATTAAACTATCTCGGGATTCAGACATACCTTTTGCAGCAGACAACCTAAGATTCTTCGCTGGAGCGGCAAGAACCCTTGCGCGCGCTAGCCACTGGAATGGGTGAAGAACTGATGTCCGTGGAGGACACTCAAAACAATTTTAATATTTGTATGGAATTCTGTGGGAATTGCCCGAGCTATCCCAAGATCAACGGAGAAGGGCTATACTGCGCAAGGGGTAAGAGCAAGGCAGGTATTGAGCGACAAGGATGCCTGTGCCTTGGTTGCACAATATATGAGAAATATGATCTGGCCGGAGCCTATTTTTGTGTTGAAGGAAGAAACCCCTAGAAAGGCCTCACGGTAGCTCCTACACTTCTAGGGCGCGCGGTAAACCTCATATTCTTGCGGAAGAGCCCTATGATGTGTTGCTGCCTATGAACATCAAGATGGGCAAACTCATGACTCCTGGATCTGGTGCCCTAATACAAGGTTTATTTTGGCTCGTATTCTGGATCGGGCCAGCTTTCCATTTCTATGAGGCAGACCCTAGGTGGGCTCACAATTTCGCTATGGCTTTGGTGTTCGTAACGGTTGGATTGACCTATCACTTTCGCAAACTGTCATGCCAACTCATAGCGGTTTTCTCGTCTTTTCTTACAATACCAACGTTCTTGGGTTTCTGGTCGGGAATCCAAGCGACATTTGCTGCATGCTCCTTGTTGACAATTGCTGTTCTAATGTACCTAATCGATAGGCGACGTGATGTTGAACTCTTGAATCCAAGGCCCAGGTTGAAGGCATGGCTTAAGATACACTTTCTAAATTTCGCGTACTTGGGGCTTGTGCATATGCCCTTGATCTTCTTCCTTGTCAGATGGCCTGACCCGCAACCATTCTTGAACTATTTGCCTGTTGAGAGTAGAATTGTAGACCTGTCAGCAATCGCGTTCAATCTGATGCTTTTGGTGCTGACGCCTCTTGCCATTATGGAGAGGTATGTAACTAAAGTTGGAAAAATAGACGTTCCAAAGCTAGGTTTTATGTGGGCTATGCTAATGATAGTGGTGCCGATAATCATCATCGCCATACAATAGTGCTATCGAAGTACTTACGTGCTGAACGGTCTTAATGACGGATATTGCATCGATCATAGCGCGCACTAATTCTACCCCATTTTCTGTAATATCCCATTTGCAGCATCGAGTCCGCTCCAGACTGCGCTTTCTAGACAAGGTACTCCCTGCATGTCATCTTTGGCGAAGAATATGTTTCCAAAAGGTCTTTTCGCGATAGTTCTGGGGCCCGTTATAAATCCCGGATATCCCAAAACGTAGTGATGTCCATACCTGAATAGTCTTATGTCAACTATCTTGTTCTCTGCTCGTGGAAAATATCTATTTATTCCATTTGTTATTTGGCTGATCCACGTCTCTGCAGTCTCAGTTAATACCTTGTATCTCCCGCGTTCCCCCATTGGGCAGTATAGAGTATAGACTTCAGGTTCGCCTGAACCAACTTTCTTGTTTCCAGACGTCACAATCCAATCCGCGATAATCATATCCGTAAATATTGTATCATCAAAATAAGTTGCAAAGGCGGCGTCGTAGATGACGTCATTCGTAAACACATTTGCGACTATGTATGAATCATAGCGTACTTTTCTAAAAGCTCGTTTCTGATCTTCGGGAAGGCCTTTCACGATGTATGGAGCATAGTGTTTTGGGCAAGCCATTATTACGGATCTGGATTCCAGGGTCACTTCTGAACCTTGAGCATCAACATAGGTTACGTAGCAGGTGTCATTCTCTTGCTCAACCAAAACGGCTGTAGAATTGAGTTCAACTTTGCCCTCGAGGTGATTCGATAAGGCTTCAGAGACGCATGCGTTACCGCCGGGGCAGGTATATCTCTCGTCCAACTCACGACTTAGATAATAGAGTCCTTCAAAAGCGGATATCTCATTGGAAGTTGCGCCGAAGGTAGATTGGCTATATCTGTCCAGGAATAGAAGAAAATATTCACCCGAATTTGCGAATAGTTCTCTTAGGCTTTTCTTGTCTAGCTGCTCCCATTCCGGAGGGCTGGCCTCAGGTGGTATGGTTAGTTTTCCATATCTCTCCTTAAACTCCTCTAGGTATGAAATTGCATCTTCGAAGCCTTTCCTCTCTTCTCTGGAAGTAGGTAGATCTGGGTGGCAGCGACAGAAAGGGTCTAAGACTAGGTGATTCCTGAAATGGAATGCATCTGATGGGTCAGAGACCTTTTGCCACGGTACATTTAGTTCTTGGAATAGTTGTTTTAGGAAATTGATTGTTCTGCCTTCATATTTGATTTCATAATCTGGTCCTGTATCTGCTGTTCCATATGAGTAGTAGATTCCTTTCCAATTACCTCTCTTTGAGGCACCGCCTATTCTGTTCTCCTTCTCTATGACTTTGACGCTAAACTTGTCTTTTAGCTTGTAGGCGCTAGTTAGACCGCTTATGCCAGCGCCGATAATTACCACGTCGACGTTGTCTTTGACAGTTTTTCTCTGGTACCTTTTGCCATCTCTGATCGAGTGGCAGATTTGATTATTTTCCCCCTCAAAACCTGTATATCTCATATGGTTAGGCCTCAATAGAGAGTAAATACGTGAAGACCATTAGTGTCCGGGAAAGTTCTCCGTAATGATTTGGCTTTTTGGAACACGTAGCTCTTCAAGTATCTTTTTCATCGCTTCAACCAGGCTTGGTGAACCACAACTGTAGAAAGTTCGGTCTAGATAGTCTGGAATCTCTTTTTCTGCAATCTTCCTATCTATGTAACCAGTGTATCCGAGCCATCCTTCACTGGGTGTCGAGAGTGAGTGCACCATCTTCAAGTTTGTATTGTGCTTCTGCATCTGCTCTAAATCATCCTTGAAGACGATGTCTTTCTCTGTCCTGTTTCCATAGAGCAGTATTATGTTTGTCGTTGGATATCGGTCTGTGCAGAGCCTGCAAATACTTCGTATAGCTGTTATTCCTATGCCTCCTACCAGCATTCCGAGCTTTTCGTACTCACCTTGATAAGTAAACTCTCCGAACGGACCTTTCAAGCGAGCCCAGTCTCCCTCTTTGAGTTCATCCAGGGCATTTGAGAATTCGTGCCCTGTCAACTTCTTGGTGAATTCGATGTATCCCCCCTCAGTTGGGCTGCTTGAGAACGAGAAGTGTTTCTGAAGTTCTTTTCCGTTTTTCCTTATCGTTAGAAAGAAGAACTGTCCGGCTTTAGGAAAAGCTGTCTGGGACGTCAAATCTAAAACTCTTGACGTCATGAGTGCGCTGGATGATCCTTGTGATATAGGTTTCAAATTCGAACATTTGATTCACAATCAGTCCGAATGTTGTCTAAAGTCTTCGTCTAATTCGCCCACTTGGCGAGTCCCTTACTTTTCCCAACGAGCGTTGCATCAGCTCGCGAGTATTCTGAATGGTATACCATAGAAGGGATAAATACGCTCTCTTGAAAGAAGCTAGTGTGATTAGGATGGTTTACAAGAAGATAAATACAAGAAGATAAAGTTAGTTGGAGTCTCTGACAAAGGATTTCAACAAGCCGTTGAAGAAGCGCTAGTTCAAGCTTCCAAAACTGTGAATAACCTCCGCTGGTTTGAAGTGACGAAATATACTGGAGCGCTGGAAAACAACAAAATCACAGAGTACCAAGAAGAAGTTGAATTTGCGTTCAAGGTTGAAAGAGACTAGCGCACATCGCATTTCTTTTGCGATTTGTCGAGAGAGCGCGCGTTGATCGAGGAGTCTTAGTAATGAGTGACAAAAAGTACAAATTCGATACTTTAACCGTTCACGGTGGGCTCAATCCAGAAAGCTGGTACGGAAGCACATTACCGCCAATATTTCAGACTGCTTCACACAGATTCTCAACAGCCGAGCAATTAAGTGACGTCTTTTCCGGAAAAGTAAGAGGATTCATCTATCAGAGACTGAGGAATCCCACGAATGAAGCTTTAGAGAATCGAATTACCCAGTTAGAAGGCGGGGTCGGTGCGGTAGTAACCTCTTCAGGGATGGCTGCCGTCCATAATTCTTTGATAGCAATCCTGCAGAGTGGGGACGAGATGATCTCAGGAAACTCCCTCTTCATGTCCACATACCTTCTCTTTGCCAACGTCTTTAAGAAATTCGGGATCAAAGTCAACTTTGTCGAGTCCACCGCCCTTGAAGAGTATGAGAAGAAAATCACTCCAAAGACCAAAGCGATCTTTGTCGAGTCCGTTGGCAACCCAAAGATGGATGTCCCCGACATTGAGAAGCTGGCTGCGATCGCCCATCAAAACAATATTCCTCTGGTAGTTGACAATACAATGCCAACACCATACCTGCTGAACCCATTCAAACTCGGCGCCGATATTGTGGTTCACTCAACAACAAAGTACCTGAGCGGCCACGGTGACGCTCTCGGAGGAATCGTAGTTGACTCTGGAAATTTTGACTGGCCAAATGAGAAGTATCCAGATTTTGAAATGTTCAAAGAGAGAGCGGGTGAGAAAGCCTATCTTGATAAGGTCTGGAGGGAGATCCACATAAACGTGGGCACTTCACAGTCGCCATTTCACTCCTACCTGACCATGATAGGGGTAGATACCCTCGCTGTTAGAATGAAAAGGCACATCGAAAACGTCGAGAAGCTCGTCGAATTCATGGTCAACCATAGGAAAGTCAAATGGGTAAACTATCCAAGCCTAAAGGAGAGCCCAAGCTATGAGACTGTTAAGAAACAATTCTCCAGAGGGTGCTGTGCCCTGTTCACTTTCGGGCTATCAAATCAGGAAGAATGTTTCAACTTCATTCGCAACCTGCAACTGGTCTACAACCTAGCAAACCTCGGCGACTGCAAGACATTGGTCATTCACCCGTATTCCTCACAGTACGTGAGCTTTGACATCGCTACTCGCACAAAACTCAGCATAACCCCAGACCTAATCCGTGTCTCAGTAGGAATAGAAGCAATTGAAGACATAATCGCAGACTTCGAACAAGCCCTAGACAAGATATGAAGCTTTGAGCGCCCGCGCGCGCTAAAAATTGTGGTGGACCGGGCGGGGTTCGCACCGTTTTCGGTGCTGGAATCGGGTACAAAATTCACGCAAGTTCATATCTTTAGCGCGCGCGTTCTACGGAACTACCGCTGCAATAGCCTTGATGGGCGCGGCTGCTGAAACTCTAAGATCAAAAGAAGCGATAGTAGGCGTATTATTTTGTCGGGTCCATACTGCATGTTTCATACAATTTCTCGCCTTTGTATTCATAATTTCCATTTGGATACTACATGAGCACTACTTTAAACTGCTAAAGTTGGCAGTTGACAGACAGCGTGATATTGAGGGGAAAGAGCTTCTTATTCAAGGTAAGACCGTTCTTCGACTTGGGACGGGTATTACAAGGAAGAAATTCTTAGAGAAATATGACAATCGCTATAAACGGCTTGTTGGCAAATTCATATACGCACCATGGAACATTCTGTTTGTAATCCTTCTAGCTTTAGCCATAGGGCTGGCCGCAGCGTATTTCAATGCCGACTAATTGATTCGGTCTGACATCCCTGTTAGCATTCATTTTTCATAAACTGTGGGATCATCCAGTTTTATATCTGCGAAGGCTTTCTTACGGTTTAAGCATGATTCACATACTCCGCAATGTAGATCCCTATTCAAGTAGCAACTCCATGTGATCTCATAAGGTACACCCAATTTGGCTCCGAGCGTGAGTATCTCTGATTTCTTCATTTGATGAAATGGTGCGTCAATCTCTATTTGGGTCTCTGTACCCAGTCTGGCCGCTGTCTGAAAAGCACGATAGAACTGTTCCCTGCAATCCGGATAATGAGGAGCATCAGATCCATGTGCCCCATACAAGACTTTGGCGGCTCCTATTGACGCCGCGTAGGCGACTGCTATAGAAAGGAATATGGCGTTTCTAAAGGGAACAATTATCACCGGTTTGAATTCTGACGGCATCGGAATGGTTTCATTCATCAGTGCAGTAGCCTTTCCAAAAACGTCTCTCAACGATGATAGATCAACGATCTTATGACTGACGCCAAGTTTCTCGGCGATTATCCTTGCATGAGCGGTCTCTTTAGATGCTATCTGGCCATAGTCGAAAGTGATCGCATACATGTCATCGCCTTGAGATTTAGCATGATATGCGACTGTCGCGCTATCGGGTCCACCGGAGAGAATGACTACAATCTTCATAATCTTCTAACTCTCCTTCAGCAAATGCGTAATTCCTAGTCTGGAGAGGGATTTGTAGAGCATGTAACCTAAACCCGTGGTAGCTATGGTCACGCCGACGAAGACGTATGCAAACGTGAACACGTATGGGAGTTGGAAGACAAAGTTCAGCATGAATGCCACCCAGATGGAGACGAGCGTACTGTAGATCTGCAGTCCAAGAAGAACACTCACCTGTCTCACCCTATACAATAAGAAGAGACCGAGAAACGAAGGCAACGCACTCAAAAGATCAATGGGGCCGAGAGGGCTGGTCAGGTTGCCAAGAAACACGCCCAACGTTAGCCCACAAACCGCTCGCCATCCCAGTAGAGGAACTAACCCAACCAACGCATTGGCAACACGCACTTGGATCTGCTGAAAACTTACTGGCGCGAAAATATTTACCAACGCCGCGTAGAGAGCACAACAAACTATGCAGAGAGCAATATCTCTTGTACTAGTGTTTCGCATTCTTAACCTCCCTCCCGGGATTTCTAAAGCGGAACAGGGGGAGGACCCCCACCCGCTTGAATGTCTCTTAAGATTGTGAGTTTCTAATAAGAATTGGCCTTCGATGTGCGTGCACTTCATGATCCACCTTATTCTTGCTCAATGCTTCTATATCACTGGCAATTGATCATGTCAAATCAGTAGGCTTGCCCCGTTGAGGTCTATGGTCGCCCCATTTATGTAGGATGAGGCGTCAGAGACCAAGAAGAGTACAAGTTCAGCTTCTTCCTCTGGTTTGCCTAGACGTCCCATTGGGATCTCTTCCAGATGTCTTTCAAGTTCTTCCCTAGTCATCTGTCTGACCATTGGCGTATCGATGAGCCCTGGGCATATGCTGTTAACATTGATGTTGTAGGGTGCGGCTTCTTTGGCTAGATGTCTTGTGAGACCGAGTACTGCTGCTTTGGATGCTGTATAATGTGCACCGCCCAGTTCACTTGTACTTCTCCCTGCTGAAGAAGATACGTTCACGATCTTACCACTTCTCTGTTTTTTCATGTATCCTAACACGGCTTTGCAGCAGTTGAATACTCCTTTTACGTTGATCTTCATTACAAGATCCCATTCTGCATCTTCTATATCTTCGATTGATTTTCTGCGCCGAAGTATGCCGGCATTGTTAACTAGAATATCTATTCTTCCGTGAGTGGATACTGTATCTTTCACCATCGTTTCTACTTGTCGATAGTCGGCGACATTCGCCTCATAACCAATAGCTTTTCCGCTAGATCTATTGATCTCTTCAACAATTCTTTCGGTCGAGTTTACATCATTTACTAGTACGGTTGCTCCATACTCTGATAGTCTCTTTGCTGTCGCCTCACCCATTCCACTGGCTGCACCGGTGACAATAGCAATCTTGCCTTGTAACCCATATCTCAGTATCTCTGCTACTTTCCTTTCGTGAACCTGGAAATCTTTGAGGTGAAGTCTATTCTCTACGATGATTGATCTGGACATGAAGGCCACCAGAAATGAATTTTTTTGAGTAGCCTACTGTCCGCTATAGTTTCCTGACGAAGATGAGCCTGAACTGGCTACACATAAAATACTGATTGCTTCGTCAGGCATAAGCTGTTCACTTATATCATTAGCGATTGAAGGATGGCATAATAAGTATTATGCTAGCCCGATGGTATTGTATTATCACAGGACATTTGGCACATCTGTGAAGTATACTTCTGCTGGGGTTTTATAGTTTAGGCTCATGTGTGGTCGCGCGCGCTATGCCGGCTCCTTAGGCCTCTAATCGATGAGTAGAATCAAATCTACACATGGTTTAATGATAAAAATGTTCGAGACAATTCAATAGCCTGGAAGGACATATCGGGAGAAACCCGCGCGCTGAGTATTCTCAAAAACACTATCGCTCCAGCTAGATCATTATGTCAGTGCTTTCCTTGGCCGTCTCAAAGACGATACACGTTAGTGTCTTTTCAATCCCGCTCATTGCTCTCAAATTGTTCATGACGAAATTGCTCACCGCGTCCACATCTTTGCCTCTGACTTTGATCAGCATGTCCCATTCGCCCGTTACTGTATGCACTTCTTGGACTTCGGAATACCTTGCGACTTCCTTGGTAATTTTCCTTTGAGATACTAATCCCTCTTTGCTTGCTGGATAGGCGAATGAAGCGAAGATGAACGCGGTTGTAGACACATCTAATTTTCTAGGATCTAAGAAAGCTTTGTATCCCTTGATTATTCCAAGCTCCTCCAATCTCTTGATCCTCGCATATGCTGTAGTTATTGGGCTGCCGATCTCTTTTGCGACGGCCTTTGATGATAATCGTCCGTTGGATTGAAGCAATCTCAATATCTTTCTTTGTATATCGTCTAAGCGCATGATTGAATTTCTTACATACTTAGATATAAAAAATTAGTGATTTTTGAAGATTTTACAACTTTTTTAACTAAGAATTTAAGAAGGCTGACCGTATTATGTTATCTGATCTGAGTGATGTTCATGGACAATCTGTCGCCTAGCTTTGGTACAGGTTCAGACTGCGACCAATCACGCAGAATACTGAGCAATGACGAATGGCCCTTACCGAACATGTTCCCTCATCTGGAATACCTATGATGTATGCGCTAAGGCAAGCGGAGGCAATGGAAGCGAACCCAATCTGCGTATGTGGACATGGCTTCCTTTCTCACAAAGAAATATCAAAGCCCTGCGGATTCGTCTATTCGGAACATGAACAAATACTCAACAGAAAACCTGTACCCTTAACCATCAGGTGTGGTTGCCAGAAATTTGAGGCTGAGAGCTGCTACCCGTATGACAATATGTAAGGAACAAAAGGGTTTCATGAGGAGCAAGAGGGATCTTGTGGCAGCTCTTGAGAAGATGATGGAGATAAGATGCTTTGAGGAGAAGATTGCCAGGTTATATGCGCAAGGAGACTCCGTAGTCGGGCCAGTTCATCTATACGCTGGGCAAGAAGCAGTAGCCGTAGGTGTTTGCTCTAACCTGAGAAGAGACGATTACATTACCAGCAATCATAGGGGACACGGACACTGCATTGCCAAAGGTGCCAGCCTCGATAAAATGATGGCTGAACTCTTTGGAAAAGAGACTGGCTATAACAAAGGTAGAGGGTCTTCAATGCATTTGATGTCTGCAGACCTCGGCATACTTGGAACCAGTAGCATAGTAGCTGCGGGCATACCAATCGCTGTGGGCATAGGACTATCAATGAAAATGAGGAAAACCGACCAGGTAGTTGTCTCATTCTTCGGCGACGGTGCAGCGAATAATGGAAATTTCCATGAAGGTCTAAACCTCGCAGCGATCTGGAAACTACCAACAGTCTTTGTATGCGAGAACAATATGTACGCAGTCTCTACACCAACATCAGAGTTTACCTCCGTCAAGGACATCAGTCTGAGAGCCGCTGCATATGGCATCCCGGGTTTTGCTGTGAATGGGATGGATGTGATTGAGGTCGCGAAGATTTCTGGCGAGGCAGTTGAGAGAGCTAGGAAGGGACATGGCCCAACTCTAATCGAATGTAAGACCTATCGTTTCAGAGCTCACGGTGAGGGGGAGACACTAAAGTATAGAACCAATGAAGAAGTTCAAAGATGGAAAGAAAGCTGCCCCGTTCGTGCTCTTAGAGAAAGACTCATCAAAGAAAACTTTCTTGACGAAGAAAACGCAAACAGGATCGAGCAAGAGATTAGAGCAAGGCTTGACAAAGCAGTTCAATTCGCTAAGGAAAGTCCTTTCCCTCAAATTTCCGTTGAAGAATTAGAAGAGATAGTTACAGCTTCTCCAGACCATCGAACTTCAAGGGAGATAACATTCATCGAAGCCATACGTGAAGCTCTTCAAGAGGAGATGAGGCGGGATGAAACCGTCTTCCTAATTGGTGAAGATGTCAAACACGCTCTTTGGGGAGTGACAAAAGGCCTCGTGGATGAATTTGGAGAAGAGAGAGTCAGGGACACTCCAATATCCGAGAATACGATAGTGGGAACTGCTTTAGGTTCAGCAATGACCGGGATGCGACCGGTCGCTGAAATAATGTTCAATGATTTCCTGACTCTATGTATGGATCAAATTGTGAATCAAGCAGCAAAGATCAGATTTCTATCCGGAGATCAACTGAAAGCACCAATGGTGATAAGATCTCCTATAGGCCTGGGCAGATCTGCTGGGCCACAGCACTCCCAAAGTTTTCTATCATGGTTCATGCATGTTCCCGGCATTAAGATTGTAGCACCCTCAACCCCATACGACGCAAAAGGCTTACTGAAGACAGCGATTAGACAAGATGATCCAGTACTCTTTGTTGAAGCACTTTTACTCTATGGGGTCAAAGGTCTTGTTCCTGAAGAAGAATACACGATCCCCTTCGGCAAAGCGGATATCAAGAGAGTTGGCGAAGACGTGACTCTAGTCAGTATCTCAATAATGGTTTCAAGAGCAATTGCGGCATGTAAGAAATTGGAAGAGCAAGGCGTCAGTGTCGAACTGATTGATCCACGAACCTTATCACCGCTTGATAAAAAAACAATAGTGGATTCCGTCAAAAAGACAGGAAGACTTGTGGTAGTGGAGCCCGAATGCAAGACTTGTGGTGTTGGCTCTGAAATTGCGGCCATAATATCTGAGGAAGCAATCGACTACTTAGACGCGCCAATAAGACGTGTTGCAGTACGCGATTCGCCCATACCTTGCAGTCCTCCACTAGAAAAATCCCTCATACCAAATGAAGATGACATAGTAAAGGCTGTTTGTGAAATAGTCTAAGTTAGAGGCTTGATTTGCTCAACTTACTTCAACTAAGATCCTTGAATCATGAAACTTAGGAGTCCAGACAAATAGATGGTTACAGAAATCCGGATGCCCAAATATGGTTGGACGATGACTGAAGGCAAAATCACTAAATGGTTGAAGAAAGAGGGCGAACCAATAAGAGAAGGCGAGGCCCTATTCGAGATAGAGACAGAGAAGGTTCAGACCGAGGTTGAAGCTATAGCCTCAGGAATACTCTCCAAGATTCTGGCACCAGAAGGCTCTGTTGTTCCAGTCGGTCAACCGATCGGGATCATCTCTGAACCTGGAGAAGAAGTGCCTAAGACATCAATTGTTGCAGGCGAGATGGAAGTCAAGCCGGAACCAACTGATGAACTCCCGTACACTGTTGAGGCAAAGCCTCAGCTCGAAACAGATTCAAGAATCTCACCATTGGCCAAGCGGCTCGCAAAACAGTATGGCATAGACCCAAGTACGATTAAGGGGGCCGGTCCCGGAGGAAGAATAATCAAGGATGACATAATGAAGGTTGTTGAGCTCCAAAAGAGGCACTTGGTAGTTGAACCGAGGCATGGGCTTCGAGAGAAGATAATACCTCTGACAGGGACGAGAAAGATAATCGCAGATCGAATGACTCAAAGTGCAAAGACAACAGCACGTGTTCTGTATACTATAGAAGTTGATATGTCCGAAGCTGTGAAGCTTCGTCAATCCCTTCTTGAAAAATTTGAAGAAAAAGCGAGGGGGCATCTATCCTTAACAGATATAATTGTCAAAGCAGTCTCGAAAGCCTTAGAGCAACATCAGATAGTGAATTCCATCATCCTAGAGGATGGAATCCATATGATTGAAGATATCAATATAGGAGTCGCCGTAGCCTTAGAAGATAACCTGCTAGTTCCTGTAGTGCACAACGCAAACAGAAAATCTCTATTTGAGATCGCTGCACACTTGGATGAGTTGATCAAGCGAGCCAAAAAAAACGAACTTACAGCAAAAGAGACCACTGGAGGAACATTTACAATAACAAATCCTGGCATGCTTGGAATCGACATACAAATGCCCGTGATCAATACGCCTGAAAGCGCAATACTCGGAATTGGAAACTTATCTGAGAAACCTATGATTGCAAATGGCCAAATAGTTATCAGGCCAATGATGAGGTTGAATCTAGTCTTCGACCACAGAGTCTTTGATGGTGTCCCAGCAGCCAAATTCCTCCAAACATTGAAGGACATCCTCGAAGATCCGAATGCCCTTCGTCAATAACATAGATATCACAGTCAAATCTGCGGCAGTCGGTAGAGTTGGAAACTTGGCGTCTGTTAGATCTGGAGTATGATGACCCCTTCATGAACATGGCTGTTGAGGAGGCGATCCCAAGAATGGTTGGGCAGAGAGTAGCGCCGTGTACCTTGAGATTTTGGAGAAATCAGAACGCGGTCGCCGTAGGGATTTTTCAGTCAGTCAATCTTGAGGTGAATCACAATGCTTGCAAGAAATATGGTACCCAAATTGTTAGACGATTCACAGGCGGAGGATCTGTATACCATGATCATGGAAACCTGAATTACGCTATCTCGATACCCAAAGAGCACAGACTAGTCCCACCCAGCGATCCTATGGATGCCTTCAGACGATTCTCTGAGGGGGCGCTTCAGAGCCTCAAATCCCTAGGGCTACTTCCCGTCCTTAAGTCTCTCAACAACATGGAGGTTAACCAGAAGAAGGTATGTGGTGCAGCAGGAGCAATAAGATGGGGAGCAGTATTCTATCACTCATCGATACTGGTCTGTTCCAACCTCAATATTCTCTCCCACGTTCTTAGATCAGACGACTATACAACCACACGATTCATCAAGAGTTCGAGGAGACCTGTGACAACAGTCTCAAAAGAGCTTAACAGATCCCTTACAACCAATGAATTTTCAGATACATTGGTCAGATGCTTTGGAAGAATCTACGGAGTCCAACTCCTTCACGGAACATTGATGAAAAATGAAAAGAGACTCGCTGATGAGCTCTATGAGAAATACTCAAGCCACCAGTGGAATTTCAAAACGTAGTCAATAACACTTTGAAATCGGAGGCTTAAGGAGGCATTGAACTATCAATTCATGCACAAAAGGGTGTTTCCCGATTGAGTAAGCAATCGAGTTCCGAATCATACGATATAGCGGTGATCGGTGCTGGACCAGGCGGGTACACAGCAGCCATCAGAGCAGCTCAGCTTAAAGTGAAAGTCATCCTGGTAGAGGAGAAGAAGGTTGGAGGAACCTGTACTAATGTTGGATGCATACCCACCAAGACGCTTCTGAGCTCCTTAGAACTGTTGTCTGAAGTAAAGAAGGCTGAAGCCTTGGGGCTATCAGTTGGCAACTTCAAAGTGGACTTGTCAGAACTCATGCGAAGAAAAAATGAAGTTGTATCAAGACTCATCCAAGGGATCGAGTTTCTTCTGCAAAGTAATGGAGTTCGGATATTCTTTGGGAGAGGGGCCATAACCAGGGATAAAAAGGTGGAAATCACTCAAAGAGATTGTGTTAAGAAGGTCATAGATGCACGTAAGATAATTATGGCCACAGGGTCCCAACCTGCAAGACTTCCTGTCTCAATGCAAGAAAGTGAGAATGTTATCTTCTATGAAGATGCATTAGATTTCTCTGAGATTCCTCCAAGGCTTGCAATAGCTGGAGGGGGATCTGAAGGCATTGAGTTCGCGTACATATTTTCCAAACTAGGATCGCAAGTTACAGTACTGGAAACGATGCCACACATACTGCCAAGAGAGGACCATGAGATCACTCAATATCTTCACCACAAGATAGTGAAAGATGGTATTAAGGTAAAAACCAACGCTGAAATTATAAGTGTCAAAGATTCAGCAGGACACCAAATTATTCAGGCTAGAATCAAAGGCCAAGAGATGACCATCAACGCAGAGAAGCTATTGGTTTCACTTGACAGAAGGCCACGTCTGGAGAATCTTGGATTAGAAGAACTGGGAGTGGAAGTTGTTGATGGCAGAATTGCAGTCAATGAAAAAATGGAGACGAACGTAGCGGATGTCTACGCTGTTGGCGATGCTAGTGGAGGAGCATACGCACATGAAGCCATGGAAGGAGGGATCATAGCGGCAGAGAACGCAGTGAAAAAAGAAAGTAATTCGAGGATGGATTGGAGCGTGATCCCGAGATGTCTTTTCACCGTACCTCAGGTTGCAGCTGTAGGTCTAACCGAGGAAGAGGCCAAGAAGCGAGGTGTTGATGTCAAGGTTGGCCGATTCTACTTTGCTGCTAATGCTAGAGCGCTGACACTAGACGACTACGAAGGTTTCGTCAAAATGATAACCGACGCTGAATCCCAAGAGATACTCGGAGTGCACATCGTCGGACCGAATGCCTCAGAGCTCATTGCTGAAGCAGCATTGGCAATGAGGCTTGAGGCAACACCTGAAGACATCATAAGGACGATGCATGCGCATCCGACTCTTTCCGAGGCGCTCAGAGAAGCTGCAATGGATGTTAATGGGCAGTCAATACACAAATTCAAGGGGCGTTCTTAGAACCACTTCGCTTGGAGCTGTTACTATAGAACTCAGCCGTGGCTCGAAACTTCTACGGTGAAGATAGCGCGCGCTAATGCTACGACATGGAATAGCTTCACATAGGTAAGCGCGCGCGCTATCAGGTGGACCGGGCGGGATTTGAATCTGCCAAGATTCATAACTTGAGTTTAGAAAGTTGAGTCATTTGATTCTTGTTCCCAAACTCTTGCAGAAAGATGTTTGGTGAGGAATCAGCCTAACCGCTTATTTATAAATTCGATAGCTTTCCTCTGCTGATCCAGTCTTATGTTACCTTTGGCTCCATGCGCAAGTAGTATGTCGATCATTTCTCTTGGGCTCACACTGGCTAGGGTAGATGCTTCGCCAAGTGTTACCTTGCCTTCACGGTACAGCTTAACAACGTAGTCCTCAACCCCTAGGGCAAGCAGTTGTCTTATGGCTGTGGATTCATCGACTTTCTCAATTCTCACTCTATGCAGGATGGCTTTGATCAAACTCTTCGGAAGCCTAACGGTTTTCACAGAAGACACTATCTGTCACTCCTTAGCAAGCTCCTCGACGGAGGCTAAGTACTCCTCTGGATTGATAAATTCCTTAATCTTATCAAGGAACTCACGAGTTTCCTTTTTTGAAATAGCTTTAATCTTCCAGAGATAGATAAGGAGCACACTCGGAGTGATGTATGGAATCCCCAGACCATCGATAAGGTCGATGAATCTGCTGTCATCGCTAGCAAGGGCCTCATAGTTTCCCTGCTTGAATAGTCTGATAGAGTCTGCCTCTCCACCTAAGAGATTCAGATTGCTGATAAGTTTCTCGGTAGTCTCCAATCTTGTTGTCTTAGAAACTTTCAGCTTGCCCGTCTTGATATTTTCATCTATCACCAGTGCATCAGGATAGCCCCTATTTTTACCTTCATTGACGGCTTCCTTCTCTACCTCCGGTGGAATGTGTATCTCAAAGTTAGAGGTGGCCAGTTCTTTGACTGAAGCTTTGGTGAGCTTGATCAAGACATCTGAGTCCATGACTATCTTCATACTACAAAAATTACATTAGATTACATATAAGCCTTATGAGTCCGCCACATACAGCGGATCTATTTCACAGCATCTTGTTCTGCTTGACTTCTGCCTCCTCCACCGAGACTTAAATTAATTATGACTGCCCCGTGATCGACCGCCCAAACAATTCCATCAACCATTTGTGAACCAGATCCAGATCCTAGGTAGTTTAGCACCTTTACAGGCATAATTCTGGCATTGAAAGCGATTCCAGCTACCCCAATTCCATTATTTGTGGTTTGGGCTATTGTCCCGCATACATGTGTTCCATGTCCATAGTCGTCATTTGGATGAGCGTCGTTATTGACAAAATCGTAACCAGAAAGAAAGGTTGTTCCAGCCAAGTCTGAGGCGCGCCGATAAATCGAGTAATCCTCGTATGCGACGCCCGAATCTATTACAGCCATGGTTACTCCTGCCCCAGTTGAAATGTCCCATGCTCTCTCCATCTGAATTTTTGGAAAATGCCATTGCAGGTGATAATATGGATCATTTGGAACAAAACTGGCGGTCCTGATGTAGTTCGGTTCGACATACTCTATATCCGGGTCATTCTTCATAGCCGCAATAACTTCGTTTACCTTTCCTTCAGTCACATTCAATACCACGACTCTTTCGAGCAGAAGTTCCTTCTCCAATATAACATCAGGATATTTTTGAGGAGTCGGTATCCTGCTCGAGGTTTTGTACTTGAGAATGACTTGATTTGAAGAGTAGCTCTGATCCGCACTTCCAGCCACTGTTTGATTTCTCACCCCGATGCCATTGGAATCGCCCATTAGAAATCGTGTGTTGTACTTGCTATGTGGGGTGGGAGGACTGCCATAAGCCGCACATTCTTTTGTGGGATCGAAAGCATTTGTCAGGGCAGCAATAGAAGTAATGTTGCTAACAATCAGAATGAGAAGCACTAAGGCTATGCTGCGTCGAAACCTGGCCTCTTGATACATCTCTTGACATTCACGTTTCTCAACAACTGAACTTGATAAGACTTTGCATAGGGCGAACTACGAAAACGAAATAGATCTGGCAGCGCGCGCTATACCACTAAGCTACAGGCTCAGGAACCATTATCCTTGTACTTTCGCCAAGTGCAACATGGCTTGTCGCAGAAGCTTTTGACGAATCCTAGTACCTTCACCGAGGTACGTTGCCGGCGTACTTTCTCCCAACGTGGACGGTCCGTCCACCTATTGTGGTTGCTTGCGTCAGGGAAACATTCTATTTTGCCTTTACCTTAACTTTCTAGCGCGCGCTGTGAGGTCTGCCGGAAAAGGAGCGCTATTCTATCCTGTTTGCAGCACTCAATTTCCTTGTGTGGTCAATGTTGGCACGAGCATCAACACACCACCGACCTTTACACTTATGAGACCCGAAGCGTTCCGAGAGTAAAGAAGAAAGAACCCGAAGTATCGGAATAGCGCGCACTTTTCTAACTTGAATCTTGACGATAAGCCATATTAGCCAATCTAGGATATGCATTATAGATGTCGAGTTATGCGAGGGATTGTTTCCTCTATTGCCGCAGTTCTGCTTGTGTCTTTAGTATCTTCAGGATTGAACAAACCTGTAATGGCGAATGGTCCGTACTGGGATATTGAGCAGAATGGTTCACCAATACAAAATCTGAATGTTCCTGTCAGCAGCACATTTACTGTGGAGATCTGGATACGTGACATCCCAAATGGAGACTATCTACACTATATCCTTTTTCTTGTTTATTGGGATCCTGAAATGATGGAGCTGGTTGACCATCAGAAAGGATATGCCCAGGGTTGGGATGGCGAATCGATGGACTATCCCGCGGAACCGAAAGAACTGCCTGGATTCGTGGGACTCGAATACTATGCGATTGGTTTTGGCTATGTTTGACGGAGGATACGAGAATTCTGGTTCTAACCTTTCACTGCCTGCGTGCAGGCATATCTCCAATAACTCTTGGAACCGAAAATTCCCTTTTGAGTTTTAATCAACTTGGAGATGTTGAACCTCCTCCATTCGTACTTACATCTAATAAAGTTTACACACCAGTAGGTGGGATTACCACTCCCATCAATAAGCTTAGAGTTCTTACCCCTTTCCTGGCGTTAGCAGGACTCATCGTAGCAGCATCAGCAGTTGTAGTGGTTAAGAGAAGAAGAGACTGAGCCGCTCGAAGCGGATGAAGAGTAGCCTGCCACTAAGCAACACTCTTGGAAAGCTTCTCTCCACTCTCTTTCGTCCATACGACCATTCAAAAAAGTTATCCCAGTCAGGGAATTGCGCGAAGCGCTCCTTCATCATCTTCTTTACTGGATCCTTGTCGCTGAATAAGCGGTCAAGCGCGCTATCGCGCGCGCGATTAGAATAAGTGTCTTAATCTTCAATCTGGATCCACTGGGTTTAGGTTTTAGATTCCTAGTAGTCTTCGTATTGGGTCTAGTATGATGTCTTTGAATGGTTTCTCTACTTGTTGGTTCCACCAGTCTGGGAGAAAGCCTCCTTTGGCTCCGGTGAAGATGTGTACTGTGAGGGTTTTGTACCACTGGTCGCTGTCATGTTGCCATGACGTGTTTCCAGGTCTTTGATACTCCACTTGAACTTTAATGTCCATGGAGCCGGATGCTGGGGCTGTCATCTTGAGGGTGTAGGTTTTCTGTCCTGTTCCTGACAGGGTTTCGGTTACTGCTTGGGTCTGGTTGCTGGAGCTGGTTGCTGTGATTCTTGTGTTTGTCATGTTTGAGAATTCATACTCGATGATCGCTGAGACTGTGAAGGTGTTTCCTGGCAGTACGGTGCCTGGGGCTCCTACACCTATGACTTTGGCGTTAGTGACGGTGTATGGGATGGCTTTCAACATTATTCGTATGGTAAAGTCTTCAGTCCAGTCTGTGTCGTCGTGCCGCCATATTTTTGAGTCTTTAGCTCGGGTCCAGGCTTCAGCTTTAAGATGCCACATCATGGGTGTGGAGGGTGCTGTGACGGTGAAAGCCACTTTGTCTCCTGAGGATGCGCCGGATATCGGCTTTTCACGGGTCATCTTGTCGAATGTTTTTCCTGTGCCGTTGTCGCTTCCAAGATCTACCAGTATGACTTGGAGGTCTGCGCCGAATGTTGCAGACCACTCCAGAACCACACCAATATCAAGTGTTGAGCCTGGTGTTGTCATGTTAGGAGCTTTTATAGATGTTATCTTGGCGCTTGGGAGGCCTGCAACGATGAATTGGCTGCTGTTCTCATTATCTCTGGGTTGAGGATCTCTGAAGTAGGAGGATATTCTGAAGCCGAAGGTGTGTACGCGTCCGCCGTCTTTTCCAATGATGTTCTTTGTTGAGAATTCAAAGCCTTTCCCAATCTTTACACTGAGAGTTACTGGTGGGAACAGGTCATTACGTACAGACCCATCCAGCAGAAACATCAATTGTGCCGTAACATAGGATAGTACTGATTCCTGGTATTCTGGCGGTGACACATCGATACTGCTCAGGTAGACCATGCAGTGGAAGGTTGCGCTCTCATTCGCGTTAATATATGGGACTGTTGAGAGGGGGCTTCGATGCTCTGGGATCATCCAGACTTTGCCGACGGCCCAGTCGGTCTCCGCAGTAATTTCAGGTGGAGGGGTAGGTGTAGGTGTAGGGGTGGTTGGCCTCACAACTGTGAGTACTTCGATGCAGAATCCACGTTGATCCACAGCCTCCTGGAACCGTGAACCTGCCTTGGGCGCAAAGTCCAGCAGCGCCTTCAGACACCAGGTTCCTGCTCTCTGCGGAGCGGTGACTGCGACTGTTGCACCAACAATACCCTGACTGTTACCGTTATATGTTGAGCTGCTCCAGGTTCTTCCTGTAGGCGGATCCAGAATTCTTACTCTGGCTTCGCTTCCCGTGTATATACCACTCAACTTGACTGCGACTTGGAAGCTTAGACCCTGAGAGACTGAGGGTGGAGCATTCACCTGATCAATCTTTGCAGGAGCTCTGGCAGCAGAACTGGCAGAATCTACCTGACTGACACATACAACAGTGATCACGAAGAGAAGCAGCAGCACCTTCCAACACTTACCATCAAGGTTTTTCATGGTTGTTTCACTCCACATTTTGGACAGTGCGCAGCATCCAGATGCACCTTCGCTCCACATTGGATGCAGAATCTTTCACTCCTCAGTCTGGGTCTGCCTCTTCTTCGCATCGCCAGGATCAATGAGATCAGAATTACCAGCAGAATTATGATTGCGAGTAATCCATAGGGGAATGGTTGTTGTCCTGCAGCTGCCACTTCCTGTCTGGGAGCCTCAACATCCAGGATTGCCTGAGCAACTTTTTCACCTGAACCTTTAGCTGTGATCGTTAAAGGATAGGTTCCAGCAGCAACATTACCGTCAACCTTAACCTCGATCTTAGAGGTGAAGCTTGGAGCAGATGATGCTGGGTTGAAGTTGACTGTTACTCCTGACGGTGAACCTTTCACAGCAAGATTCACAGGATTACTGAAACCATTCAGCGACTGAACCGTCATATCCAAGTATCCTGACTGTCCCTGAATGATTCTGACCTCTGGCTGTGAGAGTGCGACTGAAAAGTCAGGAGCAGCCTTAACATTTAATGATACAGTTTGAGAATGAGTCTTATCTCCGCCGGATGCATCAACAGTTAAAGTGTAGGTTCCAGGCTGAACCGAATCACCCAACGTCAAGGTCAAATTTGAAGTATAGGTTGGTGTACCACCAAGCGTTCCCAAGTTCACCGTGGCACCCAGAGGATAACCTGAAACACCCAACAGGACAAACTGAGTCGTATTAACCGATGCTGAAACCGACACACCATAACTTATTGTTTGACCTGGAACCGCCTCTCTACTGGACGGATTCACTGTTAATGTATAGTCGAAATCTGCAGGCGGAGGAGGCAAAACGTCAGGTGGAAGCGGAGGCGGCGGAATATCCGGACCCAAAGGCAGCTCACCTGCAGGAACCGCAACCCCACGAACCAAAATCTCAAACTCACGCATTCCCTCAGGATCCAATATCTTCCAGTCCTCCCCAGGCTTCTGATACTCCGCAGCCGCAACCAACTTGAAGGACGTATCAACAGGCACAAACGGCGCATAGATTCCGTCGAAGCTGAAGATCTTGAAGCCGTGTGAGGCTGCGGACTCCTCACCGCTCATCTTAATGATTTCACCGGAGGTTGCGTCCAATATGCTAGTACGATATTTAGATCCGGCTGGAAGTTCATACTCAACTTGGATGTCTACTTTTACTTCGGCTGAACTATTCACTTTAGCAGGTGAGTTTACATCAATTATTTTCACACCTTCTCCTGCGGGCACTCCTGAGGTGACTATTAGTGTGAAGGGCCACTCGTCACATTCCTTATGGACACTATCGACGCCTGCTACGTGACCGTAATACAGTGAAGCCTTAAGGTTCCAAGGGCCTTCAGCAGCAGGGGTTGTAACTGTAAAGGTGTAGGGGCTGATGCCTACACCGCTTACATACTCATCAAACTCACCCGTTGAGATTAACGTGCCATCCTCACTATATACTCCAACATGTAACCAAGCATCATAGGTGACTGCGTATTTGACCTCTATCGGTATCTCGATCTGTTTTGAAGGCGGAGCATCCTCTGGTGGTGGAGGTCCACTCCAGATACATATCCCCTCAACCTCAGGCGCAATTCCCAGATCATTTTTAACCTCAATACTTAGCACCCTAACATCGTCAAGTCCTTCCAATGTGGTACTGTAGGCAACGACAAACAAGATCCAAGGATTTGTAGGTACCGCGGGGGCTGTGAACTCAAAAGTATGTGGAGGCGGTGTGATCGTACCATTGTTTGAAACCGTCTGGGTATAATCCTTATGGTCAACTGGATCTCCTAATGTGATCGTAAGAGGAGTATCAGGAGGCAGAAGTTCATATTTGACGTCTAAGCTAATGTAAGTCTTCTGTCCAACCTTCACCTGGTCGGGATATCTTACGTTCTGGATGTCTATCCCCTCATTTGTATCAAGGATTGCATGGATCACAATATTACCAAAAGGATAGAGATTTGTCAAAGTTGCTAATGTCAACCCAGTAAATGATCGACCAACATTGGGATGAGCATCTGATTGAAAGTTGCCAATACCACCAGTATGTTCAAGCACCACATAGAAGTCCCCTGAAATCACGATTCCACGGCTGGAAACATCAAGATAACTGAAGGTATCTGAACCGGCGGTTGTTGGGATAGGGGTCGTCAATTCGGTGACATGGTCGACCGCAGTAATATGAATCGTAACAGGGTCTCCTGGATCAACCCATGCATAGAAGATCCCCGTCAACCGCACTGGCGAAAACCCTGATGGAAGTGAAAATTTCACACCTACAAATGGACTCAGATTATTACCTACTGGCGTTCCATCATCATAGACCAGTTCTACTATGTCTGCCTCTGCCTCTCTTACTTGTAAATGGCAAATAGCAAACACCAATACTAGAATCAATAATGTTGCATATGGAATCTTAATTTCTCTTAAACAATGATTAGGCAATACGGTCACCAATCCGCGCGCGCTACAATGTCGGTGTTTGGGTCGCTCGTGTTTCCTCGTTGTCCACTTATCCTTGACTCTTCTTGCCCGTAGACACCAATTACGAGACTCGTGCTGATCAGAAGTAAGGAGATATAGCTTAAACAATAAATGAGACGCATGGTTCTCCGTATTTTTATATTCAGTTCAAGATATAAGAATTAAACGCGCGCGCCACAGTTTTGGTCTAAGGCCACCCTCAACTCTTCCCATGCTTAAATACTGTCCCCAGTAGACTTTTCATGAGCACTGTAGACATTAGTAGGTTGAAGGGGTTTGCTCTGCAGCTTCCACAGGATCATCCGTTGCAGAGAGTGCTGCTGGTAGAGAAGGATAGGTTAACGGTTGATGAGTTTCTCGGCAGGATTGATCTGTGGTTGAAGCTCTCTGCCATTAACCTCTAAGCCCTTGATTACTGCTTTGCCGTTTGGAAGCTGCGAGACATACTCCCATCCAGACTCAATATGCTTCTCCACTTCATCCAGTGGAACAAACTTCTGTCTGAGGGTTCTTGAGCCGTTACTATTGTTGTTCTCTTTGAGGAGCTTCTCTCTAACCCTGTCACGGATGTCGTCGTCGCTGAGCTTCTCCAGGTCGACTGTATTCACTTCCTCCTCGCTGTATCCTGCCACGATGAGTAGTTGTTGCCTGAACTGGAGCTTCGTATCTTCCATTCCG
>Ga0315277_10002216_pt1 | contig 27307 bp, 35 predicted proteins | sample YL17G05_15_MG_FD_203695 | JGI IMG/M metagenome (GOLD analysis project Ga0315277, IMG submission 203695) | Sediment microbial communities from Yellowstone Lake, YNP, Wyoming, USA - YL17G05_15 | ecosystem: Environmental > Aquatic > Freshwater > Lake > Sediment | place: USA: Wyoming | collected... | reverse complement strand
AATTTCACTGAGGAAGACAAGAAAATGATGCTTTCAAAGCAAAAAAACATCATTCGTTCAGTCCTTCCAAAGTATAAGGAGTTGAAGGACAAAGGTCAGATAGAGATAACCGTTTCGCCTTGCTGTCATCCGATCCTGCCTTTACTCTGCGATACTGATATTGCTAAAGTTTCACAGCCCAACGTAGTCCTGCCGCAGAAAAGATTTTCCCATCCTGAAGATGCTCTGGCTCAAATAAATTGTGCAGTCGACTTTTTCCAGAGTGTTTTCGGCGGAAAGCCAAAGGGGATGTGGCCATCAGAAGGAAGTGTCAGCGAGAACATCATTCCCTTGATGGCACAGGCTGGGATTGAGTGGGCAGCCACAGATGAGGAGATTTTATATCTGAGTATGAAGGTTGATGCATTTTCTAACCATTATAAGGCCGACCTGTTATATAAACCATATGAAGTAGCGGTTAAAGGAAGTAAAGTCTCTTTTGTTTTCAGAGACCATCAGCTTTCCGACCTAATCGGATTTGTCTATTCTCACTGGGACCCCCAGAAAGCAACGGATGATTTGATTAATCGGCTGTTAGACATCAGAAATAATCTGAAGGAGGAAGAGATCTCAGATTCGATAGTAAGCATCATCCTGGATGGGGAGAACTGCTGGGAATACTATAAAAATGACGGGAACGATTTTCTTAATGCTCTTTACACAGGACTTTCTAAACAAAAACTAATCCAGACTACTACCGTAGGTAAATTCTTAGAAGAGACTCAGGTCAAATCAAAGCTTTCCAATCTTTATCCTGGATCCTGGATCGACCACAACTTCAAAATCTGGATAGGAGAACCAGAGGATAATCTGGCCTGGGACCTGCTTAGAGAGGCGAGGGACAAATTAGTCGAATTTCAGGAAAAGAAGGGTAAAGAGATCTCCGAAGAAAGATTGAAAGCTGCTTGGAAGGAAATATATGTGGCTGAGGGTAGCGACTGGTGCTGGTGGTATGGAAGCGCTCATTCAGGTCCGGGCAGCGAGCTTTTCGATCTTCTTTTCCGTTCCCACCTTCTTTCAGTCTACGAATTCATAGGATTAGAGCCACCGGAAGCCCTTTTTCAACCTTTAAGGGCTGGTACCAAAGCGTTGGCCATTCAGGAGCCAACTAATTTCATCACTCCAACTTTAGATGGAAAAGTGACCCATTTTTATGAATGGGAAGGGGCAGGGGTTCTGGATTGTGTAAAATTAAGCGGGGTGATAAGGAGAGCAGTTAGCATAGTCAAGCAAATCTATTTCGGGCATGACCTGGAAAATCTTTACTTAAGGATAGACACCGTTCTACCCGCAGAAAGATATTTCTTAGAAGGTTATCAAATCGACTTTGAAATTTTTACTCCAGGCCACCTCAAAATCTCACTTCTCAAAGAAAAAGGCTCCCTTGCCAGATATAATCCAGAAGATAAGCAGTGGATGGAAACCTCTGTACCGGTAAACTTCGCATTCGCAAAAGTGCTGGAGCTTTCTTTGCCTCTTTCTGCTTTTGAGCAGGTGAAGGAGAAAGGTTTTCAGTTCAGGGTGATAATCAAAAAAGGAGAGGATGAGATCGAAAGGTGTCCGGAAATAGATTTGATAAAATTTAGCCTTTTACAAGTGGACAAAACCCCTGCTTACTGGTAGTCTAAACTGAAACTTTTGAAACCTGGCATCATAAAATTTGAAAGAATGAGCATGCACGATTTAGAATCAAAAAATATCGAAGAGAAAAAAGAAAATTCGGATCAATCTCAGGAAAAGATGATCCAGGAAGGGAAGGCTGCTGCGATTCTTGGGTATATACCGTTTATGTGCTTTGTCCCTCTGATCAAAATGAGAGATAACCCTTTTGCTCTTAAGCATGGGAAACAGGGACTAATTCTTTTCGCTTTAGAGATTATCGCCATCATCTTTCTTTTTCCCAAAATAAGCCAGCTATTCTGGGGGATGATTTTAATTTTATGTTTAGTCTCAACTGCAGCCGGCATAGTATACGCCTCCCAGGGGAGAGACTGGAAAATACCTTTTATTGGAGAATTATGGGATAAGCTGAAGCTCTGATTTTTAGAGGTCAGCTCCTCGTTGGTGTCCTCACCAACAAGGGTATGTATGTAGGGCAAGGCTTCAGCTTACGCCACTAAAACAGTTCCGAACGTTTACAGAGGTCAAGAATATGATCAGAACGACAGTAGTAGGTAATTATCCTAAAATAAGCTCAGATAAGAACGTTCCCAATCTGAGGAACGCCTTGAATCAATTCGAGCAGAATAAAATATCAGCCGAAAAGTTAGAGGAGGTCTACAAAGCAACCATCTTGAGAGTTATAAAGGAACAGGAAGATGCCGGAATCGATATCATAACTGACGGGCAGATAAGGTGGGATGATCTGGTGACTCCCTTTGCAAAGAATATTGAGGGCTGCGAGATCAACGGGCTTTTAAGATTTTTCAACAACAACGTCTATTATCGCAAGCCGGTAATAAAATCCAGAATCGCTTTCAAAGATTATACCACCCTGGAAGACTATAAATTCGCTAAAGCTAATTCATTTAAAAAACTAAAAGTGGTTTTGCCGGGACCTCTTACCTGGGCAAAATTATCCTTAGATGAGTATTATAAGAATTTGAAGACTTTAGTAAAGGATTTCAGTCAGATTTTGCGGAAAGAGGCTCAAAGATTAGACCAGGAAGGAGTAGAATATATCCAGTTTGACGAGCCTTCATTATGTAATTTCCCACAAGAGATTGGCCTAGTGAAAGAAAGCTTAAAGATTATCACCTCAGGCTTAAAGGCAAAGTCTATCCTTTTTTTATATTTTGGAAGCATAAAAAATCTCACTCCGGAGCTTCTTAACCTGGCTGTAGATATCATCGGTATCGACCTGGTGAGTAAGCCTGAGAATTTAGATGCGCTTCTTAAAGCAGATGTAAAAAAAGAGGTGATTCTGGGCTGTCTGGACGCACGGAATACCAAAATGGAGGATGAAAAAGAAATTTTTAAACTCATCGAGAAAGTGGCAAAGAAAATTACTCCGGAGAAAATATATTTCAGTCCTTCCTGCGGGCTTGAATTCCTGCCACACGAAAATGCTCTGAAAAAGATAAAACTTCTTTCCTCCATTGCTAAGCAGTTCAATTCCTGATAACCTTAATTCTGACAAATGGGCAAAAGTCTGTTTGCGTTTAAATTGATATAAACTGAGTCGATACTTCGCTGATAATCAGTATGACAAAATGTCTCTTAAGCCTGTCATTCTGGGGGAGCGAAGCGACCGAAGAATCTGTCGAATTTGACCTTGAGGTAGATTCTTCGTTCCCTACGGGGACTCAGAATGACACATAAGGAGAAGAAATTATGCTTTTGATGACCAGCGTGGGGAGCTTTCCTAAGCCGGATTATCTGGCTAAAGCCAGGACACAGTTTTCCCGTGGTGAAATCACCGAAGAAGAACTGCATACTCTGGAGAAAAAAGCGACTGCTGAGGTGATTAAGTTTCAGGAGAAAATCGGAATAGATATCCTGGTGCACGGTGAGATGGAAAGAGGGGATATGACCACTTATTTTGCGGAGAGATTAGAAGGTTTTGGTATTAGTGGTCTGGTTAGGTCCTATGGAAACAGATACTATCGTAAGCCCGTGGTCTTAGGAGAGGTAAAAAGAAAAGAGCCGATGACAGTTGAGACCTTCAAATACGCCCAGAGCCTGACTTCCAAGCCGGTTAAGGGTATGCTCACTGGTCCTTATACTATGACCGACTGGTCTTTTAACGAATATTATCCGACCAGGAGAGATACTGCCTTAGCCCTGGCTCAAGTAATTCATCAGGAGGTTGCAGATTTAGAAAAAGCAGGTGCAAAATATATTCAGATTGATGAACCGGCTTTATCCACCCGGCCTGAGGAGATCGATTTAGCCATAGAAGCGATGGCTATAGTCACCAAAGGGATTACGGCAAAAACAATTAGCCATATTTGCTATGGCGATTTCTCCAAAATTTATCCCCGGCTTTTAGACCTGCCAGTTGACATGTTAGATCTAGAGTTCGCCAATAGCAACTTCGCCAATTTAGAGCTTTTCAGAAATCCTGAATTCACCAAAGAAATAGCGGTTGGTGTAGTAGACGTTCATAGCCACATTATCGAGACCAAGGAACAGGTAAAAGTAAATATCAAAAAAGCGTTAGAAGTTTTTCCTTTAGAAAAAGTCTATCTCGATCCGGATTGCGGCTTAAAGACCCGATCAGTAGAGGAAGCCCAGGCTAAGCTTAAAGTGATGGTTGAAGCAGTGCGGGAAGTCAAAGCCGAGTTGGGAATTAAGTAGCGCGACCTTTTTAGGGGCGCTTAACGCAGTGATGGGATTGCTTCGTCGCCCAGATGGGCTCCTCGCAATGACGATCATAGGCTGTCATTGCGAGCGAGTGAAACGAGCGAAGCAATCCGTCGACGTCATTAGGAAATCATAATTTAAGAATCATGAGCCTTTTCTTAGAAAGACTTCAAAAAGGTGTTCTCCTCTGCGACGGCGCCATGGGAACCCTGCTCTATACCCGTGGGGTTTCTTATTATCAGTGCTTTGACGAGCTGAACTTTTCCAATCCCCAGGTGGTGCAGAAGGTGCATCAGGATTATATCAAAGCCGGTGCGGAAATTATCGAGACCAATACCTTTGGTGCCAACCGGTTCAAGCTGGCAACGCACGGATTTGAGGAAAAGGTCAGGGACATAAACCTTAGAGGGGCAAAGCTTGCCCGTGAAGCCAGGGAGATAGAAGGCAAAGACATCTTTGTAGCTGGCTCAATGGGACCAATAGGCCAGAGGGTTCATCCGTTCGGGGAGATAACCTTAAAGCAGGTCAGGGAGGCTTTTTTAGAGCAGGCAGAGGGGCTTTTGGAGGGTGGAGTGGATTTATTCATCGTCGAGACCATATCCGACCTCAGGGAGATGAGGGAGGCAGTTTCTGCTATCAGAGGCATCTGTCAGTTACCAATTATCGCTTCAATGACCTTTGGAGAGGATGGAAAAACCCTGATGGGGAATACTCCTGAAGAGGTGGCTGAGTTTCTGAACAAGTTAGACGTAGAGATCGTCGGTGCCAACTGCAGTGTTGGTCCTTTGAAAATGTACGAGATTGTCCAGACCATGAAAGGCAAAAGTGACAAATTCTTCTCAGCCCAGCCTAATGCCGGTTTGCCTCATTTTGTCGAGGGAAGATACATTTATCTTTCCTCGCCTGAATATATGGCGGACTATGCGGAGAAATTCATCCGCTCTGGGGTAAATATCGTTGGCGGTTGTTGTGGCACTACCCCTGAGCATATAAAGAAAATGTGTCAGGTGATCAGGAAGCTGAACTCAAAGTTCACGTCAGTTGACGAGCCCGATATTCTGGTAGAAGAGGAAATCGAAGAGGAAAAGGTAGAGAAGCCAGCAATTGAGCTTTCAGATTTTGCCCAGAACATAGGCAAGAAATTCTTGGTCTCAGTTGAATTGGATCCACCCAAAGGCACCAATCCTGAAAAAATACTTCAGGTGGCACAGAAGCTCAAAGATAAAGGGATCGACGCGGTAAATATCGCTGATAGTCCAATGGCAAAGGTTAGGATGAGCTGTCTTTCCATGGCTTACCTTCTGAGAGAAAAGACTGGTATCGATGTGATCCTGCATCTCACCTGTCGAGACAGAAACCTGATGGGCTTGCAGTCAGACCTCTTAGGCGCGCACGCCCTGGGTATTAGGAATGTCTTAGCAATTACGGGCGACCCGCCAGTTTTAGGCGATTATCCTCATATGACTGCGGTATATGATGTTGACTCAATCGGTCTGGTGAAGATTATCGGGAAGTTAAATTCAGGCTGTGACTGGGCTGGTAACTCCATCGGTTTTCCCACTTCCTTTTTCGCAGGAGTCGGGGTTGACCCTAATTCCGAGAACTGGGATAGAGAATTGGACCGGCTCAGGGAAAAAGAAAGCGCTGGTGCGAGTTTCATCTTCACCCAGCCATTTCACGATTTAGAGTCCCTGGAGAAATTCTTAAGAAGAATCGAAGGGATAAAGCTACCAATCTTCATGGGACTTCTTCCATTACAAAGCTCAAAACACACCGAATTTCTCCACAACGAAGTCCCTGGCATCAGGATTCCGGATAAAATAAGGGAGAGGATGAAAAAAGCAGGGGAGAAGGGCGCAAAAGAAGGGGTTCAAATCTGCAGAGAGCTTTTAAAAGAGGCTAAATCCTTAGTCTCCGGGGTCTATCTGATTCCTTCCTTTGGCAGGTTTGAGCAGGTTTTAGAGGTGTTAGAATAGAAATCCCGCGTAGGGGCGGAGCTTGTCTCCGCCCGAAATGAAGAGGAAGGCTTTAGCCTTCCATTTGTAGTCGCCCAACTCATTGGGCATTTTTGTTTTCGTAGTGCGACCCTTTCAGGGTCGCTGTTTTTGTAATGCAAGGCTTTAAGCCATCCAGTCACTTAAAAAAAAGTTACAAAAGACATCACTTTTTGCTTGACAAACCAGAAATCAAGTCATATCCATGAGGGCAAGATGAATCACAACTCAACGAGGCTCATTATCGTTATAGCGGCTATGGCTCTTTTTGCGGCCTGTGTTTCTACTAAATCGGTTTATCTGAATCCATCTATGACGCAATATAACCCCGTGCCTCCGGATTCGGTCCGCATTTTCACTACAGAATCAGAGCTTGATACCCTTGAGTATGTGCGCGTGGCAATTATAGAAGCCACTGGCAACACAGACTGGACATCACAAACCGGAATGCTAAAGGCAATGCGTAAAAAGGCCGGTAAGATCGGCGCGAATGCCATACTGTTGCCTGCGATCAGTGAACCAGGGGCTGCCACAAAGATTGCCGGAGCAGTTCTCGGAATTGGCGCAGAGAGAAAAGGGAACGTGGTCGCGATACGGATATTAGGCGTTAAGAAGAAATAATCCATCGAGACGGATAAAAAATGACAGAGGCGCATTCCATGCGTCTCTACGTTTTTGAACCCCCCTAGGCTTCTTCATATAAAATGAGTTTTTGGGAATTAGTATTAAACAGTCGCTTAATAGCAAATCTTATTTGGGCGGGACTTATAATAACCATCATTCTGCTTTTTAAGAAAGCGTTACAAGAACGCATATCGGGAATAACAGAAATAAAAGTGAGGGGTCTTTCGGTTAAGATGCGGGACCGAGTAGAAGAGATTGCAAAGAGACCCTTAAGGGAATTAAAACAAGGCATAATACCTCCAAGTATCTTAATTGGATTTGGCGAGTTAACGACTATTATGGCTCACGATATATTATATGGAGATATTAGAGGCCTCATCGTTGATTTTACTGTTGCAGTAAGGATAACCAGGCAGCTTGACTTGCTTCAAGACTCTCGAGATTTTGAAAACCTGTTAGACGAACTACACAAAGTCAGAGAGATTACTGAGGAGATGAAGGATAGAATGTTGTCCAAGGTTGACAACATTATTCTAAGCATACAGGATAATCTTACTCGTCGTTTGATGGAACCAAACAAGTAGACGACATAAAAACGTCTTATAATAGATAATCCGTCACCAAAGCCCTAAAAATCAGCGTTTGAGGGCAACGGCTTACAAAGTCAAAAGAAAATTTTCACTCGTGGCGAAGTGTAAAAAACACACTTCGCTTTTTCATTTATGGGTTATCAATTCAGACAGATACCCGGTGGAGATCTGGGAACGGATGCCACGGTCCAGGAGATGGAGAAGCTGATCAGGGATGGCGTAAAAGAACCCCTGATCAGGGAGCTTGCACTTGGGCTGGTCCGGGGCATCGCGCCAAAGGATTATATGGGCGAGATCTCCAGGATCTTCCAATGGGTGCAGCGGAATGTCCGCTACACCAAAGATCCTGTCGCCCTGGAGCTGCTACAGTCAGTTAGGAGGCTCCTGAAGGATAAAGCAGGAGATTGTGATGATTTTACCATACTTACGTCAGCGCTACTCCAGGCCGTTGGACATCAGACCCGCATTAAGACCATTGCAATCCGGCCTGGGGAGTATCATCACGTTTATCCTGAAGTGTTTGTCCAGGGAAAATGGCTGCCCCTGGATGCAAGCCAGAGATTGGCTATACCTGGGTGGCAGCCCCCTGGCATACAAAGACAAAAAATTTACCAGTTAGGAGAGACTAACATGGAAGAATACGTTCAAGCAAAAAAAGTAGACCCGTTCAAGGAGCTGTGGAAGGACCTGCAGTTCGGGATCGCCAAACGGGGCATCAACGTGCGGGATCTAAAAAGGGCCAAGGATATGCTCAGGCAGCAGAAGATCCCGGGCGAGGCGATCTTCAAAGCCGAACAGATGATGGACCAGGCAATCCGCTGGATCGAGGAGCATCCGGAATATGCTAAAGCGCAATCCCTCGCAGGGATGGATGGCTTGGGCGATTTTGAGGACAAAATTACCAAGTTCGTCAAAAACGTGGCAGAGATTGCCGGATCGATCTATCAGACCTTTAGCACCGGACAAACTTCGACAGTTACATATCCGGAGCAGCGAAAACAAACCCAGGCTTATGTTGTGCAGAAGCCCTGGTATGAGCAGTTGCTTGAGTTGCTTGAGCCTCCCACGGTTTATTATGTGCTGGGCGGGCTGGTCCTGCTGCTGTTCGGGCCAAAGCTGCTAAAGTCACTGAAAGGTAGGTGAGATAATGTACATACGGGATCAAAGAGGATTAGGAGAGATGGGGGTTGCACCGGTCGTAGCTAGTGCAGTTAAGCTGACAGGGCCAGTTATTTCTTTTATAAGTAGCCTATTCGGGAAAAAGCCCTGGAGCTATAGATTGGTCGCCTTTGTAAATCGGCAACGGATGGCTGGTTTTTTCACGGTTTATGCCTATTTAGGAAAAACTGACCGGATCAAGTACTGGTTTGATCTAATCACGACCACCAAGGGAATAGGGATAGATTCAGGACCCAATTACGGCCATCAGCTACAACTCGAATGCGTCAAGGCGGCAGTCGATGCTAAAAGATCTTTATGGGCAGACTATCCCAGCTTTACTCCTGGAAGCGTAGCCCAGGCTCTTTTTGAAAAGGGCTTGAATAATCCCATAGCTGATGATGGGTCATGGTCTGTTCCGAAAGATCTGGTACCATCTACAACTGATACCAGTACCCAGGCACAACAGCCAAGCGTGCAGCAGGCCAGCATGTTTTCAGGGATTCTTCCAATAGTACTGATCGGAGGTGCATTATTTCTTATAGGTCCAAAACTTATAAAGATGGTGAGGCGATAAATGTATCTGAAAACAAATTTAGGCGCATTGCCCAAAAATGGGAATGGCACAGCTCAGGCAGATATAGAGGGAAAGGCAGAGATCGACTTGGCCCAGGCAAAAATCCTGATTGCTAAATATGGATCCATTCTTGCCTATCAGATAATCAAGGGCGTGAAAACAGTTGCCCAGGCAAATGCAGAGCTAACAACAAAAGTAGCAGCTCGAAAAGCAGCTCAGCAGTCAGCTCAGCCGATAACTGAGCCGAGCACGTCCGGAATCATGGCAACAATGAAACAATACTGGCCCTGGCTGTTGGCAGGAGCACTGGGATTGGTTCTCTTCAGGAAAAAGTAAATGGCGAATAGAAATGGGAAGACATTCAGTTACTACGATCTGTACGAGCAAGTCGGGAACGTAGAGGGTCGGCTGAATGAAAAGATCAAGTGTATCGAGGATAAGTTTGAGCTGTTTAAGAACAATGACATGAAAGAGATTTTGAAAACCATAACCGGATTACAGATTCAAACGGGTAAAATGGACGTCAAGATGGGAAACCTGAAGGCAATCGGATGGGCGATCTTCGCAGCCCTCATCGGTAATCTGGGGATGTTGATTTTGAGCTGGTTTAAAGTGAAGCCATAGCTCTTTGAAAAGAAAATAATTACAGCATCGATTCCTCCTTGTTCTGGGTGAACGTGGTCAATGGGATGCCCCAAGAGGGAGCCTGGTTTCCTGCCCCCGCCAGGCTCCCTCGAAAAGAGGAATGAGCTGGACGATAATGAGCGGAGCCTGTCACGCTCCGTGGTCGGCAAGTGGAGCCCCCACGTGAGGGATTCACTTGAAAAGTTCTTTGAAAATAAATTAGCCCAACCCGGGGCTACCACCCCGGGCCCAGAGGGATGAAGCTTGAAAAGTCCACCCGGCTACGTGGGCGATTTCAAGTTACCCGACCCGGTGCCTATACACCGGGCTCAGGGCAAAGACTAACCCCGACTTACGCGGGTAACCGGGAGTCCAGGTGAACCCGAGAAGGCTAACCCTGGGCTCCCTTAGAAAGTTTCTCGTTCAGAGCTTTGAGCTGTTCACAGGCTTTATCGATAGATCGGTCCATAGAAAGAATAGAGAACAAAATGAGGATCAAGACAACAATGCAGGCTATAAGAAGGTTACTCATGGTATGTAAGCTTGACAAGATTTTAGTTATGAAATCAAAAGTTATGGTCATGGTTTCAGGTTTCACCTCCTTGTGGACAAGACTAAGGGTGCCTTACTCGGAGGTACCCTTAGAAGATTTGTCATTTAATGCTTTTAGCTGTTTATAGGCTTTGTAGCCATACCAGTCGAGTGAAAGAAGAACGATGAAAGACAAAAACAGCAGGGCCGCACAGATCGTAAGAAGTCCTTGGATATTACTGAGAGTGATATCGTTCATGGAGATCACCTCCTTTTGAATGAGTGAATATATGTATTATAACCAAAATCAGTTAGCAGTCAAGTCCTATTCATCCGGATTGGGGCAAATAGAGAAAGATCCTGCTCATACTGAGCCGTTGGCTGGCGCTGTATACGTTTTCAAATACAGCACCACGGGCAGCTTAGCCACAAAGCCACTGAACGAAGCTTTTGCAGAGCTGATGAAGGCTGGTTCGGGTATATTTGAAAGTCGAAATCTGTTTAGTTCACAACGGATATATGAGGTTACAGGTGCGGGATTTAGTAATGCAGAAATTAGAATCTGGATAAAATTTTACACTGATTTAGGGACATTGTTTGGAGCAGTCCATGGCACGCTGGCTCAATTTGTAGGTAAGTTCGATCAGATATTAGCAAAACATCTGGGCAGGGGAGTTGCTAATTTTGAAGGTGCTTATTTGATGAGTGGGAAAGATAGAAAAGTTTCCGGATCTGCACTCTGGGATATTATAGGACCGTTTATTCCCTATGTAGCCGCGATCGCGGGTGCGTATTTTTTGATCCCGCCGATTATCCGTGAGCTGAGGAAAAAACAATGAGCAAAGAAAGGATCGAGCTTCCCCAGGATGTATTAGAAAGATTTGAGAAGCTCTCTTACGGTTTCGATTATCCGGAAGCTTGTAAGCTGCAAGAGGATTTGAGGTATTATTTAAAGGCTGCTTACACGCATGAGGATGCCATCACAATGCTTCTGGTGAATAACATGCTTCTGCTGATGGCCTTTAAAATGAGCAAATACGAATAGGAAAAACAATGACCGAAGTACAGATGCTGATGATAAGTTCATACGAGAAGTGGAAAAGGAATATGTGCATGTTGCTTACGCTGCTCAGCTATCAGTTTCTATCGGACACTAATGGCTTAAATGTGGATCAGAAAACAGTTGGTGCAATCGATGTAAGCGTGAAAAACTATGGATAGTAGTGTTTTGATCAAAATCCCCTTCCAGGGCAGCTCCCTGGCACACAATAGGTAGGATACTTAGATGAGCACGGAAGTAAAAGGACTGCACGAGTACCAAAAAAGAAATGGGGCCAGGGAAGAGAAGCAAGCAAAGAGGGAGAGACCAGATATAAAAAAGCAGACGTTCACCATACGTGATCTGCTGATCGACCTGGCAAAGGCTAAAGTGGATCAGTTGTTTGATAATGTAGTGAGAGGAGGCAGAAGATGAATTACAGATGGAATCCAGTGCAGTGCGTGTTGTTCATACTCGCCTGCATTCTGTTATCCTGGAGAGGAGTGATCTTTGCGGCACAGCGCAGCGCAGAGATAATTCACCGGCATGCGCACGTCCACGTTTCAGGAGGACTGATATCTTTGTTAGTGATCATCATCCTGGTCCTGATCCTGATAAAAATTCTAAAATGGCTGGCAGAGTAAGATGGATGAGTTCGGCGAGTTTTTTGAGGATGAGGAAGGCGAGTGCGAGGAGGTATTCTGGAATGCCTAACAAGACCGTGCATTGCAAGATCTGCGGAGCTGGGATATCGGGATCCTCTTTTAGGGAGAGGATGGCCAAGATCCGCAGGCACTATGCAAAACATCATCCGGCTGCCTGGAGAAGAGCTGTCAGAAAAGCAGTGCAGACCAAAATGTCAAAGGGAAATCCGAAAACGCATAAGGTAGCTGCCAAACTCAGGCAGACGTTCAAGGCTTTTCATGACTATGATCCGAGCAGGGTGATGCGGATCAAGATCAGAAACCGGCTCATTCCCAAGAATCTGGTTCTCCTGGGCCGGCTGGTGGATATCTCTTACAGCTCTGACAAGTGGCACAAAGGAAAACGAGTGAATTACATACACAAATTCAAAAACAGGCCATTTCTGGCCACCAATGAAGGGGGTGATGCGATCTACGTTATCGGCGGAAATATCAAGGTCGGGCCGGAAGGTATAACCGGCTAACAATGTTCTTTGAAATTTAGATCGGATAGAGGCAAAGGCATAAGATCGGGGAAGGAAAAACATTGATGGAAGATATCTTTTTGATGAACCCGAGAAGGAGAAAGAGATCTCAAAAGCGGAGACATCACAAGAGAGGGAGAAGGAGAAATCCGGGCGAATCACTGGCCATACTGAACCCGCGCAGAAAGAGAAGGCATTATCGCTCTCACGGACGGCACAGGAGACACTATCGCCGCAACCCGGGCTTTTCAATCGGCAGCCTCGACCTGATGACTATCGGCGCAGGAGTTGCGGGCGCAGTCGGCAGCCGGTTCATAAGCAACCAGATCCTGGAAAAAGTAGTCAAGCAGCCCGATACCGGAATCATAGGTGCAGCTGCAACCTTCGCGACCGGCCTGGCAGTCTCGTTCATCGTGAGGAAATTCGGAAAACAGCCCAAGCTGGCCAATGGAATTGCCCTGGGCGCAGGGATCATGGCAGCTACCCGGGTAGTAGACGATCTCCTAATCCAGAAGAAGTCTCTGGGTGAGTTCCTGGGCATGGGAGAGTACATGCCGGACTTTTCTGCAGGCGGAGATTCGCGAATGTCGGGAATTTTAGGTTTCTCCTCAGCCGGAGAAACAGAGAGGTACCTGGACAGATATTAGATCCAGAGGAGGCAAAGTAATAGGTCGGTAAAGGAACCAAAATAAGATGGACATAGAAGTTCTAGATCAGCCATGGTATAGTTACGTGAGTTTCGGAACGAGCGACACCAAAAAAGGGTTTTTCAAAGATACCTACTCCTCGCTCGGTGACTATTACTTCACGAACATGCTGGCTGCCAATCAACTGCCCTATGGATTTAACTTCACGCTGAAAGCGATCTCCTGGATTGCGCCTTTTGTGGTTGCAGCCGGACTGGCCAGTTTACGAGCTGGTCTTCTGGAATTATCCGTATCGGGAGATAAGAAGATCAGACTGCCCATGTTTATGATCCCGGCCGGTGCAGGAGTATCCGGAATCTCAAGCCAGGCTTTAGCTACCGGCGGTGCAGATTATTTCTGCAACGGTGTGCCCGATTCGAGGAATCTGATGGTTTTCAGCAAGCCGATAGAGATTCACTCAGGCGTGAGCTTCAGCGTGGATGTGACGCTGCAGGCAGCTCCGGCCGCAGCGGTCTCAGTCTGGGTATTCCTCTGGGGGAATACGGTCAGCACCCCGTCAGCTTAACGAGTTTTTTTGTGCCGGCCCAATTGGGCCGGCACGGAGGTATACAGAAAGATCGAAGATAGAGAGATAATATGAAGCTTGAACTTTTGTCCTTAGTCAAAACGAGCATGGCTTTGGCAGCCGGTGCAACGACTACCGGGCAAATACCCGTTACTGCGGGTATCAACTACCTGGCTTACTATATAACCGGAAAAGCGCTAAGCAGTGCCGGAGCAGTTGTGCGCACGGGCGTCATCCTGAACTGGCAGGGACACTATGATCTGATGCCGGATTACGTTTCTCTAGACCTGTTTGCCGGCGATGGCAAACAGCCGTACATCATCCGGCCCGAGCCCTGGGGCATACCAGGTAACAGCACCATCAACGTTAAGATACAGAATCTCGACTCTACTGCCCTGGACAGATTTGAGATTCAGTTACACTGCCAGAGACTGGCATAAAACCAGGAGATAAGTTTGGCCAGCAGGTTTATCAAAAGCCAGATACCAGTTCCAGCTCAGATAATCGAGGTGGTAAAGCTGGATGATTTGCGGAAGCTTTTAGCTGAGCTGCTGCCGCAGACAGGGAACATCAACTGGCCGCCGCATCTGTTCATGCCTGAAAGTGCGATCCGCTTTGGTCAAATGAGCGGTGGGACCTCGGCTGGCACTGTGGATGAGCTGATCTGGTCTTATGACATTCCGGTCCGGCATAAGTCGATCATCCACTGGCTCTATCTCAAACCGAATACCACATTTCTGTGGAAGTTGAAGGTGAACGGAGCGCCGGATCCGGAATATGGCAACATCAACTATGCTAACACGGATCCTGCCACGGATGGCTGGCTAATGCCCCTGGGAAATGCCAGGATCGTTGTTAAGGGCTCAGCGAAGATCACTCTATATCTGACCAGCACCGCCCCGGCCGCTTATTCTTATGTGATCCGGGGCTATTACTGGTTCGAAGATCCTGCTTCCAAGGAGCTTTCAAATGATCGGGAGAAATCTTAAAATAGTCATCTTTGTTTTGACTCTGTTGGGGCTGACGATCTCAGTTAAGCCGCAGGGTCAGACCATTCCGCGTAATTTGGTTTTTCTGATCAAGCCGGATACCACTTACAAATCCGGCGATTCCCTGTTCATTCAGGTCCAGGTATGGGATAGTCTCACTACTCTAAATCTGATCACATCGGGCTGGCAGCTCACGTCACCCGGAGCGCAGTTCAGTTATGCAGTAAATTTTCCCTGGCAAACTGCCATTTATGGATGGAAGGGCCGGGTAGAGAAAAAAACCCAGGGGGGTTTGATCGACAGTAGCGCCTGGTGCTCACCTTTTTATCTTCACACCAGGATAGTTGATAAATCCCAGGGCTGCTCCTGTCTCTCGCCGGCAAACGGAGCTACTATTGAGGTATTGAAATGAAAAAATCGATCATTATTTTATTCCTTTCCCTGTGTGCTGTATGCTGTCTACTTTCTACTGCCCTTGGTGAGATCAACAACACTCTTGCCTATTCGGTCTCTCATACCTCATCTACTGCGGCGTGGGATTTGAATGTAGTTGCAACAAAGACCGTTGCCCAAACTATCTTAGCCACTGCGGACGAGACCTGGTATGGGATTGTGGTTTATCTCGACAGGATCGGGCTTTCTTCTAATGCCGATTCGGTAAAGCTAAGGTTCAGGGGAAATTCTGGTTTTGAGACGTGTAACACACCCGACACGAGTCTTACCCCCAAGAGAGATGTCTACATTAAAGTTCTGGATATACCAGATGGAGATGCGAGCGGGAACACGATGCCGCCAGATTCGATAGGCAGGGGCTATCAAATCTGGTTCATCTTCTCCAGCCCTGTGAACGTCGGTGTGGGGAACTGCTACACGATTTTCCTGAACGCTCCTTATACTAATGCAAGTAACTGTGTGAATCAGATAAACGGAAGCAATGGCTATGCAGATGGCTCTTCTTATGAGCAGACAACTGGTAGTTGGGTAGACCAGGGAACTGATATGAATTTCCGGGTAATCAAGGATAAATACGCACTGGTAGCAGTCAGGAGATTCCCTTTCAATCTGAAAGGTGCGCTGACCATCAGCTCGGACGTAGATCACTTGTCAGTTACTTATGCGGATTCTCTACATCGCTGGCTCAATACTTCTGCGAGCGTAGGCGGACGATGGGGAACAGGTTTAAACGGAAACATTGCAGGAAACGACTTATGGTTCGGCAGAGCATCTACTGCAGAGTCGACTGGCACTTATACCAACGACCCGATTCCTTTTTATTTTCACGGCTTGGATACTACCTCAAACTATTATAAAGATACCATTGATAATTACATTGACCGCAGATGGATGGATGCTAATCACGGATACGTCTCCTGTGATGGCACTGCTAACTGTGCGGATTCGACCAATGTTTTAAAATGGCTCAATTATATGCTCGCCCGTTCATCTTTTAATAAGATGTATAAAGCTGGAATCTGGGTAAATCACGGAAATGCGGGGCAGAACACCATCAACTTTGGATTCACTCCAGGTGAAACTGGGCGATTGGGAGATTCTTCCGGCACGGTTTATCATCACGCACACCGCACTTTGGCTTCAGGCAGGTTCAAATTTATCTGGAATTCGCTTAGAGACCCACTCACCAGTAATTATCAGCATCTGGTCTACGTTGACTGGCAGTCCAAAACCAACATTGATTCTTTGAACCTGAACTCCGGGGTCTTTGATAGTAAAATTCTCAGGGATAATGTTAAGACTTATATGTTCGAGCGCGTTGGCAGACCATTAGCAGGGGATTATCCCGAATCTACTTATCTATTTTTCAATCGCACCATAGCGAAGGCTTGCGGAGACTCAAACTGGATTTCAGTAGTCTATAGTCACTTGGGGAAAAACTCCGGGCTGAATGCAGCCAACATAGATTCCATCCGGCAGGTCTACAATAATGCTGCCACTTATGGTCTTTGGATTCCAGGGACAAAGCAATTATTCAACCAGCAGGCAGCCTCTATGTTTGCTCAGGTGACTGTAGACCGGCCATCCGGATCAAAGAGAAGGATCAACATTCGCAGTTTGTATGACTGGTCCTGGGGTTCGCACGTGCCGGATAGGGAAGAGGCTTATTTTCTTACCTTTATAGCTTATGCACCCGAAAGCCTGATCGTTACCATTAATGCATCTGATACTTTGACTGACAGCAATATGACCAGCCAGCAGGACGTTGCCACGAATTACAATGCCGTGGCATCCGGAGTGGAGAACCGAAGAGCAATGTCCTGGGTGGGAATGTATAACCGCACTGCGGGAAGAAAGACGGTGATCTACACTCCGCCTTCTGCTCCAGGAACGGGCAAGAGAAATAGAACTGCCCTGATCGAGCAGCTGCTATCGCTGGAGAAAAAAACTTATTGTCCGGTGGAGGTCCACAAATGAAAAAGTCGATCGTTGTTTTACTCTTTTCCCTGTTTGCTGTCTACTGTCTACTGTCTACTGCTTTTCCCTTTTATGGCCGCTTCTATGACGGCACTGGGGCCAGAGATTCAGTCTGGATGAATGTCGCTACTTTCGACACGCTGGGGTATCGGATAAATGCAGACTCGGTCTGGTACTGGAGATTTTTCAGAACTACCTTGGTCGATTCAACTATCCTTACAGGTGCAGGCACAAGGACGGGTTATTATATCACAGGGAGGAGAGCTTTTGACGGAACTAATTATGGAGAATACAATGTCCATATCACCTGGAAGGTGCAGGGGAAATATTTTACTAAACCGGAAAGTTACACTGTTTTCCCTGATTCAGTAACGGGAGTCGGTCGCATTCAGACTAACCAGGATAAAACAAACTACCAGCTCGCCACGGGCCAAGTGATCGCACGTGCAGATTCGGTAACGGGTGTAGGACGGATCCAGACGAACCAGGACAAAAACAACTATACTTTGACTAGCGTAGAACGGCAAGCAATTACTGATACAACAATTAATAGGCTGTTACTTACTCCTGTTACGAACAGTTATACCAGAAATTCTATCGGTCGAACTCTGCAACAAACTTTTGACCATAATTTGCTGGCTCAATCCCCTAACTTTATTTTGAATGGGGGCTTTGAATGGGATAGCACTTGTTCTGGCTGCAATCCTACCGCCTGGGTTATTGGTTGGGTAACATCCAGAGCTTATATCTCAAACTCAACTGATCGATATAGTGGTAGATATTCTCTCTACTTCTATTCTTCAGCTACTACCAATGATTCCGTTTATCTCGAATCTGCTAATGGTTTTGTCCTACCTAAGGGGGACTATCTGATAGGGGCAATGTTCCACAATTCAGGAACTTTTACTTATGATTCACTTTTGTTGATTAATCAAATTGACAATAGCCGTAGTTTTGCATTGGATGTTCCCAATGCTTCAGGAGTTATTCAGAGAACTTGGCGATTCAGGAATACTTCCGAACTTTACTGTAAATTGCGATATGCGGTTAGGACGACAACTTCGAATGGCATATCTAATAATATCGATGACATCTTTATAATCCCCAGTAGTGATAGCACAGTTCTCCTGAATTCTGGACAGGTTATTGCAAGGGCTGATAGTGTTACAGGTGTTGCAAGGCTCACATTCAATATGGACTCCACTGGTTATCAATTAGCTCCAGGTCAGGTAATTGCTCGTGCAGATTCAGTAACTGGTGTAGGCAGGATCCAGACGAACCAGGACAAAACAAATTATCAGATGGCAACTGGACAGGTGATCGCACGTGCAGATTCAGTAACCGGCGTGGGCAGGATCCAGACTAACCAGGACAAAACGAATTATCAGCTTGCTACTGGTCAGGTCGTAGCCAGGGCGGATTCGGTTACTGGAGCTGGAAGATTATCGACTAACCTGGATAAATCAAGTTACGTTCTTTCCTCACAGGGAGAGGCGAACCTCTGGACTCATAATGCCACAGGGGAGAACTCCGGCTGGGCTAAGATAATTAAAGATTTTGCCAAGGTTTTAACTGGTGGCACTAATTATCGCCAGATTTACTATCGACCTACTGCCACTGCTGCCCCTGATAGTTTGAGAATTTATGATGGTGGAACTTTGATCGGTCGTCAGCGCTACTGGTATGGTTCGGGTGGCAAATTGGATTCAGTTCAAACCTTTAGCTATGGGAATTAATTATGGGCTCAGATGATGGAACATCAGTGGGAACGGGCGGACGCGTCCCTGGCGGCGGCGTGGACGTGGGAACCAGGGGAAGGGTGTCAGATGAGGATACCGGAGTGCCGGCTGCACCAGCAGTAATTCACAAACGGCCCGAGTGGGGAGAAGACAATGTTATGCTTGATCAGTAGGATATCATGCAGAGACCAAACTTAATCATCACTCTGAAAGCCAGAATCAAAGATGATCCGGTTAAGCAGGAGCAGCTGCTGGTCAAAGTTGCCAGGGCAATAAAAGATATCCCCGAGCTTTCGCTTGGGCCAATATACAGTGACATCACTGAAAAACTCAAAAGAGGTAAAAAATGAAAAATCCCTTATTGTTATTGGCTGGAGGGGTGATTGTGCTCTTGCTTTTATCAAGAAAGAAGGCCTCAGCTACCGAAATCAAAGTTCCAGCCACCGAAACCAGGAATAGTTTTATAAGCACGAGCGGGGTATGCCCGGTTGGATATTACAGAGCTCAAGTTTTTCCATCTCTAGTGCCACCGTCTCCTGTATTGTGTAAAAAATTGTGATAAGGTCTAACAAAAGAACTCAAACCTAAAAGGAGGTGATGAGGATGGAATTTTTAGTTCCCCTATCTATTTTCGGTAAGGTCGGTGCATGGATAATGGGAGGCATCGGAGCCTTGATCGTCATGATCATCGGCTGGCTGGGAAAGAGCTATCTGCTGCCCTTTCTGAACAGCCAGATCAAGAAGAATCTCGCGCAGTGGATTCTCTTGATCGCGGATGACGTCACCGACTACTTCAGGGTAAAATATCCGGATTCAAAGCCGGTCGAGTGGATCGATCAAGCAATAGACAAAATCATGGAGGTGTGTGGCATCTCTAAAGAAGTGGCAAATCGTGCCATAACCGCCGCCATAGCAAGGAAAGGTAATCCATAATGGGCTTCTGGGATACTATAAAAAATCTTCGACCGCAGGATGTGCCCAGGTGGGAGAGATTAGATTTGAATCTCATCCGGGCAGTTGATCAGTTAATCACCAATTTAGGTGTAACGACCTGGGTGATCCTATCTACTTTCAGAACTCCGGAGGAGAATGCTGCTGTGGGAGGAGATTCTAATTCGCGTCATCTCACTGGCAAAGCAATGGATATCGTTTTCAAAGGAGTGGATCCGCTGCACGTGGTCGAGGTCGCCAGGACTATGCCCTGGCCCGGCGGAGTCGGAATCCAGTATCCCACTGGCTCAATTCACCTGGATTTGCGTTCGGGCGGTTTTTACATCTTCGGCGAGATAGTACAAGTGATCGGCGGAGTAGTCAAGAAAGCTTACGTTGCTTTTGACCAGGTTCTGGACCTCTTCATAAAAAAAAAAGGAGTAGTGATAGCAGTGGGGATAAGCGGGCTTCTGCTCCTGTGGCTCCTGTTGAAATAAAACCGGTAGAGCAGACACCCGTGCCCTGGTGGAAACAATTACTTGATCTAATCTTAAAACTTTTTAGGAGATCGGAATGACAAAGAAAAAATCGGATAAGCCTGCTGTTTTCGAGATCGACGAAAATGAGCTTTTGCACCAACAAAAAGAAGAAGAGAGAGAATCCGAAGATAACACGGATGAATTTTTTGATCAGTCCGGGTATGAATACCGCGTTAGCAGAGTTTTTCCCAATGATGGTTTCCTGGGAACGATTCCCTCGCCCAGCGGATTTCAGGCGATCAAAGATGCTTACGGCGGCGGAATATATAACCTTCTTCGTATTCGCCTGGATACCCGCAAACTGGCTGGCAAGCGGACCATAAAGGTCGCGGGCCCACCTAAACCAGTTGAGGCAGAGTCTACCAGCTTTGAAGATCTCCGCAGAGAGAACGAGCAGCTCAAAGGTCAGCTTTCAGGAAAGAAAACAGACTCTCTCCTGGATAACCCCAGAATTCAGGAGCTTCTTGTTTTGAAATCTCTGGGCGGCAGCTCAGATAACAATGCTATGATTTTAAAGCTTCTGGCTGACTCCGGAGACAAGAAAGTTGAAGCTCTACTTGAGGGAATGCAGCTGGGCCGCACCCTGTCAGGCAATGTAGAGCCAGAAGAAACCTCGATCTGGGAGAAATTAGCATCAGGCGTAATCTCATTGTTGGAACGTAAGGGCATTGAGTTTAAGACCGTAAATCGCTCGGGACAGGAGCTGAAAGCTACCCATACAAAGATTACCACGCAAGAACCTAAACCGGAGGCACCCGAACAGATGCTCTGGCAAAATCTGATTGAAGAACTAACCGATATCATCCTGGATGGTATTGAACAGAAAATCCCACCGGCCGAGGTGGCAACGCAAATCAAGGTTACTGCCGGCTCGTTTTTACTCTCTCTTGTCCGGAACCTTAGTCCGGATCAACTGCTTAGTTTCCTGGAGAGCCGGTATGCGGATGACCCGGAGATCATGGCTCATTTAAAGAACCCGGAAACCCGGACCTATTTAACAAACATTCTGGAGGAGCTGAAAAAATGATCGGAACCAAATCAGACTCCATTTATCACCTACTTCATAGATAAGTGGATAGGGGGCAGGCTCTATTCCGATCTGCCTGCCCCCGCCTCCAAAAAATTAAAGGAGAAGGATGCCTGACGAAAAACTAATCTGTCCTTTCATGACTGGCGCCGGGATCATGGTGCAGGATATCACGCGCAACATCATCGACACGAACAATGCGAAGACTCTCCCCGGGCAGAGTCTAAAGATAATTGCAATGGTGGCAGATTACCGGGTCCTCTGCCTGGGTGAGCTGTGCGGATTCAAACTCTGTCCATCAGCGAAAAAGGAGCAAAAGTAAGAAAATGTCTCTCCGGATAAGATCTCCATAAAACCGACCGTATTAGAGGCGCTACAATCAACGATCTCTTGTAAGTTAGACTTGGGATATAAACCTTCTAAAATATCTTATGCCTAAAGCTAAAAAGCTGGATTTAGACCAATTTAACAAGCCACCAGTTCTAAACATGAAGACATCTGAACAGAAACTGCTCTACACAGGATTGCGAGGAGCTGCAGATGACGAGGGGATATTGGAGTATGATCCAAAATTCTTAGTCCTCCGCATCTTCGGAGAGTCGCATCGGAGGTATAAGCACTTTCTCAGTAACATGTCTGTTTTAGAAAAGATGGGAGCTATCGTTAAGTTCGAGTCTGAGGGGAAAAGATATCTAATCCTGCCCTTTCATTTTGATCACGAGGGCACGATTCAGTATTTTTCTCCGACAATCCACCCCAGGCCACAACAAGAGTTCTATTTAAAACATCCACACTATCACAGGGGGTGGAAATTTCACATGGACAAAATACAGAAGTCTTCACAAGGGGGTAGACTACCCTCTGATACCCCTCTGGTCGACCCAGAGGGTGGCAGAGGGGGGTCAGAGGGTGGCAGAGGGGGGTCAGAGGGTGCCAGAGGGTCTCAGAGGGTGGCAGAGGGTCAGAGGTTTGGTGGATCCGAGAGACTGCATAAAGCCATGGAGCGGTTTTTTGAAAAACATAACATCCCTTATGATCCCTTAACGTTAAAACCGTTAAACGTTTCGCATAGCGAAAAAACGTTAAACGTTGGTGGTAGTGGAGAAGGGAAGGGATCCGTTAAGGGGGTGATTAGAGAAAAAGGGGAAAGCCCGAAAGGGGAAAAGGAACAAGCGGGGGAGATCACCCTGGAGCGCATCCTGAAAGTCTGCGGCGATGAGCGGTCTAAAAACTTTTATAAATTGGTCCTGGCGAGATGTCCACAGAAGATGGTTCGCACAGCACTCATTGAAACACAATGCATCATCCAGGAGAAAAAATTAAGGACCACACCAGGGCGATATTTCACCGGCTTGATTATAAAGTTAGCCGCAAAAGAGAGGATAAGTTTAGATGGGAGCAAAAGAAGCCGCACAGATTGAGCACTGTAAGGGATGCGATTATAGGTTAGCTAAAATTTGTGATCCACTTAAGAAGGGTAAGACCTTCAGGCACTGCCCACATAAGCCACAAGCAAAACCTAAAAGAGAGGAGAAGAAAAAATGGGAGCAGGAGAGTTTATTTAAAGGAGGGCTTCGATGAAAGATGGTGTATTAAGACCAGATATTAAGCGGCTGTGTGGCACTCGAAAAATGGGACACCTTTATCTTATCGGCCTTGCGAATGTGGATCCCTGTCACGTGCTTCCGTTCCCGCTGGTCAAGTGTCCGGTGTGCGGTAACGGGTTCAAGTTTTTTCGCGGGATAAAATTCAACCTCGATCCAGAGCTGCTGTTCGGAGATGCGTGTGCGAAAGCATCCATACCTACGATCAGCTCCTTGCATTGTGAAATCTGTTCTGTCTGTTCACCAAAATTCTGGAGAGATGATGGCGACAAATTTGCGCTGATGTGGGTCGGGGAGAGATTTTATAGTCCGGAGACTTTTTTTCAAGAGGCATATAGACATGGAGTGTGTCTGCAGATCTCAAGAATGCCAAAGCATCTGAAGGGCTTAAAGTGTGATGATTATCCTGAGATTTTTCTTGCGCACAAGAAGGCATGCCAGGGATCGCCAGGGATATTCATGAGCTTTGGTCCGGAAGTTGTTCAAAAGTTAGTGCCGGACGATACGCCTGCAGAGGAGCTGGAGAGATTAAAGAAAGATGACATCGAGCCCGTACGGGTGAAGAAGGATGATCCCAGGTATAACCCACAACCAACATCACAGGAGGTCCTGGTCTGATGGGAAATATCTACACGGGCTTTTGATATCTCTGCGGAAAGCCGATAGAGTCTAAGGGTGGCCCGCGAAGGTATTGTGATGAATGTAAGGCAGCTCTGCGGTCCCTCTACTATCGGACGTGGAGAAAAAAGAGGAAGCCAAGCAATTCACGCCTCATTCCTGGCCGCACAATGTATTCTCTCGCTGGGTTAGGCGAACTTCCTACAGAAAAATTTCTTAATGTAGTGCAAAGGCAGATCGCCGGAGAGGATCTGATCCGGGGATCTCTTAGATAGAGAGCCACTAAATTATTTTAAGAAACCTTCATTTTTTACTTGACAAACCCGAAGTGGCTACTTAGGTTAAAGTTACCTAAATAGGGTAGGTAGATAAAAAGGATCGGACAAGGACACAAGACGTGTCAGATAATCGCATAAACATACTACCAGGGCAGCTCAAAGCACCGCTCAGCATTAATTTGAACCTCGATCTCTCCAAGAGCATGCCACATCTTTTTCCACCAAAGAATGCGGACATGATTCACCACTTACCCTATCGGGCTATGCCTGTAGATCCATCGAACCAGTATAATAGTTTTTTTGGCTTTACGCTGAGAACACACGAGTATGCTACAATTAGTTACTTGTGGTTTCTCTACAATGCGGGGCTTGGATATGGAGTTTTTGTCAATAGTCAGCAGCTTCCCAAAGTCGGAAACATGGAAGAGGGACAGCCTTCAAGCGGGGATGTCTTAAGTTATGGATATGGCAGGGGACAAACCGTGGGCGCTGACTATACTAACGTGGACGATATCCTGAATGGTTATATTTTTTTAAAGCCGCTTAATAAATTTGAGATCCTGGTTAAGAACAACACCGGAGGCATTACTATGGCCAGAGCATATGTTAAGGGCTGGAAATATTTGGATGTAAACTAAATTTTGGACACCTAAGCTGTTGTTTACATAATACACCTGTTCTTTGAAAAGGAAATACCAGTAAAAATGCACTAAGCCACTATTGAAAAGTGTCTTGTGAAATTGTGCACAGATGTAGACAGTTTGTTGACAACGTCTTATAATAGATATTATGTAAACTAAACGGATTTTTAAAAAGAGCCGAAATAATCAAGCCCGAATCTGGAGTTCATATTCGAGCTTTTCCTCTACCCTATCGGTCTGTTATTGTAGTTGCCCAATTCACTGGGCTTATTTCTAACTTTCGCCTGATAAATCAGGCGACTACGGTTTAATATGGAAGGCTGAAGCCTTCCGCTACATTAATGATTTCTTCACCACGATATTCAAAATCTTATTCGGAACGTAGATCGTCTTGACAATCTCTTTATCTTTAGTATAAGCCTGAACCCTTTTATCACTTAAAGCAATACTTTCAACCTGTTTCTGCTCAGAATTTATGGGCACGTTAAAGGTCGTCCTGAGCTTGCCGTTGATCTGGACTGCTATGGTCACTTCATCTTCAATCACTGCCTCCTGGTCATATTCAGGCCATTCAGACTTGAATATGCTATCTTTATGTCCCATTTCCTCCCAGATCTCCTCAGCTAAATGAGGTGCAAACGGAGCCAGAAGCTGGGTAGTTCTTTCCATAAAATATGGCAGGAATTCATACCTGTCCGTATCCGGAATCATATAAAGCTCATCGTCCAGAGTATTCAACAGCTCCATCATTGAGGCAATAGCTGTATTCAAATCCAGTCTTTCTATGTCTTCCGTAACCTTCTTTATAGTCTGATGAAGTTTACGATAAACACTCTTATAAGTCTTTGTATTCCAGCCAACTAATATGCTTTGCTTAGAGTGATTGTTTATCTCAATTTTGTAAGTATCTATGCAATACTTTGCAAAATCATAAATCCGTGTCAAAAATCGCCTTGCACCGGTTATGCCCTCTCCTGTCCATAGAACCTCTTTATCTGAAGGAGCAGCAAAGTAAACCGCAATTCTTGATACATCCACTCCATTTTCTTCCATCAAATCCAGTGGAGAAGTTGCATTCCCTTTAGACTTGGACATAACTTCACCCTTTGAGTCCAGTACCATCCCATGATTGAAAAGCTCCAAAGCCGGCTCATCCACGCTCAACCAACCGATATCGTACAGCACTTTCGTGAAGAATCTAAAATAGAGCAAATGCCCAGTAGCATGCTCAATTCCGCCTATATACTTGTCCACCGGCATCCATTTCTTTGCTTTTTCCCTGGAAAACGGCTCTTTGTCATTATGCGGGTCAGTATACCTGAACAAATACCAGGAAGAGCAGACAAAAGTATCCATAGTATCCGGGTCTCTTTCAGCTTTACCTGCGCAGTTTGGGCAGGTCGTCTGAATAAATTCCTCAACGTCAGCTAAAGGAGAACGTCCTTTGGGTAGATAATCTATGTTACCTTTAGGGAGCAGCACAGGAAGGTCAGACTCTGGCACAGGAACTATTCCGCATTTCTTGCAATGAATCATCGGAATAGGAGCGCCCCAGTACCTCTGTCTGGAAATCAGCCAGTCCCTGAGCTTATAATTGGTCTTTCTTTTACCTAATCCTTTTTCTTCTATATAGTCATTTATCTTCTCGATTCCCTCTGTTGACCAGAGTCCATTGAAAATGTCTGAATTTACCATTGTTCCAGGATCCTCATAAGCCTGCTCTATAGTCTCAGGGGTGAGATTCTTGCCCTTAGGCTGGATAACAACCTTAATCGGAATATTGTATTTCTTAGCAAACTCGAAATCCCTCTGATCATGACCGGGAACGCCCATTACCACGCCAGTTCCATAGGTTGCTACCACGTACTCTGCAACCCAGAGATGAACCTTCTCGCCTGACAGTGGATTTATGGCATATCTTCCGGTAAAAACCCCATCCTTCTCCCCTACTATAGATGACCGTTCAATGTCCGTTTTCTGGAGAGCTTTATTAACATATTCGTCAACCGCTTTTTTGTATTTTGGCTCGATTTGGAGTCTTTTGAGAAGCTCATTTTCCGGAGCTATTGCCATAAAGGTTACACCATAAATGGTATCCGGCCGGGTAGTGAAAACCGGGAGCCTTTCTCCGGTTTTTTCGACTTTGAAATCTATCTCCACTCCCTGACTCTTCCCAATCCAGTTTCTCTGCATTATCTTGACGTTCTCAGGCCAACCGGAAAGAGTATCCAGGTCGTTCAATAACCTCTCTGCATAAGCGGTGATCTTAAAGAACCACTGTTCGAGCTCCTTTTTTGTGACCTCAGAATCACACCTCCAGCATTTTCCCTGGATAACCTGTTCATTGGCTAAAACCGTATTGCAGTGCGGGCACCAGTTCACCAGGGATTTACCTCGATAGGCCAAGTTGTGCTTGTAAAGCTGAACGAACATCCACTGGGTCCACTTATAGTAATCCGGCAGGCAGGTGATGACTTCTCTATCCCAGTCAAAGCTCACTCCGGTTTTCTTCAGGGTGTTGCGAGAGTTCTCGATATTACTCAACGTCCATTTTTCAGGGTCCTCTCCCCTTTTAATGGCTGCTTCTTCAGCCGGAAGTCCAAATGCGTCCCAGCCAAATGGGTGCAGAACGTCATATCCCTGCATCCTCC
>Ga0315277_10002215_pt1 | contig 27307 bp, 22 predicted proteins | sample YL17G05_15_MG_FD_203695 | JGI IMG/M metagenome (GOLD analysis project Ga0315277, IMG submission 203695) | Sediment microbial communities from Yellowstone Lake, YNP, Wyoming, USA - YL17G05_15 | ecosystem: Environmental > Aquatic > Freshwater > Lake > Sediment | place: USA: Wyoming | collected... | reverse complement strand
AGAGAAGGCTTTGCCCTTTTTCTTCGCTCCTTTGGCGGACACGGCCAATCCAGCTGGATTATTGCCGTGGGCGAATATCTAACCACTCAGACCATCTCAGATGTCTGCGGCATCTGCAGAGCGAGCGCTGCAAAGCCCGAGATCCCTTCCAACCCCGTCCGCCGCCCCAGCCGCTTGCGGCTCGCCTCCAATAACACCACCGAGTCTGCGATTTTCCCATTGCCACACGGGCACCCGCTGGGTCAAGGTGTGCCCGATTCCAGGAGGCCCATGTCCCACTGTGCGTGTGCCGCAAAACCATATTTCCCTTCGGAGTCCAGGAACTCGGTGCGGGCAGCGAATTGCCGGGCTGCGCTGTCCCCAACGGCTCAATCCTTCCCGGCAACTCGCTGCCTGCACCGAGTTCTCTCTCAACCGTGCTCGGACCTCATCCCCCTTCCGCTTGTGCCCCAAGATAGAAAGTCCTATAGATCAGTTCCGTTTCCTGGGCGGCCCGATCTTCCTGAAAATAGCCGCCTTCGTACCTGGCGCTGGGCCCACCACTGAGGAAGCCTTCGATGTAAACGTCTTGCCTGTTGCCGCCGGCATCGCACCCCTTTTCCTTCGGCGACCGTCGGCGCGCCGGCGACTACATGTGGTTCAGAGAAAACGACGACCCGAAAGGGGCCAAGCCCGTGCCCACGAAGCTGCCGAATCCCTGGGTCTGTACGAGATGAGCGGAAACGTGTGGGAGTGGTGCCAGGATTGGTACCACGCGAGCTACCAAGGAGTTCCGACCAACGGCCGCTCATGGGACGAGAACCCGGGCGAGTTCATCATGTTACGCGGCTGTGACAGCGGCTACCGCTGGGGCGGCTGTCGCTCGCCCAACCGCAACGACCATCGGAAGCGCGAGGATCGTACCAAGGATCTCGGTCTCCGCCTGGTGCTGGCCCCCTGACAGCTTTGTCCACGTGGCAACAAGGCGTTGTCACAGCAAGGTGGAACGTTTGTGGACGCGGATCCTCGTATCTCTTTGAGGCTCCACTCCGTTGGTGGCCTGGCCCCCAAGTGTTAGGCCATGGCTATCTTTCTGTTGGAAATTCAATGAATCAAAACAATTGATAAAGATGAAGGAATCAAACTCAAAGCATAACCTGCGATTCAGACAGTGGGGGGCACCCGCCGAGTCGATTACGCTCGTCCGCTGCTAGTGCGGGCATCCTCTGGATTCCGCTGCAATGATTTCTTCTAGCTGAACTTTTTTCCCACCACTTCACTTTTATGCTTGTTTGATGTCTCCATCTGTATGTTATTATATGATCGACATGCAGACAAATAATCGCGATCGGCTTAGCCGTATGCGCCAGTCTCTCCTCGAGCCGGCTAAAGAGATTGAACAACTAGCCCGAGTTTACCACCCACGGACCGCAAAATTGCATTTTGACCAGTATTGAAGCACCTGCCAGAAGTAAACTGTGTATGACCTAACTACCACTCACTTTTCGTCATCATCCCCGCAGCCGTTTGTTGTTGCCGCCCATCTCCATGGATTCGTCGCAGAAATCCGTGGCTGCTGATCTCCGTACATTGCCAACACAGAATAATACTTTGGAGCCCCGACATTCCTCCCGGGCCATTTGTTGAGCCGATAGGGGCTTAACACCACAATATGTTGACATCCATCGTCACCTAGTGTATGACCTAACTATGTCAAGCTTGACTAAAAAGTTCATCAAGGGAAGACCCTACTATTACCTGCGTGAGTGCCGTCGTGTTAACGGCAAACCCAAAATCGTCTGGCAGGAATATATCGGCACGCCCCAACAGCTGGACCTCAGGCTTACTAACCCCAAGCCACAGGAAATTATCGTCCGCGAATTTGGCGCTTCTGTCGCTACCTTTCGATATTGCCCGCCAACTCCAGGTTGTATCCCTTCTCAACCGCTATGCTCCCAAGGAGGGGAGCCAAGGGCCTTCGGTCGGTGAATATCTCCTGGTGGCCTGCCTCAACCGTTGCGTGGCGCCCTGCAGCAAGGCGAAAACCGGCGAATGGTACGATAAGACCGTGCTTCCCCGCCTGCTTGGCATCAAGAGTTCGCAGCTGTCCAGCCAACGGTTCTGGGACAACATGGATCGGGTCGACCAACTGGCGATCGGCAAGATCGAGCAGGAGATCTCCGCAACCGCAGTGTCTCACTTCGGCCTGGATCTGAGATGCTTGCTTTTCGATGCTACCAACTTCTTCACCTTCGTCGACAGCTTCAACGATCGAGCGAAACTGCCCCAGCGGGGCCATGGCAAAGAAGGGCGGGACAATTTGCGCATCATCGGCCTGGCCCTGATGGTAACCTCCGACGGCGACGTCCCCCTGTTTCATTGCACCTACGCTGGCAACCAGCACGACTCGGTGACATTTTCCGGCGTGGCCGAAGAGTTGGCAGACCGCTGCCGGAAACTTTCTGATGGTGTCTGTGATATCACGCTCGTCTTCGACAAGGGGAATAACTCCAAGGAGAACCTCGCTGCCGTGGACACGGGCCCCTTCCATTTCGTCGGATCTCTGGTGCCCAGTCAGCATCGGCAACTCCTGCGCATCACTCGAGACAAGATGCATCGGCTGGATAAAAGCCTGTTACCTTCCGTCTGGAGCTACCGAACGCAAAAAGAGGTCTTCGGGATCCGACGTACCGTCCTGGTCACATTCAACCGCCCGCTTTACAGGGCGCAGGTAAAAAACCCTGAGGCGGGAAATCGCAAAACGCCGCCGCAAACTGCAGCAACTGCAGGTGTCTCTTCAACGCCATATTGATCAGGTCGCAAAGGGAAAGAAGCCCACGCTGCAGGGGACCCGCAACCGCGTCCAAACCGTTATTGCGGGCCGCCATATGAAGCAACTCTTTCCTGCCAAGGTGATCATGGGCAAGGACCAGATCCCCAGGCTCCGATGGGCTTTTGCCGAAAAAGAATGGAAGAAACTCCATCGCACACTCTTGGGCAAAACGATTCTTTTCACCTATTGGCGCAAAACCCGGTTGGATTTGCCTTACGCTGCGGCTTTTGCGACCATGTTGACAAGTTTTGTTGGGTAATCAGGCAGGGCAATCAGCCGTTTAACCTTCTTTGGGATTTGCTCTGGGTTGAGTTGGGCTTTTCGGAATTCTTCACGCACGGTAGCGATTTCGATTTCGGCGAACACTTCTTCGAGGGTTGCTTTTCCCTTGAGCAAGAGACGGACGTATGCGGAATTTTGGAGGTTCTTGACCAAGGGGGTTTCGGCAAGCATGGTGCGAAGCATGCGGCTTGAAGAGCCGTTGCCTGTCCTGCGGCGGTGGCCCCGTTTCAGATAGCGGAAGAACTGTTCGAGCAGGTTGTTCGTTCGTTGCGGTTGGATTTGGAGCGGGCCGGAAGGGGTCTGGACGGTGATGGGATCAGCGAAGAGTTTTTCCCAGTACTTGTCGATTTGGGCGATCATTTTCTGGGCCTCCTGGTTTTGTGGATAGTCTTGGCGAGTGGTGAGCCAGGCGCGAAATTTCTTCACGCGGTGTTCAATGGTGCGGATGTTGGCGTTTCTGCCCTCGTCATTGAGTCCGCACCGCCCGGACGGAGGGGCGATGCGCATGGCCTGACGTAAGCAATCGAAGATGGTGATGTTCTTTTCGATTTGCTCGACGGTCTGCCACAGGCTCCGGTCTTTGATGATCGCTTTCAAGTCTGCCAGGATCTTGAAATAGGGCATGTTGTCTTGCTTCTCTCCGCGCAGTTGCATGTCTTTGAGTTTATCCAAACAAACATGGAGTTGGCAGAGCCTCTTGGCAAAGGCCAAGTGCGGGCGGTCGAAGGGGAACCCATAACCTTCGCCCTCGGCTTTGCCTTCCAAAGCCCAGTGGATCAGGCTGTAAGCGTTGAGCAAGGGCAACCCCTGAAGGCACGAGTCCGGCAGCGGCTGATCCTTGATGCATGCCGTAAGCCCATCGATCACAGCGGCATTCGGATCGATCTGACGTTTGAACTCCTTGGCACGATGGCGCAGCTTGGAACTGATTTGGTGCTTGCGCAGCCGCTGGCGGATGAGGTCGTAGGGCTCGCCGAGAAAGTCCTTGCCGATGTCTCTGAGGAAATGAAAGTGGCAGATGAAGTCCGGAACCCCGGGGAAGACCTTGGCCACGGCTTTGAGGATTCCTGTGCCCATGTCGTGGACCAACGCCAGAGGAATGCCGAAGGTCTCCTTGAGGCGTTGCAGAAAGGGGGCGATTTGCCGCTCATCCTCAGATGGCAGCTTGACATTGCCCAGAACGATTTCCGAAAGCGAATCCAGGCTGCTCATTAGCATCGGGTCACGGCCTTCGCAGGTGGCATCGAGGCGACACATATACCCGCCCCGGAGGCGCATGGCTTCCTGGATCTGGTCCGTACACCGCTGATGGGCGAGGGCCAGGTAAACGATGAATTTCCTGCCCAGTAACGAAACCTCGCGCGGACTGATCCGCACGTTTCGTTCTGCCAATTCGGCCACCACTTCCTCCTCATTGCGATGCCGGAGAAAGAGCGCTTGGCCAGCATAGACCAACACATCATAGCCGAAGTTGGCGCCGGGCGGCACCAGGGTGCCCAGTTCCTCGGACCGATACAGGTCGCCGCATTTCCTACAGACCAAGCTGACTTCCACCGCACGAAACCGGCCGACATGCAAGGTGCTCACCATTCTGGAGTGCGTTTTTTGAACCTCCAGCGATCTGTCACAACCGGGGCAGTGGAGGTGAGACGGTCGGAAGGTGATCACCGGCGGAACGGAAAACAGATGGGTCGGAGAAACGCCGCTGAGAAGGCGGTGCCGATAAGCGACCAGCGAATGGATCATCCCAAATGTGGCGTTTTTTTTACACTCAAGCCATGGCGCGCAAAAAGATTCCAGATCATCTCCGGTTCCACCAGTAGCTTCCTTTTTCTGAGCCGCTGGCACAACTCCTCAACGCTGAGGGCCGGGTGTTTGATCTTCTCGACCAGAATAGCCACCGCCTCCAACTCCGAGGGCTCTCTCCTCGTTGGGCTCATCAGGGAACGGCGTTGCCGCTGCTGGGAGTAAAGGGATGGATCGGCAGCATAGTAAATGAAACGTCCCTGCATTTTTTCGCGCCTGAGCCCTGGGTGACCGGCAAAGGCCGATAGAAAGGATCGCGGAGCAAGCCCGATCCGCTCGCCCACCTCCGTCGCATCCAGGCCGGCTTCTGACCGACGAATCAATTCAATGACCGTTTGCGTCAGATTGCCATATCGTGAGAACAGAACCCCGCGCCAGCGCCATAGTCCGTTGGCGTCAAAACTGGGCACATCCGGCAACGTGTAGTAGCGGCCGTTCTTGTTGTAGCTGCGATGCACCTTCCGGGTCTTTAGGCATCTGCGTGCCGTGTGTATGGTGCGGCGAATCAGTCCGGCCACTTCCACCAGCGTGAGGATCTTTCGTCTGCGAAATGTTTTCAGAGCGCCGTCAACAGCAGTTCCTGAGCGTCCTGAGTGTGGTGTCATGTCGCCTCCCTAAGCATGCTCATGTATATGAATATCGTCATTATTATGACATATACTTAAGCATTTCCAGTGCGAAGGCAAGTCAAAAGCACTGGAAAAACACGGAAAAAGGGCAGGCTATCTTTGTTGAAGGTGGGAATGTCGTCGGATCATATACTTGATCTGCACGACAACCCGCTCTATAACTGCCTTGCTAAGAAGGGATTAGGAAAGACCCAACCTGATTTTGCGGTAATAGCTTTTCACCGACCGCGGTGAATGGACTGATGAACAGATCGTGATTGCCTATTGGAGTCAATCTCACGTCGAAGCAGCATTCCGTCGAATGAAGGATCCTCGTTTCCTCACCTTCCGTCCGACACATCATTGGACAGACCAGAAACTCAGAGTCCATGCGTTCTACTGTGTACTGGCCTTGATGATCACAACTTTGCTATGCCGCAAGCTGGCCCATGCCGGCATTCACATGAGCATCGCACGCGCGATGGAACGGCTCAGTGATATCAACGAAGTAGTAAATCTCTATCCCACCCCCAAGGGTGCGGAACGGCGCATGCAAATCGACCTCTCGCGAAGGGACGGGGAGCAGAACGCTATGCTGAAAGCCCTCGATTTGGCCCGGTATCTCTCGAATTAGGTCATACGCCCCCGAACTCCTCCCATCCGCTTCAATACTGCTCATGATAGAATTTTGCGGTCCGTGGGTGGTAAACTCGGGCTAGTCCACGTCTTCGCCGAACGCGATGTCCTGGTCAAGGGAACCGTCTATGAGCAGCGGCGCAAGTGTGGCAAGCCGACCTGCCGCTGTGCTAATGGCGAGCCTCACTGTTCGATGATCTTGAGCCGCAGCGAGGAGGGTCGTACCAAGCTGATGGTGGTTCCTCACGGCCATCTGAAGGATCTGCAGCTTCTAACGGAACGGTACCAACGGTTTCGGCGGGCCCGTGCCAGGCTGGGCCAGATCTACAAGACGATGACCTTGTTGATAGACCAGCTGGAGGAGTCCCGGCGTAGGGAGCCCTGAAACGGATGGATTTTGTCGTCTTCGAGCACGATCAGGAGTACGTCCTGGAGGCCTTCCGCCGGGGGGAGTTTGATTTTGTGGATGGTGTGAGCGAGGTGGTGGAGACGGAGTTTTTCTGCTACATCGGGGTGCACCGGATCCTGGGGAAGATGGCCGAGACATATCCCTCGCCGCGGGAGAAGGAGGAGGTGCCGCTGTGGATGTTCGTGGCGAGCAACTTGTCGATGCGGCTGCATGGGGTGCACGCATTCAACGCCTATCCTTACGTGGTGCGGTGCGGAGGGATGCTTAACGCGTTTGGTCCGAGTGTGGCACACAAGGCGAAGCACCCGGAGACAGGGGACGTGACGCTGAGCTGCAGTGGATTCAACGACAAGAACACGTACGACCGGCAAACGCCGTGCGATCAGGATTATCTGAGGAAGTTTGCGCGGAGCACGGAGTCGGCGGAGTTGGAGCGGTGGTTCAACCGGGACGTGATGCAGACCCTGAAGCGGCATCGGGCGTTCGATCCGGAGGGGATATTTCTGGGGGACGGAAGTTACTTGTTCGTGCCGGACAATCCGAATTACGAAGGTTCGGTGCGGATTTTGTTCGACGAGCACAGCCATCCGGTTGACAGCAAGACCGTCAGTGCCGAGAAGCGGGCGCGGTGCCAGTGGAAGCGCTGCTACAAGCTGGTGTCGCTCCTTCACACCAACCGCGCGGGAGATTACTTCCTGTTTGCGGGGTTGACAGTTTTGCCGGGCAATGTGCATGAGGGTCCGGTGCTGTGGAACATGGTCGACAGCTTTGTCGCGGCTGTGGGCCCTCGGGTGATGAAACGGCTGATCCTGGACCGGGGTTTTATCGACGGAGCGCAGATGGGGCGCTGCAAGAAGGAGCACGGGATCGAGCTGCTCATCCCCCTGAAGAAGAGTATGGACATCTACGAAGATGTCCTGGGGTTGGTCCGGTGCGGCAAGGTCCACTTCGAACCCTACACGCCGCCGCCTCCGAAGCCGCCCGTGGATCCAAAGCCGACGCATGTTCCGCTGGAGATCCGCCGGCGCGAGAAGAAGCGGCAGCGGACGTTGAACGAGAAGAAAGTGGCGGCGCCGCCGCCCTCTCCAGACAAAGTGTTGGTGCGCAGCGAAGTCGGCTGGATAAGCGACTTTCGTACTTGGTCCAGTTGCCCAATTCCGCTGAGCGTGGTCGTTAACAGGGAGCATTACGCCGACGGGCACGACGAGATCTGGATGCTGGCGGACACGAAGAGGATTGCCGACGGGGGAGCCTCGCGTGATGACTATCGTCTCCGGACGGGAATCGACGAACGCTATCGCCAGCTCAAATGCTTCATCGATCTGACGCACTTTCATTCACGGGCTTTTTCTCTGATCTACAATCAGGTGGTTTTTCTGGCTCTGGCCTACAGCCTGATGCAGTTGTACCTGTTGAGGCTCAAACGATCCGACTTGAACCGGCGAACCCAGCCGCGACTGCGCAATCAGTTGGTGCCGACCGACTCGGTAATCATCATCTACTACGACAACCGCTTTGCACTGCTTTCGACCATGCAGTACACCGAGATGTTGCTGACGTTGTCAGGCGAGGCGGGTAAGAAGATCCTCGAGAAGATTCGCCGGCTGCGCCGTGAGCTGGAGCAAGAGCTGAAACTGGTCCGGGCACCATGAGGCGGGACTGCCTCTCGACATCCACCAATTCTCACCAAGATCCTACCAGCTCAGATTCCAACCGACCTCGCGGAAGAGTCTTTCCTGACGCTGTTACACTTCTGCCCAGCCTGCTAAACCGGCTCGAATCCACTACAACGCCAAGGCTCCCGATTGACGCTCTCGCCGATATCGGACGGGATAAGCCTTCGGCGGGTGCCCCCCACTGTCTGAATCGCAGAAGCATAACAAAACTCACAACACAAAGGGGGCGGCAGGCGTACAATTGCCGGAAGGGGCCGGCGGTTCCCGCGCTGAGAAAAGGAACTGACATGTGCAGGAATCATCTTGTGAGAGCTATGATCTTCGGATCGCTGTCGATGTGCGTCCTGGCGCTGGCTGCAGGACCGGAGCAGGATCATTCCCGGGTACCCGGCGTGGTTATCAGCCACATCTCCGCTGACACCAGACTGTACATGCCCTCGCCGAGCATCGCGATTCTGCCGAACGGCAACTATGTCGTGTCCCACGACTATGGCAGGTTCGACCGGAAGCCTCACGACGAGGTCCTCGTGTTCGGGTCCTCCGACAAGGGAAGGACCTGGCGGCGGCTCTCCAAAACAACGGGGCGCTGGGACACGCTCTTTTTCCATCGGGGCGCTCTGTACCTGTTCGGTTGCGGCGGAATGTTCGGCAATGCGGTGATCCGTCCCTCGAACGACGGGGGGCGGACATGGACCGAACCGAAAGACGGCAAGTCCGGTCTTCTCCGGAGCGATGCAAAATACCACACCGGCGCCGTCCCGGTCGTAGTTCACAAGGGCAGAATCTGGCGGGCATTCGAACTGGCGGAGGGCGCCCGCGACCGATGGAAAGCAGTGGTGTTGTCGGCTCCTGAGGACGCGGACCTGCTGGATGGCGGCAACTGGCGCAGAAGCGAGGCGTACCACCACGGCTGGGGCGACGGCTGCCAGTGGATCGAGGGAAACGTGGTCGTGGCGCCCGGAGGCGGGCTGATGGACATCCTGCGCACGAACGGAAGAGGGGCGGACAAGGCGGCGATCCTCCATGTCTCCAAGGACGGGAATCGGCTCTCGCACGACCCCCTGAAAGACGTGATCGACTTTCCCGGCGGCGGCTCCAAGTTAACGATCCGCTTCGACAGAGATTCGGGCCGCTACTGGGCTCTCGCCAAAAAGCAGACCAAACCCGAAGCCTTCCGCAATATGCTGGTGCTCACATCTTCCGCGGACCTGCGGAACTGGCGCGTGGAGAGGCTCGTCCTCACTCATCCCGACGAGAAGAAGGTCGGCTTTCACTACGCGGACTGGCAGTTCGATGGGGATGACATCGTGGCGGTCTCCAGGACGGCCTTCGATGACGGCGCCGGCGGACCTCACAACGCCCACGACAACAACTACGTCACCTTCCACCGTATTGAGAATTTCCGCAAGACAGCCGGGGGAGTCGGCGCCAGCAATTAAGGAAATGGAACCAAACGGCCAAGGAAATCACCATGATCACAAGGCGAAAGGCAATTCAGATATTGGCAGGCGTCGCGGCTGGAGCCGTATCGTCGCTTCCCATGCCCCGGAGGATCGCATTCGAAATAGGTGCTGGTCAGGTCCTACAGCAAAACCTCATATTCCGCCTGGAATAGATCCCGCTAGCGCTCGATAAGAAAATCGAACAGTCCCTGCTTATGTTCCACCAGCTTGTCCTAGCATAGGTACAGCGACTGCAACTCGATGGCGTTGCCTGTTCTTCCAAGCACGTCAAGCATCGCGGAGCGGTGATACCACTCGCGATGCAGCCGCCATTCAATGCCGGGATCGATCAAACGATAACTCGCAAGGATCTTCAGCACGTCAAGCCAATCTGTTCCCTCACGGCTCGGCCGTAGCTTCTTACGCCAAAAGTGATGCTCCATGATCTCCAGGAACCCGGGATCATAGGTCTGATCTATGTGGTTTACATTCCACAAGCCAGACTCGCGGATCTTATTCCGGTCGCATTTCAGGCCAAGCCAGCGAAATCGCAGTTCTTGCTCGTGCGCGCGAAAGCGCCGTCATAGAGACAGCCAAATCTGTGGGGCCAGGTAAAATGTTCAAGAACCCAGATGCTCCAGTGAGATCATGTTCCAGCAGACCCAAGACACAGGCGCCAGAATCTGATTTCTGCTTCTCCATTTGTCAAGGAGTCTCCAAGAGATTTTAGGGGCTCGGGCTTCCGCCCGGGCGTTCTTGAAATGGTGAAAAAAATGCCTGAAATGACCTTGTATTCTTGCGGATCCCGCCTCATAAAGGCGCCTGTAAGATTGCACAGGAAAGAACGCCCCGCGAATGAAGATGAGAGTCGCTTGTTTTCACTCGTGAAATGCCACCCGATCTCCCTTGTCGGCGCAATTTCTCATCCGATCCATCCGTCGCAGGGTTCGCGGGAGCGCTCGGACGGTCAACATTCCTTGACTGTTTCTTGACTGCGGCTGACAACCCCGGCGGTTCATTCCGGGATCTGTCCAATGGAAGGGATGCTCGCGCGGTTGTAACGGTGGCAGCCAGCCCAGGCGTGAGGCCGATCCATCACCTGGCGGAATCGAGACGGCTTTCCGTTCAGGTTATGGGTGAACGGCGCCAATAAAAATTGCAGACACCAAGAGGTGAACATGACTAGGTTTGGCACCAAGCTTCGAAGCTTTCAGCGCTGAATGTGACCCTGTTCCTCGTCTCTGCGCTGGTGCTCACAGCCATCTGCGTGGCACAAGAATACCGGGGAAGCATCAACGGCAGGATTGTCGACCCGCAACAGAAAGTTGTTCCCGGGGTCACCATTGCAGTAACCGACACAAATACGGGATCAAAACAGGAGACCGTTTCGAGCGGGGACGGCCAATACACATTGCCGTTTCTTCTGCCGGGTACCTACAGGGTGGAAGCGCAGCTCACCGGATTCAAGCGCTATTTGCGCGAGGGGATCCGAGTGAGCACGAACGCGTCACCGTCGATATTGCGCTCGAACTGGGTGGATCGAATGAGACGGTGACCATCTCGGCGGAAGCCCCCCTTGTCAACAGCTCCACGGCCTCCACCGGCCAGGTCATCAACTCGCGCCAGGTCATCAACTCGCGCCAGGTCGAAGATATGCCGCTCATGTCCCGCAATCCGTACGCCCTCGTGCAGCTGGCCTACGGCGTGACGCCCCGGGGAAACAACGCCTTGGTTCGCCCGTTCGACAACGGCGCCAGCGCGGATTTCTCGATCGGCGGCGGCGCGAACAGGGGGAACGAACTGCTGCTGGACGGGCAGCCGAACATCTCCGAGGACGGCTCCATGGGCTGGTCGCCGCCAGTCGACGCCCTGCAGGAAGTGAAGGTCGAGACTTTCCAGTCGGACGCCTCCTTCGGACACACCGCCGGCGGCACCGTCAACGCTGCAACCAAGGCGGGCACAAACAAGTTTCACGGCACTCTTTACGAGTTCAACCAGGTCTCCGCGCTGCAGGCCGCCAGCTTCTTCAACAACCGGGTTGGCAGGAAGAAGCCAGTGACTCAATGGAATCAGTACGGCGCAACACTGGGCGGGCCGGTCCTGATCCCGAAGCTATACAACGGCAAGAACAAGCTGCTCTTTTTTTTCGCCTATGAGGGGATCAAGACCAAGACGCCGGAGGAGGGCTATACCACGGTGCCCACTCTCGAACAACTGGACGGCAATTTCTCGAAGCTGCTCGCGCTGGGAAGCAACTATCAGCTCTACGATCCTGCCACCGGGGTCGTCGAAGGATCCCGCGTCCGGCGCCAGCCATTCGCGGGAAACATTATTCCAGCCAGCCGGATCAGCCCCGTTGGCAAGAAGATCCTGTCCTTCTATGACAAGCCGAACCAGCCCGGGAACGCGGACGGCACGAACAACTACTTCTATTCCAGAAAGGCCTTAAGGCCTTAGAGAACTACGACAACGAGCTAGGCAGGCTGGACTACAACTTCAGCGACCGCAACAAACTGTCGTACAACTTCCGCCACAACGACCGCCTGTCGCCCTCCAGAAACCGATTCGACAATCCCGCCACGGACGACATCCTGAACGAGATCAACTGGGGATCCTCCTTGGACCACGTCTACACGTTCACGCCGACTACCGTGCTCAACACGCGGTTCAACTGGAACCGGAAGACGGAACTGCGCAGGCAGTGGGGGGACGGGACCAATTTTCTTTCCGATCTGGGATTCCCATCCAACATTGTGAGTGCCGCGATCCGGAAGATGTTCCCCACCATCTCCGTCAGCGGGTACGAGAGCTTCGGCTACTCGAGTGGCCGGACGCAGCGCTTCGACAACTTCCAGCTCTTCTCCAGCCTGAACAAATTCATGGGCAAGCACATGCTCAAGATAGGGGCGGATCTGCGGCAACAGAACTACGGCCGCTATCAATGGGGTGACGGCGCGGGCAGCTACAGCTTCTCCACCGACTGGATACGCGGGCCGTACAACAACTCGTCTGCGCCCCCGATGGGCGGCGGGGTTGCCAGCGCGCTTCTCGGGTTGCCGACGGGCGGAAGCTTTGTCGCTCCCCCCGCTCAATCCAGCCAGAACCGTTACATCTCGCTGTTCGTCCAGGACGACTTCCGGCTCAACAAAGACCTGACCCTGAACTTCGGCCTCCGGTATGAACGGGAACTGGTGCCGACCGAGCGCTACAACAGGATCCTGCGCGGATTCGATCCCAACGTGGCGAGCCCGATCAGCGCTGCGGCGCTCGCGGCCTACACCGCCAGCCCGATTCCCGAGGTCCCGGCTTCCCAGTTCAAGACTCTCGGAGGCCTGCTGTTTGCGAATGACGACAACAGAAGTCCCTTCAAGACGACCACGCTCAACTTCAGCCCGCGCTTCGGATTTGCCTGGAAACCAGCCATGATGGGAGGAAAGACTGTCCTGCGCGGAGGCTTCGGCGTGTTTTTCAATCCGAACGAGTATGGCGGAACCGCCATCGACCAGACCGGGTTTACATCCTCGACGCCGATCGTGTCCACGCTCGACGGAGGCCTTACACCTGTCTCGACGCTCGCCAATATCTTCCCGAGCGGCTTTCTGCCCGCCACCGGTTCTTCGCTGGGAATCTCCCAGAATCTGGGGCAGAGTGCCAGCTACTATATTCCCGACGTGCTGAATTCGTACGCGGAGCGCTGGAACATCGACATCCAGCGGGAAATCCCGTGGAATATGGTCGTCGAGCTTGGCTACGAAGGGAACCATGGTCTTCACCTGCCGAACAGTTATTCCCAGAACTTCTAGCCGGCGAAATATTTGAGCACTTCCCCCACGCGAGACCAGGCGACGATCGACTTTCTCGGCGCCAATGTCAAGAACCCGTTCGCCGGGCTCCTGCCGGGAACTTCCCTGAACGGCAGCACGGTGTCGCGATCCCAGTTGTTGTATGCCTTCCCGCAATTCTCTGGGGTCACGAAGCGTTTTGTCCCGGAGGGAAGCTCCATCTACCACCTGTTCCAAGCGCGGGTCGAGAAGCGCTTCTCGAGCGGGCTGCAATTTCTGGCTAACTTCCAGCGCTCGAAAATGATCGTCCGGACGAGCCGTTTGAACAATGCCGACCTTCAGCTGGAAAAGGTCATCGCCAATGAGGATCGTCCGCAGCGAATTGTTGTGAGCTCGAGCTACGATCTGCCCTTTGGAGCAGGCAGGCCCTTAGGTGGCAACGTCGGACGGGGGTTAGACAGCCTCATCGGCGGATGGTCGGTGAATTTCATCTACCAGCAGATGTCCGGTGCGCCGCTCAGCTGGGGGAACGTCATTCGTTACGGCGAGGACATAAAGATGCAGCCGAGGAATATCGATCAGGCCTTCGATGTCACGTAGTTCAACCGGAACTCCAGTCAGCAGCTTTCTTCCAACCTCCGGACATTCCCCTCCCGTTTTTCGAATCTGCGTCAGGACGGGCAGAACAACTGGGATATATCGGTAATTAAAAACACCCGAATTACCGAAGGGGTGAAGCTGCAAATTCGCGGGGAATTCTTCAACGCATTCAATCACCCGCAATTCCAAACACGGAACACATCTCCAACCAGCGTGAGCTTTGGACAAATCACCACCCAGGTCAACACTCCTCGCTATATTCAGATAGGATTGAAGCTGACCTTCTGATCTGGGTAGGGATTTTGGAGCACCTGCAGCACCTGAAGAAGCCGGCCGCCGGTCCGGAAGGACCGACGGCCGGCTTTTTTTAAATCCGGATTCCGAAGTTGCTTTGTCATCCTAATCATAACCACAACAGATCTATATGGGATAGCAGGTCCGAAGCAGGGACGAAACAATGCGAGGAGAAGGGCCATTCTCGAGCTGATTTTTAGCCCTCGACTTGCAAGAGGCGCGAAGCGCCGGCAGTGCGTAGCTCCGCGCGTCAGCGCGAGGCCAGGGCGGGATCTGGAGTGAGGGCCGAAGGGTTCGGAACGGCTGGACTACCCATAAGGGCCGGCACATCCAGCGTCGAAATTCATCCACGCCGGGATCGTCAATGGGACGGCAGCAATCAGGGCATCGCGGCCGATTCTGTAATTTCGACCTGCGCGACCCTCTGGCCACCAACCTTGCGTTCTTTGTACACCCAAGGTCGCCCGTTGTGTTTCGCCGGGGGACCCCCAGGAAGATCGGATAAGCCCTCGGTAAATACGCGAGCTGATCCTGAAGATAAGCACGGCCGACCCGCTCTGGGAGCAGTCGCTGGTGGACTTCGACTTAGCCTTGAACCAGGCCGACGGAGAATACAAACCGCAACCATTTATGGTACCATTATGCAACCAATGCATAAGGAGCCATCATGCCAAATCTCACCATCAAAAATCTTCCCGAAAGGATTCACAAAGAGCTGAAAAACGCGGCTCGATCCCAGGGTCGAAGCCTGAATGGATATGTGGTTTCTCTGTTGGAACTGAGCGTCGAGGAGCGCTTTCGCCGCAAAATGATGCGCGCAGGTCGAGAAGAGTTCCGCGAGTTTTTGTCAACCCTGCCACGAATGAGCGACAGCACCAAGTTGATTCGAGAGGATCGTGATCGAGGCCACCGATGAATCGGCCCGAATTCGTGGTTGACGCAAGCGTGGCCGTCAAGTGGATTCTTCCGGAAGCAGGCCGAGCGCAAGCAATGCGCCTCCAGGAGATGTATCAAGATGAGGAACTGGACCTAGTCGCCCCATATCTTCTAATCTCCGAGGTAGGCAACGTGCTGTGGAAACGCGTGCGCCGGGGCGAATTGACGGGTCCTTCGGCCCACAGATGCTTTGAACAATTGCTGCGCGACTCTCCGATCCTTCTCGACTCCCCGGCAGTCCAGGCATCATCGCTTCATCTCGCGCTGGCGCACAATCGAACGGTTTATGACTGCCTTTACCTTGCCTGGGCGCTGGAAGAACGCTGTGACTTGATCACGGCTGACGAAAAGTTCTTCAAGTCCGTTCGGGCTGCCTTTCGCTGTGTGCGACTCTTGAGCGATTTTGATGGCCGCGCGCAGGGATGAAAACCTCCTTCAACACCAAGGCAAAATAATAGGCAATTGTTTCTGGGCTGCTCCGGGCTGTTCAACAGTGAGGGCCGGACCGAGGACTTCATCATGGATGAAACGCACGCGGAGCCCCTGGGATACCTGGCCGAGACGCAGAGTCTGGACAGCATCGTTCACCTGTTGTCGAGCGGCGTCCACTGCCGATTCAATCTCGAATGGATCCGGGAGCCGATGCCGGGTGCAAGCGGAAAGGTGATGCCCTTTTTCATGAGCGGAGAGGATCACGACAGGAACGGTTTTGAAAACCAACCGGGAATCCTGGGCGCCGAGTTCATCTATGATCAGGTGCCCTTTCCCCAATGTTGCTCATGGTCGATTGTAGAAACCAGGGACGGGCTCGTTGCCGCGTGGTTCGGCGGCACGCGAGAGGGAAATCCGGATGTCGGCATCTGGACATCCCGGCTCACTTCCGGAGGATGGAGCGATCCCGTCGAAGGCGCGGCGCCGGCGCCGCGAACGCTTTTCTGGCACATGGGCCAGAAGAAGTGCGGTGCGCCGGGGACCGTGGAAACTCGCCGTCCAGGACGAAAGTGGTCCGATGTTGTTCAATCTGGACAACGACCTGGGCGAGACGAAGAACCTCGCCGGTCAGGAGACCGGGATGGTCCGGCAGATGCAGGAGGCGCTTGTCCAATGGGAAAAGGATGTGACCCCCAGGATCAAGAAGCAGTAGAAGCGTAAGCCACCCAGACTCGGACGTGTGATTGAATTTCCGGAAATTGGCGGTCGATGGCTTCCAGGTGATCGATAGTCTCCGGAGCAAATTCAAGCTTGAACGCCGACCAACGTGCCATGACTATAATTATAGTCCGAATTGTGTCAGCGTAAACCTATTGCTTATTCTTCGCCGCCTTGTTTGGTGCTCTAGACAAGATGGAGATTTATACAGAGATATTTCCCTGCAACAGCCCATATAACTGGCTTACTGGCAAAGCGGTTAAAGAAGTGCCGCGCCTTCGGCCCTCATGCCGGAGGCAACGCGAGTATCCCGGCCTCACGGCCGGGCCTATGCACTGGCGGCCCTTCGGGCCTACCTGAAAATATAGAAACTCCGGGACCATGACTAAAAGCCATGGTGCCCCTGGGGTCGTGGTGCCATCGTGGTGTCATTCTTTTAGGCCGGGCGAAGCCGCGGCATGGCAATCACTGAGGAAGCGGCGCGGACCCGAAATGGTGAAAAGCATGCCTGAATTGGCCTTGTCATTGCGGGAGGTCTGTATAACATGTTTGCCTCCCGGACATTTTGGAAGCGACGCCCCGGATAAAGAGAGCCCGCCCGGGATGAGAGATGAGAACGGAACGTATTCTGGCGGGGATGTCCTTACAATAAGGAGAACCGCTCATGGCGAATGACCTGATGCCGGCAACGTCCGGATCGCAGTGTGAGTTCGAGGCTCGAGCGCCGTGCAAGACCCGCTGCCGGAGGCAGGTTTCTTCGCTGTCTATCATCGGCGGATCGATTCTTGCCGTGCTCGCATTTGCCGCGGGCGCCAGCTACCAGCAGGATCCGGGCCCCGACGGCCTCGTGCCGATCGAAGCAGAAGACCTCGGTTCCGCGAAATCAGGCTCTGGACTCGATTGGCAGGCTTCCACTGATCTTTCCGGCTACTCGGGCAAAGGCTCGATGGTGCTGGCGGCGCGCGAGTCCACCAAGCCGGAAGAGGCCACGCGCATTCCTGTCCTGACCTACCGGGTGATCTTTCTCAAGAGCGGGACGCATTACCTCTGGATTCGCGGAGCCGGCCGGACGCGCCCGGTGTCGATCGATGTCGGACTGAACAGCAAGGAGATTCTGACCTGCAGCTCGATACCCTTGCAGGCAGGTTCCTGGAACTGGATCAACAGGAATAAGGACAATGCCTCCGCGATATTCACCATCCCGAGCCCCGGCGAATACAACCTCAACCTTTGGGCGCGTCAGGAAGGCACCAGTCTCGACAGGATCGTCATCACGACCAACAAGAAATGGGAACCCTCCCGGCTGGATGCCTCGCGCAATTCCGGCCTTCGCGGCGCCTACTACTCGAGGTTGAACTCCGGAGAGGGGTGGGAGGCAACGGAGAGAGTTGGTCCTTACGCGGATGTCCTGGTACAGATGGCCCAGCCCGGCGAGAAGTTCGTGTTCTGGCGCGGCTCGAGTTATCTCCCGTACTGGGAGACAAACGAAAGCCGCTGGTACCTCGACGCAGTGATTCCGCGCAAGGGCGACGGCACCGGAGTTCACACAGACCTGACCAATCAGTATGCCCGGGCGGACCTGATCGAAAGCACCCCCGCGCGCGCCGTTGTACGCTGGCGCTATGTCCCGGACTTCTCCAACCCCGGCATGGATGGATGGGCTGAGGAATACTTCACCGTTTATCCCGATGGGGCCTGCATTCGTTCGATCCGGATGGGGACAAAAACGCTGCGGGAGTGGGAGGATCCTGCCAACCGCACCATCAGGAATCTCCTTTTGACGACGAATGGAATCACGCCTCTGCCTGCGCAGTGGCTGGCTCCGGACAGCCTCTCGCTTTCTAGTTCGACAACATCCTACTTATACAAAGGCTTCGACGGATCGCAGCGCTGCAACGTGCTTCAGTGCACGAGTAGCGGCCAACCGTCCATCCTGAATTTTACCCTGGCGAATTCGGTCGGGTCCATGCATGATCCCGTCCTGGTTGTCAAGGATTGGGGCGATGCCGGCACCATAATTACGATCGACGGTAAACCATTCCAGGGATATCAAGCCGGCATCGTAAAGCACATGAATGGTGCCGATCTCATTCTCTGGCTGAAACTGGAGTCCACGAAGCCAGTTGAGATTTCGATCAAACCTGTGGGCGGGAGTGCCCCTGTCAGGCGCGCCCCGGTGCCGGATCCTTACGCCAGCAGGATACCTGTCCTTCCGGAGGGATCCAAAGATCCCGGGCCCTTCGGGGCTTATTACACCCATCTGAAGTACTTCAAGGAATGGGACGAACCTTGGCGTGTAGGCCCGCATTCCGACGTCGTAGTCCAGTTTGATGATCAACCTTACCGTTTCGTTTTCTGGCGTGGAACCGACTACGTTCCTCATTGGGCAAACGGCCTGAATCATTGGTACAACAACGAGTTCATCGAGCGCCGGGCCGGGGACGCGGGACTGGCGGGCTGCTGCGTCGAACCGATGCAGGATTTCGAGACCCGTTTCTCCAATGTAAGAATCATCAGCAGCAACGACGCCCGGGCCGTCATTCACTGGCGCTACACACCCAGCGACAAAAACTATAAACAGGCGTACTGCGATGAAACGGGCTGGAGCGACAGGGTTGACGAGTACTACACCGTGTACCCCGATGGCGTCTGTGTGCGTAAAGTCACGCTTTTCACTTCCGCCCCCTACAAGTTCAACGAGTGGAACGAAGCTATCCCAATTGTGAATCCCGGGAAGATCCCCGAGGACGTCCTGGAGGAGGATGCCGTTTCGATGACGGATTACCAGGGTAACAAGCACGTCTATAATTTCCAGAACGGCTTTCCCAAGCAGTGGGAGGACGGTAAAAACATCATGCTGGTCGGTATGAAGGGGCGGACGAAGCCCTTCACTGTGGTCGAAAACAGGGATGTGTGGGTTGACGAGATCAGCTTCCCGAGCGAGACCCGCTTCAATCAATACGACGACTGGCCGGCCTGGCCCGCGGACAAAAGGGGAGGGAAGTGGAAGCGAACTCCCAAAAACAATTATCGGGAGTTCTGGAAGATACTGCCCGCGCATTCCTCTCTCATGCACTTCATGTGGGATGACTACGCCCAGGACCTCGAAAGCGCAGTAAAATGGAAGACCAAAATCATGCTGTACGGCATGACCGGCAAGGCCGACGTCAACGCCCTCATTCCGATGGCACGATCCTGGGAAATGCCTCCGGCGGCTCAGGTCGGCGGCTCGGGTTACACCGGCGGCTGGTACGACAAAACGGAGCGTGCCTACAAGATCAGCAAGATCTCGCGCGACCCGAGAACGCTGGAGCTGAGGCTAGCGGCTTCTCCCTCTTCGCCGCTCGTCAATCCGTCCTTCGTGATCGACAACTGGCCGGACGGGATCAAAGCGAGTCTGAGCATCGACGGCAAGGCGGTCGCAGCGGGGCCGGATTTTCGCCAGGGAATCGAGACGGATACCCGGGGCCGTTCCGTTCTTGTGATTTGGCTCAGAAGGGAAGTGGCCGTGCCGATCACACTGGCAATTGCGCCCCAGTGATTCTTTGAAGGAATTTTCTTGCGCAACAAACCTGGAGTTTGAAAACGATGTCAATCAATTGTCGAATCCGGAGAATCATGAAAAGCCAAATCAACAGATCATTGTGTCATATCGTTTGGTTTATAGCCTGCCTGTACATCATCACAACAGTAACGCTTTCATACCAGTCAGGTAAGGCAGCAGGGTCGCCGAACGCCGGCGACAACCCAGAAGCGACCGCAAAGCCGGGAACACCTGAACTTCCCCTACTCTATGATGGCCCTGGTCTCGTGGACCCCAAGGCTCCCGATGGCCGTCTGATATACAGCCCGGGCGTGCAGAACTTCCAGGTTTACCGGGCCAGCCGCAAGCCGGCGCCTTTTTTCCGCACGGTAGAAGGCGACCAGCCGGGCTACACCTATAATCACCACATGGACATCGCATGCTGGAAGGGTCGCCTGTATGTCGCCTGGGACATGAGCCGGACCGGCGAAGACAATCCCCCCTGCCACCTTGTCTATTCCACTTCGACAGATGGGATGACGTGGTCGGACCCGCAGCACTTGTATCCCTTCAACAAGGGATGGCACAGCCGCTTCTACTTCTTCCGGGCGTCCAACGACCGCATGCTCGCCTTTGCCTCCGGTCCATACCCAACCGATAACATCAGCGAGAGCGAGAAGAAGACGCTGCTGGTCCGCGAGATCACAGCCGACCATCGCCTTGCCGAAATCTTCACGCTTATCAAGCCCGGCCCCACCTATCCGCCCTCATTCGAGCAGTCGAAAGACACGGGTTTCGTCGCAGCCTGCCGTGAAGCCATCAACAACCGGCCCCTTCTCGAACAGGCAGACTACGGTTTGTTGCTGGGTGACCGGCGGATGAAATGGCATGAAGGCAAGAACTGGCCGGGTGGGCAGGTTCCCCTTATAGGCGGAAAACTTTGGGTGTTCGGCAAGGCTCAGTGCTTCTTCCACCGCAAGGACGGCACGCTAATCAGTCTCAGTAAGATGGGGTTCGTCACAATGTCGAAAGACGAGGGAGAAAGCTGGTCGATGCCGGTCATTCCCCAAGGGATTGTGGCCGGCGGCGGAAAGATCTGGGGCCAGAGAACCCCGGACGGCCGTTACGCCATGATCTATGCCCCCCACCAGAGCGATCGTTGGCCCATGGCAGTGACTACAAGTGACGACGGCATCACGTTCCGCGACATGCGTGTGATCCATGGCGAGGTGCCGCCGCAGCGCTATGCAGGGCGGGCCAAAGACACGGGGCCGCAATATATCCGCGGCGTTGCTGAATGGGCCGGCGATGCGCAGACCATAGACAAGTCGGCCATTTGGGTGGTTTACAGCGTAGGCAAGGAGGACATTTGGGTCAGTCGTATCCCCGTCCCCCTCAAGGCAAACTTGCAGGAGCCTGTCAACGATACTTTCGACAAGACGTCGCCGGGGCCACGCGTTCCAGGCTGGAACATTTATGCGCCGATCTGGGCGCCGGTCCGCATCGCCAAGGATCCGGCTTCACCGAATCAGTACCTCGAACTGGAGGATCGTGAGCCGGTAGATTATGCCCGGGCTATTCGTACCTTCCCGGTCAGTGCCGAGGCTGATGTTTCGTTCCGTCTGGCCGCCGCGCAAGCCGACAGAGGGCGGCTGGAAATCGACCTGTTGGGCGAGCGCGGCACACGCCCGGTGCGACTCATTCTCAACGACAAGGGCCAACTCCAGTCCGCCAATGGACAAGAGACTGTGGATTTGGGAACTTATCAAGCTGGAAAGTGGTTCGGGGTCACGATCAAGGTCAAGGTTGGGCGGTTCACGCTGTTGCGCGACGGCAAGGAGATCCTGAGAGACGCCACCTTTACGGAAGCATCTCCGACGGTGTATGCGCTTTCCTTCCGCACGGGCGAATTTCGAGGCACGGTTCCGGAACGGGCCAAGAATGACCTGAGAGATACGGAAGCGCCGGTGCCGGCGGCCGTCTGTGGCATCGACGATGTGAAGACATGCACCCGATGACCACTCGTGCATCCAACGACCATGTTCAGTGTCTGTCATTTTAAACGACCTTTTCATGCGCCTGAGTGCGCCCCCGCAAATGAGATAGTGTCACCGATGAACCGGCATGGAGGACAAACGAATTATGGTCAGGCGCCAGATTTCATCATCTCGTTTTCAAAACAGTCCCCGGGCGTCGTCACTGGCGCTGTTGCTCTTGCTCTGCATGGGCCTGTCGGCTTTCCCGAAAACAGAGCAGGAGAGAAGCGGGAATACCGCGCCAATCTCTCCTGCAGACCTGCCCAGGTTCACCGGCGGAAATCCGCCCTATGCCGACACCAACTACCACGACGGACGCTTCCGTCCCGCCGTCGGTGTCCGGAACATCCAGGTCCTGCGGGGGAACCGCAAACATCCGGAGCAACTCTATGACATGTCTAAAATGCCGGCCTACCCCGACGCGGGATTCAACGGGGTCGGTTTCACTTACAACCACGCTCCGATGCTCTGCTATTGGAGGGACATGTTCTGGTTGGAGTACCTCAGCTGCCCCGTCCACGAGAACCGGGACCTTGGGCACTCCCTCCTGACCTGGTCCAGGGATGGCCTGAACTGGGCGCGGCCCGAAGTGATCTTCCCCACGAAGAAATTCCGCGACAAGAAAGACAACGTCGAGAAGTACAGCATCTGCCACCAGCGGATGGGATTCTACGTGGCGCCCAACGGCCGCCTGCTGGTGTTGTCCTATTACGGTTTTGCCGACACGCCCAATGACGGCAAGGGCGTCGGGCGTGTGGTCCGGGAGATAAGAGGCCCGGGCGACTACGGCTCGATTTGCTGGATCCGTTACACCGCCTTCCAGGGGTACGGCAGGGAAAACTCCCCGCACTTCCCCTTCTACAAGGATTCGCCCGATGAGGAATTCAAGAAGTCCTGCGATGACCTCCTGGCAGACAGGTTGATGGTCCAGCAATGGTACGAGGAGGACCAGGGCAACGACGACAACCTCTACGCGTATGCCCCCGAAAGCACCCGGTTTGCCAAGGCTTTCTGCTGGTACACGCGAGCCGACGGAAAGATCGTCGGCATGTGGAAATGGAGGAAAATGATCGTCGCCGACAAATGGGTGCCCGGATTCGTCAAGGACCTCACCGGACCCGTCACCGGCCGCATCGCCGCCGACGGCGAGAACATCTATCACGGCGGCGCGAAAATCTGGGGGCAGCGGACTTCGGACGGACGCTACGCGCTGGTATACAATCCCGTTCTCGATACCTCCTACCGCCACCCGCTCTCGGTCACGACCGGCGCCGACGGCATAAACTTCGACCAGTATCTCCTCAACGTCCACACCGAGGTCCCGCCGTATCGGTTCGTCGGCGGCAACAAGGACGGCGGCGGCGGGCAATACGTGCGGGGGATCGTTCCGGGCAACGGCACTCCTCCCGATGGAGCCATGTGGCTGACCTATTCCTCCAACAAGGAAGACATCTGGGTGGCCCGCGTGCCGGTGCCCGTCCGGGGGACCGTCGACCGTGACGTCCGCGACGACTTCGAGAACATGAGCGCCGGCGGCCTGGTGACCGATTGGAACATTTACGGCGGCGTCTGGACGCCTATCGCCGTCGTCGCGGATGGCGGGAACAAGGTGCTCCGGCTCGAAGACCGCGATCCGTACGATTACGCCAAAGCGGTCCGCGTATTCCCCGAGACTACGAAGGCGCAGATTTCTTTCCGTGTGCGCCCCCGGCAAAAGGATGCCGGTGACCTCGAGATAGAGGTGCTCAACTACAAGGGGCAGAGGCCGGTGCGCATTCAGATCGCCGGCGGCATGATCCGGGCCGGCGACGGCGCGGTTATGAAACAGATCGGAACGTATTCGGCCGGCCAGTGGCTGCAGTTCGCGCTCGCGGTGGATACGCGGACCGCCCGATATGACCTGCAGTTGAACGGCAGGCCGGCCCTTAAGGTCGCGGCTTTTGCCGAAACCCTTTCGAACGAAGGGAATCCCTACCGGTCCCTGTACCAGTCGCCCACCGTGGAGCGTATCGAATTCCGCACGGGCAAGTATCGCCTGAGCGATATGAGCCGTTATCCGACCGGGAAGAACGACTTCCTTCGCAATGATCCGGATCTGCCGGGAGCCGATGAGACCGTTCCAAATGCCGCGTTCGATCTCGACGACTTCCGGACGAAAGGCGCGAAATGAGATCGAAGACGTGGGGATCGGTGGTTGCCATGTGTCGCGGCGCCGTGCAGTGCCTGGCAGTTTTGCTAGTCTTCCTGCTGCCGGCGTCCGGCGCTGAAAAGATAGACCTCTCCCGCGCGGTCATCGTCGCCGTTTCGCCGGGTACTATTCCCGCCAAGGCTGCGGAAATGCTCCGGGATGAAATCGAAAAGAGGACCCGCATCACCCTGGAGATTTCCGGGGATGTCCCGGACGGCAACCGGCCCGCCATCGCGGTCGGGACGGCAGGTGATCTCGCCGGGCGCCGTTTCACTCCGCCTTCCGCGCTCGTGGTGCCTCGGCAGGCGGACGCTTACGCTCTCTGGGTCGATGACAGCCGCCGGCCCGGCACCACCATCTGCTTGGCGGGATACGACCCACGGGGCGCTCTGTTTGCGGCCGGCCGGCTGCTCCGGGCGCTGGAGATGGATCGGGACAGGATCGAGCTTGCCGGCGACCTGAAATTGGCGACGGCGCCCCGATATTCGCTGCGCGGTCATCAGATGGGTTACCGGGCCAAAACGAACTCCTACGATGGCTGGACGATCGCTATGTGGGAACAGTACTTGCGGGACATGGCCGTGTTCGGGATGAACGCAGTGGAACTGGTCCCGCCGCGCACCGACGACGATCTCGACAGCCCTCATTTTCCCAAACCGCCCATGGAGATGATGATCGCCATGTCGGGGCTGGCCGACCAGTATGGTCTCGACGTCTGGATCTGGTACCCGCTCGTCGACAAGGATAAGACAGATCCGGAGGTCCTGGCTTCCGCGCTGTGGGAGCGCGAGGAGATCTTCCGCAGGTTGCCCCGGATTGACGCCGTCTTTGCTCCCAGCGGAGATCCGGGCGACGTGGATCCGAGAATCTTTTATCCGTTTGTTGAAAAGCAGAAGATACTCCTGAACAAATATCACCCGAAGGCAAAGATCTGGATCTCGCCCCAGAACCTTGGCGACGACGACAACTGGCTCGAGCCCTTTTTCGATATCCTGCGCCGTGAACAGCCGGCCTGGCTCGACGGCCTCGTGTTCGGACCGGCCGTGGAGATATCCCTTGCGGAGATGAGGAAGCGCACGCCCGAGCGGTACCCGATCCGGCTCTATCCGGACATTACTCATTCCATGAAGTGTCAGTACAAGGTGCCGGATTGGGACGAGGCCTATCGGCGGACAGAGGGCCGCGAGCCGATCAACCCGAGGCCCCGTGCCTACGCGAAAATCTTTCGCGACCTCCAGCAATATGCCTTCGGGTTCATCACCTACAGTGAAGGCTGCAACGATGATCTCAACAAGGTCGTCTGGAGTTGCCTGGGTTGGGATCCGGAAATGAAGGTTGAGGAGATCTTACGTGAGTACGCCAGGTACTTTATCAGCCTGCGTTCTGAGAGTCGGTTTGCCGAAGGGTTGGCGGGTTTGGAGAAAAACTGGGAAGGACCGCTTTTAAAGAATGAAAGCGTCTCGAAAACACTGGATCTTTTCCGGGAAATGGAGAATGAGGCCACGCCACAGGACAAGTTGAACTGGAGGTTTCAAAAGGGACTTTACCGGGCATACTACGATGCCTATATCAAAGCCCGGCTGGAATATGAGACAGATTTGGTACGACAGGCCAGAGAATGTCTAAAGAACGCCGGCCAACTCGGCGCGCTCAAAAGTCTCGATCAAGCTGAGGCGATTCTTGCCAGGGCGGAGACCAAGAAAGTCGCAACCGAATTGAGGGCAAGGGTATTTGAGTTGGGAGAGGCTTTGTTCCAGAGCATCAGAATGCAGCTCAGTGTCAAAAAGTACCAAGCCAAAGAAATCAGTCGTGGCGCCAACCTGGACGCGATAGACACGCCCTTGAACAACCGGCTCCAACTTGAAAAACAATTCAGTGACATTCGAAAACTGGCAAATGAGAAAGAACGACTTGCGGCAATTGCTCAAGCCCTGCGTTAGCTTGGGGCGATCGCGATTCGCACTTTACCTGGCCTGTGGATCACCTACAGCGTAAACAAAGAAGATATCTGGATCAGCCGCCTCACAGTGCCGATCACCGGCACGGTGGACAGGCACGTCAACGACAGCTTCGAGGACGTCGCGTCCGTGGGCGACCTTGACTTGTGGAGTTTGCACGTGCCCAAGTGGGCGCCGATCTCGATCGTGCTGGATTCCGTAACGCGGACCGACAAATGTTTGGAACGTCGCGACGAGAACCCCTACGACCAGGCCGTCGCGGAGCGGACCTTCCCCGTCAGCGGGCGAGTCAATGTGGTATTCCGCATCCTGCACGAACGAAATAGTGGCCTTGCGCTCGGCCCTGTGCCGGTGCGCGGCGCCGCCGGTGTAGAAAACTGGTGAGAAATACGGGTTAAGGAGATTGAAAATGAGGCAAATTCATCTTACGAAATCGCTAAGATATTCGTTTCTGGTTGCAGGCATAGCTGTATTGGCCGGAATCGCCACAGCGGTATGGCCCTGTGCGTCCGCCGCCATGGACGGCCCCTTCAAGCCGACATGGCAGTCCCTGAGAAATGCCCGCGTGCCGCAGTGGCTGCGGGACGGAAAATTCGGTATCTACACTCACTGGGGAGTGTACTCAGTCCCGGCTTTTGGCAAGAACGGCACCTGGTATTCCAACAAGGTTTACACGAAGCCGGATTCTCCCGAGAGAAAACACCACGAAGCTACCTACGGCCCTCTGGAGAAGTTTGGCTACAAGGACTTCATCCCCATGTTTACCGGCGAAAAGTTCAACGCCGACGAATGGGCGGATCTGTTTCAGAAGGCGGGCGCGCGCTTTGCCGGTCCCGTGGCCGAGCACCATGACGGCTTTGCCATGTGGGACGCGAAGTGGTCGGAGTGGAACGCGGCAAAGATGGGGCCCAAGCGCGATGTGGTCGGTGAACTTTCGAGGGCCATCAAGAAGCGCAACATGAAGTTTGTCACGGCATTTCACCACGCTGAAAACTGGTTCTTCTTTCCGACCTGGGACAAGCGCTATGATTGCGGGAACCCTCGCTATTCGGGTCTTTACGGAGAAATCCATCCCATGGAGGCCCAACCCAGCAAGGCGTTTTTGGAAAAGTGGGAGGGCAAGGTAACAGAAGTTATCGGCAAGTATCAGCCTGACCTGATCTGGTTCGA
>Ga0315277_10002214_pt1 | contig 27310 bp, 43 predicted proteins | sample YL17G05_15_MG_FD_203695 | JGI IMG/M metagenome (GOLD analysis project Ga0315277, IMG submission 203695) | Sediment microbial communities from Yellowstone Lake, YNP, Wyoming, USA - YL17G05_15 | ecosystem: Environmental > Aquatic > Freshwater > Lake > Sediment | place: USA: Wyoming | collected... | reverse complement strand
ATCGACCGGTTCGAGAGAGCCGGGGTCGACCAGGGCCACGTAATCGATCTGTGCGTCCTCGGCCGTGAGGACGACTGCCCGCATCCGCTGGACAATCGTGCCGGCGTCGCGCTGGCCCTGTGCGACCAGCTCCTGGGCCAGTTGGAGACACTTCCATAGCACCGTCGCACGCCGCCGGGCGTCGGGACTTAAGTAGGCGTTGCGCGAACTGAAAGCCAGGCCGTCCGGATCGCGGACGATCGGGCAGACACGGATCTCGAGGGCCAAGTCCAGGTCGCGGACCATCTGCCGGATGACCAGCGCCTGCTGATAGTCCTTTTGCCCGAAGTAGGCCACGTCGGCATGCGCCATGTTGAACAATTTCAGCACGACGGTAGCCACGCCGCGGAAATGGCCGGGGCGGCAGCGGCCCTCCAGCGGCCCGGCCACCGCGCCCGGCTCGACCCAGGTCGAGTGCCCAGGCCGGTAGACTTCGTCGTCGGCCGGGGCAAATGCCAGGTCGGCTCGGCAGCCGGCCAAGGCGTCCAGATCAGACTCCAGCGTGCGGGGATACCGAGCGAGATCCTCTCCGGGGGCGAACTGGCTGGGGTTGACGTAGATGCTGACCACGGTGTAGTCGCATTCCGCCTGTGACGCGCGGACCAGGCTCAAGTGCCCTTCGTGCAAGGCCCCCATGGTCGGGACCAGCCCGATGGTCTTGCCCTGGCGGCGGACGGGATCGAGGATCTCGCGCAGTTGGGCGACCGTGGTAGCCAGTTGTGGGCGGGAGGTTGCAGTAGTCATGGCAGCCGCCAGACGATTCCTTCCTTAGTAGTTCCAAGTCTGTGGAACGGGTGGCTGGGGTCGACGGGCACCGATGCGCAGCGTTGGTCGGTGAGCCCCCAGACCCTCGGCTTTCCGGGGGCTCGCTGGCGCTCGACCCCGGCCACCCGAAGCGAGACCAGCCGAACTTGGAACTACTCTTCCTTCTACTCCATCGCTTCCACTGCGGCCAGCACCTCGCCGAAGACCTCCTCGAAGTCGTCGGTGGCAAGCTGCAGGAGCGGGCCCTGGTTGGGCTGGGTTGCCTGGACCAGGACGGACTGGCGGATCTGGTCGAGCTGCTGCTGGCTGAGGTCTTGCTCACCGCGGCGACCGCGGCGGACCACGCGCTCCTGCAACTGTTCGGCCGGGGCGTCTAACAACACCAGCAGCTTCGGCCGAACCACTCCCGGCCGCAACTGCTGCCAAAGGCCCGCAAAGGCCTCGAAGCGGTCCGGCGGCAGCCACACGCGGGCAAAAGCCAGCGATTGGTCGAACCAGAAGTCGCTGACTGCCAAGCGACGATCGGCAGACCACTCCGGCAGCCCGGCCGCCAGCAGACGGGCCCTCCGTTGGAGGAATTCTAACTCCATCTCCCACCCCTGGCAAGCCGGATCGGCGTAGAACGCCTCCAGCCGATCCAGATCGAGTCGTTCTTCGATCAGCCGGGCGGAGGTCTGCCGGCTGAGCCGCCGGGCCAGTTGCGTTTTGCCGGCGCCGATCGGTCCGGTGATCGCCACGTAGGGGACGGCACGGTCGAGATGATCCAGCAGCCGCGCGATCGTCCAGCCGGTGGTGGGATGAATCATCGACCCGGCCACTTCGGCAGCCGGCCGCAGCACGAAGCGCCGCCAGGCCATCCGCGGATGGGGTAGCACCAGCCGGGGAGTGCGCAGCACCGTTTGGCCGTAGAGCAACACGTCGAGGTCGATGGGGCGTGGGCCCCAACGCGGACCCTGTCGGCGTCCCAGGTCGGTCTCGATCTGTTGCAGGGCCTTGAGCACACCCTCCGGGTGCAGCGAGGTCTCCAGGAGCACTGCCCCGTTGAGGAAAGGCGACTGTCCCGGTGGCCCGCCGATTGCCGGGGTCTCGTGCCAGGCGCTCTGCGCGACCAGCCGTATCTGCGGACAGCCGGCAAGCTGCACGGCAGCCTGGTCGAGCATCTGCCGCCGCTCGCCCAGATTGGAGCCCAGACCGATCAGGCAGGAAGGCATGGGACGGGGCCTTCGGAGGACATCGCAGGGCAATTCACGGGCAAGAAACCAGACCGGGAGCCTCTATTGCAGGCTCCCGGCGATAGATTGCTTCAGCCCAACTGGCCGACGAAAGCGTGGGGAGGGCCCTCCCGGCCACGATCATTCGCCGCCGACTGTCGTTCCCTGCGGTCGCCGCCCCCCAAGCTTTCGTCTGATCAGCCGTCATTCTCCGGATTTGGCCGGAATTGTCAAGCAACATTTGCCGGACCGGCTACGGAGAGTCGGACGCCGGTGGAAGCGGCGCCAGAGGCACGCTTTCCGGATCAGGATAGGGCGTGGGGACAACCTCCACCGTGGGCGGCCTGTGGCCCTGAGACGTGAAGAAGGCCCGCGGCGCGTGCGCGGCGGTATGCCATGGGTAGTCGAACTGTCGGCGATAGTTGTATGCCTGGCAGTAGGAGGAGCCGTGAAAGGCCGGATAGCAGTACATGCACCGATCGTTGCCCGGGCAACAGCCAAAGCGGGGGGCGCAGCAGGTCTGGGGTATGGGCCCACAGCAGGCGGCCAAGTATCCCAGCAGCAGGGTCCAACCGCGACAGCCGGCTGCGAAGTTGCGAGGACTGCAATTGGTGCCACCGCAACCCTCGGTAACCACAGTGGGTTGTTCTGCGACGTCGGCGGAGGGTTGTTGCGGGCCGGCAGCCAGCAAGACAGTCAACAGCGTGGCGTACATGGATCCGATCCTCCGGTGGTCTTGTGGGGGAAGCGGCCCGCGGGGCCGAGCTCAGCATTTGCCCCATCTCGCCCCGGAAACTCCGGCCATCATGCCCGCCCAGCGGACATGGCAATCCCACTCATCATGGCAACCCCACTGATCGTGGATCGGTTGGCGGCGGCCGGCGGATCAAGTTCAATCCATACGATCAACAAACTCGGCCTACTTATCCTAGGTTTCCGAAACGTCCAAGAACACCAGAACCTCCGGGGTTTCCGGCATAGACCGTCCATTACCTGTCCGCCACTGATCTTCACCCAGCTCCAAAGCCGGCCCGCTGAACGCTGTTGTGACGATTGGTCGCACCCTCGCTTTCGATGCAATGCACCGGTCGCTGGGGATTCGCCGGGGAGACTGCCGGTCGCAGCGTTATGGTGGGCGGTCGCCGGGCCGGTCCTTGCCCAAGACGTGATGCGGCGGCTGGGGGCGGGGCAGGTGTGGCGGGTCGAAACGGAGCCTGCGGCCCGCCGTGGCGGCCGGCGGTCGCTGGTCGGCCGGTTTCTTCGGAGCTGGTTCCATGGCGGGCCCCTCGGGCCGAGAGCATACCAGGCCAGCCACCCGTTCGGCAACGGGTCTTTCGCGCCGAGGTCCCCTTTTCCATTTCGCCCCAGTTTGCTAACCTAAACCCGACTTCGTTTTCCGAGGCAGCCTCATGGCCGGAACGACGTTGACCCCTACCACCACGCACAAGCCGAAGCGGAAACCGCATCGCGAAGATCTCAAACCGGGCGAGATCTTGTGCAGCCATTGCACGGCCAAGTGCTGCTGCTATTTCGCCTTACCCATCGACCCGCCCGAGACCTGGGAGGATTTCGAGCACATCCGCTGGTACCTGCTGCACGAGCGGGCCACCGTGTTTATTGAAGACGACTCTTGGTACCTGCTGGTCTATAACCGCTGCAAGTACCTGCGGGAGGACAACCTCTGCAGCAGCTACCGGACCCGGCCCCGGATCTGCCGTGCCTACGGCACGAAGAACTGCGAATACGAGGACGAGTGGGTTTACGATCATTACTGGGAGACCCCCGAGCAGGTCGAAGAGTATGCTGAGGCCGTGCTCGGCCCGCGGCCGGGACGCGGATGGCGGAGCCCGAAGCCGAAGTGAGGAAGTCAGATCGAATCAGGGCCGCCGTACCGGCGGCCGCTAAACCCGGATTATTCATGCGGGTGCCACGGCCGTGTCGGCCGTGTGACCATGGGCAAGTGTGGGATTCTGGAGCACGGCTGATACAGCCGTGGCACCCGATAACCGACTCCACCACGGTCCGATGAATAATCCGGGCTAAACCGATCCCTCGACCCTCAACCCTCAACCCTCAACTCTCAACCCGTGAACGAAACCCAGCGCATCACCCCTCGCACGCTGAAGGGCTTCCGCGACTACCTGCCCGAGGTGATGATCCCGCGGGAGCGGCTGATCGACGTCGCCCGGCGGGTGTATCGCTCGTACGGCTTCAGCCCCATCGACACCCCGGCACTGGAATACCTCGAGATCCTGGCCGGCAAGGGGGGCGAGGAGACCGACAAGCAGCTCTACAAGTTCCAGGACCACGGCGGCCGCTGGGTGGGGCTGCGGTTCGACCTGACCGTGCCGCTGGCCCGTTTCGCGGCCGAGCACATCCAGAAGCTGGGCACGCCCTTTAAGCGGTACCACATCGCCACGGTCTGGCGGGGCGAAAACCCGCAGCACGGCCGCTTCCGCGAGTTCATGCAGTGCGACTTCGACACCATCGGCACCCGCTCGCCGGCCGCCGACGTAGAGACCGCCCTGGTGATCCATGACCTGTTCCGCGCGATCGGCTTTGCGGAGTTTACGATCCGCATCAACAACCGCACGGTGCTCGCCGGCCTGTTGGACCGGCTCGGTCTGGCCGACCGGGCCACGCCCGTGCTCCGCGCGCTCGACAAGCTTTCCAAGATCGGACCGGAGCGGGTGGCCGAAGAGATCACGGCCACCGCCGCAGCCACGCCCCAGCAAGCCCTCCAGATCCTACGGCTTTCTGAAATCTCCGGCAGCAACGACGAGGTGCTCCGGCAGGTCGAGCCGCTGGTGGCCGGCAGCAGCACGGGCATCGCCGGCGTGGCCCGGCTGAAGGAAATCCTCGACGCCGTCCGGGCGGCCGGCGTGCCTGAGGACCGCCTGAAGCTCGACGTGTCGATTGCCCGCGGCTTGGACTACTACACCGGCACGGTCTTCGAGACGTTCTTGAGCGCCCTGCCGGAGATCGGCAGCGTCTGTTCGGGCGGGCGGTACGACAACCTGGCCGAGTTGTACACCGACCAGGAGCTGCCCGGCGTGGGGGCCTCGCTCGGGCTGGACCGCCTGCTGGCGGCCATGGAGAAGCTGGGCATGGTCGAGAAGGTGGCCACGCCGGCCCCGGTCTTCATCCCCTACTTCGACCAAGACCGCCTGCACGACTACCTGCGGCTGGCCGCCGCCTTGCGGGCCGCCGGGATCGGCGTGGAGGTCTTTCCCGAGCCGAAGAAGCTCGGCCAGCAACTGAAATACGCCGACCGCCGCGGGTTCCGCGTGGCCCTGATTGCCGGCGAAAACGAGTTCGCCGCCGGCACCTGCCGGATCAAGGACCTGCAGCGTGCCAACCAGCAGGACGTCCCGTTGGAGCCCGACGCGGCCAGCGTGATCGCTGCCGTCGAAGAAATCTTCGCCAGATGACGAGGCATGTGTCCGAGCCATCCACGACCAAAAGCACTAAAGTGAGTGCTCGGAGTCTGACCCGAATGGCACTGTCGAATCTAACCCCTTTTCCTCCAAGGGGCAAGGGCGAGGCGAGGAGTAGTGAGAGCGGAGGAGAGCCGCGGGGTGCGAGGAGGGTGGCTGGCCGCGTGGCGAGGAAGGTTGGCAGGCGGTAGGCGGACTGGGCACCGCCCTTGGCGCGCAGCCAGGGCGGAGACGCTCGCCACGCCCGTAGCCGGGAGGGGATTGAGCGGGGATGGGGCATAGGGTGGTTGTTCTCCACGAGCGGCCGACGCCTGGAGCCGTGGCGCCCGATCCGCTCAGCGGTGTGGGGGGCGGGGGTGGAGCAGCTCGGCGCGGGCTTCGGCGCGAGGCTTTTTCAGCAGTCGCTGTGGTTTGGGTCGGCGTTTGAGGGCCCGCGGCTCGACGCGGTCCGGGCGGCCGATGCACTGGCCACGGCGAACATCGACCTGCCGGGCCTGGTGGACCCGGGCCAGCCAATCCACCTGGCGCTGTAGTCCCAGGGCCAAGAGGAAGTACGAGCCGAACCAGAGCCAATCGGCAGGAATCCTGGCCTCCAACTGGTTGCCGACCTGCAGGGCCAATCGCCGGATCACCGCCGCGGGCAACTTCGCCCGCGCCCGACAATACGCGGCGGTGTCCGCTGAACAGGGCTGGCGTCCCAAGGCCACCAAGAGCACGATCACGCGGGCCACGGCCGCCGTGCAGGAGCGCAACTCTCCGGCCTGCAATACCTAGGCCCACAAGGTGATCGCCGACGTGTAGACCACACGCCCACACTCGCCGAAACACACTCCCTCGGCCGCCATCGCCTCCTCGATCTGCTGCTCGCAGAGCACGTCGGCAAAGAGAAGCCCCGGGCCTTGCAAGAACGGGGCCAAGACTGGGTTTACCGGTGGGCGTGGAACTGTTGGGCCACGAGCGTTGCGGTGATGGCCACGGCTTCGAGGTGAAGTTGACGCCCCAGCAGCGTGCGGCCGTGGAAACGCAGCGGGGGGACATCGGGAAGGTGTATGGCCCGGTGTGCGACGACCTATTGCCCAACAGCCGGTTGGTGGTGGACCGGTTTCACGTGGCCAAGCAGCTCAACGACGTGGTGGATGACCTGCGGAAAAAAACCACGCGGAAGTACAAGGCCCAGTTGTCGAAGGCCGAGCAGAAAGGGGATCAACAACAAGGCCCGGGTGATTACCAAGCGCTGCTACAGGGTAAAGTCCTCCGACACGCTCTGGAACCGGCTGATCCTGGACCTGAGCCGGGCGTCGGAAGCGGTCGGGCGGACCATCGCCGAGCTAGGAGAAATCACGTCCGGCCTGAAGGCCGTTTTCCTCGCGTTCTGCACCTAAGACCGGAAGAGCCTGCCGATTTCGGTAAGTTGCGCCACTTCTGGTGGGGCTGGCTTTCCGGGCGACCGCTGCCGGGCTGCCGGTCTGGGGCGGCGGTGGCGCCCGGGTGGCCCCGCGTCTTTCTGAAAGCCTGACTCAACTAGAAGGCCCGACGTAACTCATTGCTACGTAGCGCCTTGCGTGCGGAGGGCATGGGACTCGAACCCACAACCGGCAAGCCGGCACCTGATTTCGAGTCAGGCTGCTAACCATTCGCGTACCCTCCGGCGAACTTCGTAAGTCGTTCACTTCGCTTGACTTCTGCCGTCGGCATATTAGGCTAGAAGTGCCGGGCGTCAGTCGGTGACGCCCGTTTTGACGCCTGACGCCCGCTTCTGACGCCCGCGCCGAACCACTGGCAAGTCTATCCTTTATATTGGGAGACGACCTACGATGCTCACCAACGATTCTACCACAAATGGCCGCCCCGCCAAGCCGACCCCTGACTTCCCGCTCTATCCGCATAGGTCAGGACGCTGGGCCAAGAAGATATGCGGCAAGACCCGGTTCTTTGGACCGTGGCGCGATCCCGAAGGCGCGCTTGCCCGCTACCTCGCCGAGAAAGACGATTTGGAAAGCGGTCGCGCCCGCCGCCCAAAAGAAGTCAATGTTCCCGTCGCCGTCGCCGACCCGATCGCCACCTCCTGCCCCGCCAAGCCCTACGACGAGTTTCCGCTGTATGCCCACAAGTCGGGTCGCTGGGCAAAGAAAATTCGCGGCGCGACTCATTTCTTCGGCCCTTGGCGTGATCCCCACGCCGCGCTACGTCGCTACCTCACCGAGAAGGACGATCTGGAAGCCGGCCGCAAGCCCCGGCGAGTGGAACCGGGCGTCACTGACGCCTTGACGGTCGAGCAGATGGTCTTCCACTTCCTTGACGCTAAGAAGCTCAACGTGCAGTCGGGGGAAATGGAAGAGAGAACCTGGAAGGAATATGAAACCTACGGTGACCGAATGATTCGGGTCTTCGGCGCGAAAACCACAGTCGAAAGCCTCGGCCCCGCCGACTTCAAGAAACTCCGGGCCGACTTTCAGAAGACCCACAAGAGCCTCGCGTCCCTCAAGGGCGACATTCGCAAGTCGAAGGTGTTCTTCAATTGGGCTGGACCTGGCGCGAACGGCCAGGGGCTTCTTGACCGGCTGCCTCGCTTTGGTGATGCGTTCAAGCCGCCCTCCCGAACAGCCTTGGAACGGGCGCGAGAAGAGAAGGGAGAGCGGGTCTTTACGGCCAAGCAGATTCGCGCCGTGCTGGCCGCTGCCGGCCCGAGGCTTAAAGCGATGGTTCTCTTGGGCGTCAACTGCGGCTACGGGAACTCCGACTGCATCAAGCTGGTCATTGGCAAACTCGACCTAGACCACGGTTGGGCGAATTTCGCCCGCACCAAGAATGCCATCAAACGTCGCAATCCCCTGTGGCCTGAAACCGTTGAAGCGCTGAGGGCGGTACTGGAAGTCCGCAGGCCGCCAAACGACCCGCAGTACGTCAGCCGGGTCTTCATCACGAAGTTCGGCGACCCCTACCGGCCCGTGAATTTGAGCCGCGAGTTAGGCAACGCGATGGTCAGAGCGGGCATGGGCCGCGACGAAGTAGACTTCTACGATTTGCGGCGGACTTGCGCCAGCATCGGCGTCCAAGTCAGGGACGATGATGCTGTGCGGACCATCATGGGACACAAGCGGCCTTCGGGAGATATGCTTGGTGTCTACAATCGGCTCCAGGTGAGCGATGATCGGCTACGGGCCGTAGCCGACCATATTCACGGCTGGTTGTTCAAAGATGCGGCCGTGCAATCACCGGAATCCGGCGATGGCCAACAGGCCGCCCCTTCGGAGCAGGCTGGGTGATAGCCCGCTGCTGCATGAAGGATTGCAGATCGTCGGGATTGACTCGGTACTTAGGTCGCCCGTTTTCCCGCTCGGCGACGTTGTAGCCGCGGAGCCGACCAGAGCGAATCCACGACAGCACCTTGTCGGGGCTGACTCGCAGGAACTTGGCGACTTCAGGGACAGTAAGCGGTGTGTCCGTGCGCAGTGCTGCCCGGTCGGATGGTTCTGTGGCCTCTGTCAGTATCACGGGTTGATGCTCTCGCAGTGCGGCAGCCAGCACGAGGTTCGTAGCAGCGGCTTTGTCGCCGTCTACCAAAGGCAGACACTCCTCGAAGAGTTGCTTGATGGCGGGAGGATTCATCAACGGCTCTCGTATCGCTTGATTTCAACCACAGGGATGTAGATGCGGCGGTCGATCTTGACCGGCCGAAGTTCGCCGGTGAGGCACTTCTTGTAGACCAACCGGCTGCTGAGGTTCAGCCGCTTGCCAGCCTCTTCCACCGACAAGAGCCGGCTGTCCACGGCCGGCGCAGGGACGATCTCGGTCCTGGGCGACGGCGTGAGTACGTCGGCCAGCGTGAGGATCGCGGCGGCCCGCTTGTCGTCGCCGGCCACTCGCAGGTACTCGTAGAACAGGGCTTCGACGGCGGGGTTCATGTTGGCTACCGCCTCCGAAACAGACCCCGGCGGCGGGGCTGACAGGCGGGGTGTGGTTGAGGCTTTCGTTCGGTTGGCTCGATGGCAGGCGGCTCGGGCACGGCGACCGGCGTGGCGATCTCCACTTCCACGGGCACCTCGATGATGGTCGGCGTGATCGTGGGCGGGGCCGGCGGCGGGGCTAGCATCGGCTCGGGGGCGATCTTGACCGGCCGGGCGTTCGGTGCGGCAGTCAGCGGCGAACGGGTAAGCCAGACGCCCAAGGTCACGGCCAAGGCGACCAGAGCGGCGGCGGTAATCAGGCGGCTGAGCAGGTCAAGACGAGTCATGGTGCGGTGTCTTTAATGTAGGGGTAATCCTTGTCAGGATCGCGGCATCAGGCGTGCTTCTCGTTGATGTCGTGGACGACGCCCTTAATGAACCGGCGGGCCGCTTTGAAGCGGAGGATCAAGGCACTGCCCAGACACCCGCCCACGGCCATGCCCACGCCCGAAAGCGTAGACGTGGCGAGGTTCAAGAGGGTTTCCGAGCGGTGGATCGCGGCGTAGGTCAGGGCCGAGGCGGCGGATGCCGCGACGACCAACAGGGCCAGAGTGCCGGTCAGGTAGGCGATCAGGCGTTGCAGGTTTGCTTTCATCGGTTCACCATTGGTATTGGGCGGCTTCGTCAAGGACGACTCAGAACGGAACCTTCATCGGCATCAGTCCAACGGCGGCAATCCCAGGTCTCGGGCGATCTTCGCGGCCAGGTTGTGTTCCAGGGCATCGAGGCCAGGGCCACCAGCGATGTTGCGCAGGTGTTCGTAGACCCGACGTGCCTCGGCCGTCGAGAGAATCACAATCACGCTGCCGTCGATGTCGGTGCTGGGCATCATTCGTTCTCCAATAGCCCCGGCGGGACTCGAACCCGCATCCCAGGCTTGAAGGGCCTGTATCCTGACCAGTTAGAAATGACGGGGCCTGTGGCTTACTTCGGGGCCTTCTTCAACACGCGGCTCACGGCCTTGCCGGCGGACATAGCCAGCTTGCTCAATTCCGCTTTGCTGTCGGCGGCGGCCTGGGTCAGTTGCAGCAGGACCACCAGGTCGCTGGCGGCGGCACTGTAGGCCGGGTCGGTCGAATCGGCGGTGTTGACGACGCTGGTTTGGGTTTCGACCTCCTTGCGGAGGGCGGTCAGCAGGGTCGTCAACTCATTGTCGATGCCGGCCAGGTCGGCGATGCGGACCTGCCCCAGGCGACCAAGGCTTTCACGGATGTCGCTGTTCATTCACGTTCCTTTCAATCGTTTGATGCCCAGTCGTATCAGCCGCACGACCGCCAGGGCATCTTCCACGGCGGTGTGGGCCACTTTGCCGTCCAGTCCGGCCCGCTCGTAGCAGGTCTTGCTGTCGGGCAGATTTTCGTCGTCGAGAGGCCGCCAGTAGAGGATGGCGGGGTCCAAGACGCGGTGCCGGAACTTGACGACGCTCGTGAATCCCGGCAGCCGGTAGAGAAACTGCATGTCGAAGCTGGCGAAGTTCTTGCCGGCCGCCTGCAAGTGCATTGGGTCCAGGCCGTTGGCCTTGATCCATTCGACGAATTGCACGCCCAATTCCTCCGGCTTGCAGAACTCACACGTCTGCGGCGGATTGGCGATCTGCTTCAGCAGGCCGGCGTTCAGCGAAATCGCATAGGGGCTGCCCGTGACTGTCTCGTAGGTGAGTACCCGCCGGAATCGTTGAAGCTGGTCGATGGGTGTCTTCCAATCGTCTATCACGGCTCCGATTTCGAGCGTCTGGCAGGCGGTTGGGTCCAGCCCTGTGGTTTCGATGTCGATGCTGACGTAGGGCATCTTAGGCGGCGTGGTCGGCAGCGCCGGCTCCCTGGCAGCCAGCCAGTAGTGGCCGGACCAGCCACAGCCGGAGCACTGGCCGACCTCGGGGTTGCTCGTCGGTTTCAATAGCTCTTCGCAGTTCGGACAGAGTTTCTTCACGGCTGATCTCCGTCGATGATCTCGGCGTTATGCTTGAAGAGCATGGCTTGAATCCAATCCTCGCTCTCCATGTGCCAGGCCCCGCACGAGCAAGGGCCAATCAGCGTGTCGCACGGCTGGCCGCCGTTGTAGTGGCGGTCGGTCCAGTTCGCCGGCCAGGGGACCACGCCGTTTACACGACGTAGCTGCTGTCGCACGGCTCGGTTCCGCAGCGAAACAAACATTTCGATGATCGAGTGGGTGGCGTGCCGCCGAGCAACGTGGACCCGTTGCAGGTCGGCCTCGGTGGCGTTGCCGGCGTCATAAATCTGCTCGGCTAGCAATTCCTTGCGGCATACGTCACGGTACAGTTCGAGAGTCTGCGCGGCGGCCAGCACGGGGTTGAACACGTCGCTTTTCGGCGGCACCAGCAGAACTTCCTGCTGGTCGCCCCACCAGCCGCAGACCTCGCACAAGCGGTCGGCGTCTCGGCTGCTTTCCAATGGTGCCGTGCAACGAGGGCAGAACTCAGCCATCACAGTCCTAGCTCGCGGAGGGCATGGATTTCGTCTTTCGTGAGCCTCTGGAGCGATTCGCGCCGGAGCCGGACGAGTCGGTCGTACTCGTCTTTCTCTTGGCGGTACGCTTCGAGGCTCGCTTGGTACGCTTGGCGGCAGGCTTCTTTCGTGCCTTTGCCGCTCCCTCGACACTCCGGGCAGTCGATGCGTCGGACGTTTCGGTATCCTTCGACCGGGCACGGCGGGTCCGCCGGGTCGTCGATCCGTCCTTGCCCTCGGCAGGCGAGGCAGGGGTAGCGGTTTCCGAAGTCGCGTCCGTGGGCAAGGCAGAAGATTCCGAAGTTCTTGTAGGACCGCCGGGGCCGGGTGCGTCGGAAGCCGGCTGTGAACTCTCGGTGCATGACTCGTCTTCCTCGTCGTTGCGGTACTTCGCTGGCCGGTTGTCAGTCAGGATGGCATACATCCGGCGGTCCAATTTCTTTCTTGCCCACAAGGGCAATCCCAGCGGCAGCTTGCCGCCGAACAATTCCTTCAAGGCCCGGATGCCTGTGGCCTCGCACGCCTTCGTCCAGACTCGCTTGTGTTCCTCGCACTCCTCCTCGGCCGCCTTCAACGTCTTTATCAGGCGGCGGTTGCGGTTCACGAAGTCCCACATCGGCCGCAATTCGCCGTTGCTGTACGGGACCAGCACTCGCACGCACACCTGGAAACGGGCCGGCACGCCGACGCCGTAGACCTCCTTGCGCCAAACAATCCGGTAGCCCTCTTCCGAGAACCACGTTCGCCGGACCTTTTGGTTCTGGCCACGCTTCTTCTTGCGCACGAATTCCATCAGCCTCTTCCTCGGCTCCTACGCGGGTGCCCGTCTTCGTACTTGTTGTGCCCCTTGGGCGGCCTCACGAGTATCCGGCGAACCTTCTTCCGGCCGCACTTCTCGCAGCGTGTGGGCTGCTTGGCGTCCATTGCCTGGAACGCCTCGAACGTGTGACCGCACGCGCTGCATTGCAGGTCATACAGCGGCATGTCAGTTTTCCGGCTCGGTCTGCGGACGCTCGACGACCACCACGTTTTTCAGGTTGGTGATCTTCACCGGGCGGCCGGTGTTGCTGTAGCCGCCAACGGAATCCGGCGTCACGCGAATGACGTTCATCTTGTTCAGTCCCATCGCGGAGCCACGCCGCCAGGGATACACGATCAGGTCGCCAGGTCGGATTTCGCGGCCCAGGAAGTCGGTCGGGTTCATGGTTGTCCTTTCACAGGAGGAAGTAAGAGTGGTGCGACCGTCGATCAACGCGCCCCGCACCGTGGGCCGATTCCAACCCGTTTCAGGAGGCGAAGGGTCTGGTTGCTTGACGGGCTTCAGACGGCGCACCCGCCCGATGTCGCCTGTGCGATGTCTTCGGGAGTCAACGATGCGTATTCGCTCGGCATGTCGAAGTCGTAGCCAGCGGGCACCTCGTAGTCGTCCGGCGGAAACTGCTGCTCCCACCCTTTGGACAACTCCGCCGCGATCTCGCTCCGGGCGGCTCGGTAGTTGGCCACGTAGTTCATGCGAGTCCACAGTTCTTTGCTGGGCAGTTGGCCGTCTTCCACCATGCTGTGAAACTCCGGCCAGAACTTGGGGTGGATTTCATGGCGCTTGAGGATGGCCTTCAGATTGGGCACTCGCGTTTTCATGGCTGGCTCCTTGTGTTGGTTGCTGTTGTCTCTCCGCTGGGAGATCGCAAAACGCGAGTGAATCTGGAGTCGGATTTCGATGTCCGACAAGTCTTCCCAAGGCCCGATAGAGCAAGTCCCAGGCAAGCAGCCGCTTGCGTGGGAAGCCTTCGATATGCCCGGCCTTCCACTGGCGGCCAGCGGCATCGCGCAGTTCGATGCGGTAGTTGCCCTGGCTGGGACTGCCGGTGCCGGTGTTGACGATCTTGCCGGCGGCAATCGTCGTGACCTGTCCCGTGACGGCCGAGTGCAGTTCGATCTTGACGATCAGCATGGTTGTGCGGCTTGTTACAGGTCGATGTAGTCCACGCGGTTGAGGATGTTCGCTTTCGGCGTCGGCCGCTTCTGTGAAGGGTCGAGAAGCTCCAGAGCCGCCAGCCGGGCGGCGATGGCCTGCTCCGTTTCGCGCTTGACGAAGGTCTCGATGTGGCCGATCTCGCCGGGGTCCGCGTCGGGACGAGGAATCTCGCCGTTCCGCTGCTCGGCGCAGAGCAAACGTGCTCGGGCGGTGGCGGGCAACCGTCGCGCCTTGAGGCCGGAGTTGTAATCGTTCTCGTGTCCCATCAGTAGCACTCTCCCCAGGGTTCGCCGTCTTCGGGGTGGTGTTCTCCAGGTGTGCCGTGCCAAGCCTCTCCGTCGCCGCAGCAGTCGCACACGGAAACGTCGTGGCAGGAATTGGCCGCGATCCAATCGAGGATGATTTGGTGGTCGCCGGTTTCGTTGAAACGGTCTAGCGTCCTGTCGTCCATCTGATGGAGATTGAGGAAGCCGGTGCCGTCGCAGCGGGTGCAATGGATTCCGCTCATGCAATACACTCCCTTCGGAACCGACCGCGATGGCCCGGTCGAATAGGCCCACCGACATGCTTCCGACCGCCTATCCGTAGTCGCCCATAACCTCCGCGCTTACAGCCAATCCAAGGCCAGCACTCGGCTTCCGAGCCGACAATGACTTTCGCCCACGGCCGATCAATGTCGTCAGTGTCTAGCGGCGGCACGGGAAGATGCTTTCTCATGCCGCCCACACATTCTCGGACACAGGCTTCAGATTGTGTTCCTTGACGATCTCGGCGCAGTAGGCCGGGTTCAGTTCCACTGAAGTTGTGTGTCGGCCGGTGCGTTTACACACTCGGATTACGGTGCCGGTCCCAGAGAACAGGTCGAGCACGTCATCTCCTTCGCGGGTGCATAGCTTGATGGCTCGCTCCACCAGGGCCTCGGGATGCTGCGTCGGGTGCCAAGGCCGCCGTTCCTTGGCATTGCCCACGACGCGCGGAAACTCAGTCCAGGCATCCAAGGGCACCCGACCGCCTGCCGCCGCGCGCTTATCGCCGTTCAACTGCCGCCACGACGCTACCTTGATCTGGTCCGGGTAAAGCGGAGCATCCTTGCAGCGGAAACGAAGAATCGGCCGGTGTCCGGGACCGCAATCGGAGTTGCGGTTCTGCCCAAAGGTGAACGTCCAAACGAAGGGCTTGATTTCCAACCACGGCCGCTCTGTACCGAAATGGTAGGCCCAGTGCTTGATCGCCAAGTCCCAGATGGCGTTGTAGCTCACCCACGTCACGCCGCAGTGTGGGATCGTGGATTCCAAGACTTGGGCCAGCCAGTCCAGGTAGCCATCGCGTGGGCGTTCCTTGTAGCCGTTGTGGCTCAGCCCAATGGCGTCGGGCGGGTCCATGAAACAGCACGCGAAGTCCGGTAAAGACGGCAGCACGTCGAGGCAGTCAGCGTTTATCAGTCGGTGCATGGATCAAGAGCCTCTTCAATGTCCCAGCCTTCGTACTCGTAGTCTTGCCGGCGTTGGAGAATCCACTTGATGGCCCGGATGTCGCCGGCGCAAGCCTCGGCAATTCCATCCTCGTCGTCTTCGTAACAGCCCCACTCGTGCAGGCGGGCGAACAGCTTGCGCAGCGCGGCTTCCAGGCGTTCGGGCGTGTCGGCCAGCCAATACTCGTCGCCATGCTTGCCGTGGTAGATCAGGATTCGCATTGCCGCCTCCGCTTCACGACAACGTAGGTGCCGATCCAGCCGCCGATGATGTAGGCCACCACGGCGGTAAAGCACTTTTCGACGATCAGGACCGTGGAGACGATGGTGCAGAGGTAGAGCAGGGCGCTCAGGTTCGCGGCCGTTACTGGCCGTCGTTGCGTCACGGCGGCGATGCACATGGCCCAGATCAGGTCCATGAGGAAGCCGCAGATGAGCGCTAGTCCTATCACCGCCAGCCACGGCATACATCACTCCGTCAGTTCGCCCGAAATGCTGTGGCACTCCGGGCACTCAAGGTTCGATAGCTCTCCGTCCGCCGGCACCACAGCCACCCACGTATGCGAACACACCCGGCAGCACGCGAATCCGTAGGTCCACTCTTCGTGTTCGCCTTCCATTACTTGCCCTTCGCGTAGCGTTCGAGGCAGTCGAGCACGAGCCAGCCAAGTTGCGCGAGGAAGCTGCCGGCACAGCCGGCCGCGAACACGATGCAGGGCTGATAGCTCAGCAGAGCCAGTCCCAAGGCAAGACCGCACCAGAAGCCGGCGCACTGGTAGCAGTCCATGACGCGAGCCACCACGGGCAGGCGCGGCTTGATCCATTCGTAGACCGGCTCACTGATCTCACCGTCCACGATGATGTGGGTCATGCCCACGACGCCGAGGATGAACACCAAGAGGCTCATTGCGGCTCCACGTCGATTGTGTCCGCCGGCATTGGCTTCACGGCTCTCTCCTGGCGATTCAGCGAGAGTGTGATGGTCGGGATCAGGTCGCCGGGGAGCAGCTTGTCGTCGTCCCTGACGTATTCGAGGTTGACGGCGCAACCGTCGATGCCGGTCTTGTCGGCCACCTGCGCCAGCTTGGCGAGGGCGTCGGCCACCTGCTCGCCGCTCATAGCGGAAGTCTTGATGCGGTCTAAGAGAAACAATGGAATGGGCATGGCTTAGTGATAGAAGCTGGGGCGAGTGGCGTCTGAGAACCATTTGTCAAGGGCCGAGCCGTCTGACATGAGGCCCACAGCCATTTCTTCCAGGACGGCACAGCGGGCATCGCTGTCCTCGCGGCTGAGGCTGGAGAAGACGTGACCGCTGGTAATGGCCTGCCAGCAGGTTGCCACCTTCGCGGCGAGCTTCTGCTGATAGTCGGCCTTGACCCGGCCGCGATGGCGGGCGTAGCGGAGCGTGGGCGGATTGCCCTCGCCCATGAACTTGGCGCACAACTCTTCGATCCCGAGCACGACATTCTCGTCGCCGATTTTCTCGCCCAAGAGCCAGCCGTAGAGGCAAAGCTGGTCGGCATATTCGTCGTTGCAGAACTCCATGTAGCCGGAATTGATTGTCAGGCCCCGGAAGTCCATCGCCTTGTACATGGCGTGCTCCTTGCCTTGGCTCCGGCTGGGCTTGTCCGAACGGAAGCCGTCCAGGCAGACCGCGTAGCCCTTCGACGGGCTGGCCCCGTACTTGGAGCAATAGCCCCGAACCTTCCAATCGAAGACGCACGATACGCGGCCGTGGCCCAAGTCCAAGACGAAGCGGCAATCGGGCTTGCCGGTGAAGGGGACGCCTTCGATCAGGCCGTCCACCTTGAACTCGAAGCGCGGCGGCTCGATCGACTTGCGAAGCAAGTCGAGCAGGTCGTCGTAAGCCCCGGCCAGCTTGTACGCCTTGAAGACCCGTTTGCCGGCCGTCAAGGCGAAGTCGCGGTTGTGCGGCTCCACCTGACTCTCGAAGATCGCGCTGAACTCGAATTGGGCCGGCATGTCGCGGCCGAACAGGGCGTGGGCCAGCATCGACTTGACATAGGCGTCGAAGGCGCTGCCCACGGCGGCCGGCTGCTCTTGCGGCAGGCGAGGCGCGGGGTGGTCGGCCAGATAGCGGATGTAGAACTCGTCCTGGTCCTTGTACCAGAGGGACATGGACGAATAGCTGAGGGACTTGGGGATGCGCATGTCAGACTCCGGTGGTGGTGACGGGACGGCCGAGAATCTCTGCGACCACGACCTGCTCGCGCAAGCGCGGTGGCAGGGCGGCCAGGGCCTTGATCTTGTCCAGGCAGCACTTCTTGGCCTTTTTGCCGCTGCCACAAGGGCACTTGTCGTTACGGCCGGGCAGCTTCTCTTTCCGAATGGGTTGCAGTTTCATGTCTGTCTCTCGGAGCAAGGTTGCTTCCCGAACGGAATCTGGTGCCAGATTCGTTCGTGGTAGTAGAAAAGGATCAACTTCACGATGAAGCAGACGGCTGTGAACAGAACGCAACTGGTGAAGTTGCCGAACCATCCGTAGGCCAGCCAACCGCAGACAAGATTCGAGAAGGTTTCCCAGGAGACGGCCTTGATGAAGGACCGCTTGGGCGTGCTCGGGTCAGGCTTCATTTCTTCCTCCGCTTCACCGTGGCACTCTTGGCGGCCGATCCGTGGCAGTTCTCGCCCATCCAGTCGAAGAAATACCAACGGTTGAGCCGATCAATCACCGGATCGTGGGCGATATGTCGGAGGTATCGCTTCACTTCATCCCACGTTGAGAAGATCATCTCAAAGGGCAGCACTCCGAAGAGCCAATCAGGCGTGTGCTCGATACCTTGCTCCACGCGCACGAGGATCGGCTTCTTCATCCGGTTGGCCCACGTCAGTTCTTCGTATGTGCCACACGCATGGATACTCAGGTCGAGATTGACCACGAGAAAATCGGCGATGTCCACCATCCGCAGATCGACGGGACGAATCTGCTTCATCTGATTGCGTACAAACTCGTAGTCGCCGGCCCGTTTCGCCTTGTGGCGCAGGGCACGGTTTTCCAGGTCTTCTACGCCAATGTTGATGGGCTTGCGCGTCGGGTCGAGCCAGAGAATCTTCAAGTCCTTCAGGCTCTCGATCAGGTCTTGACGCCAGCCCACGCCGCCGTCCGTCACCCGATCCATCGCGCCGCAGAGGTAGCCCCGATTCAGGGCCAGGCGGTTCATCTTGGTTCTCTTCACGGTAGCAGCCCCCGGTATGTGGACGAGCCGAGGCGAGTGCAGCCCAGGTCCAGATAGCGGGCGGCATCGGCATAGGTCTTGATGCCACCGCTGGCCTTCACCTGGGCCTCGCCATTGACGGCTTCCAGCATGGTCTTGACGGCTTCGGGCGTGGCCCCGCCGTCGCCGAAGCCGGTGGATGTCTTCACGAAGTCCACGCCGCTTTCGACGCAGCGGCGGCACGCCTGGTGGATTTGGTCCGGCGTGTAGTAGCACGTTTCCAGGATCGCCTTGACCAGCACGCCACGCGGGTGAGCCGCCTTGACGATGCCGGCGATGTCCCAGAAGGAATCGTGATGGCCGCCGTCGAGAAACCGGCCGTAGTTGACCACCACGTCCAATTCCTTCGCCCCGCAGTCCATCGCCGCCACGGCCTCGGCATACTTGGCCTCCGGCAGCGTGTTTCCGTGCGGAAAGGCGACGACGGCGCACACGTTGGCATACAGATCGCTGGCCAGCGGCACCCAGATCGGGGCAACGCAGACCGACTTGATCTTGCGGGCGACGGCCAGGGCACAGGCGGCCCGCACGTCGGCCGCCGTGGCGGTCGGCTTCAAGACGGCCAAGTCCAGGGCGTCGGCGATCTGTTCTCGGGTGTAGCTCATAGGGTGATTGATCCTTCCACTTCGTTGCCGAAGGCGTCCCAGCCAGGTCGGCGGGCACGGGCGAACATTTCCAGGTAAGGGCCGGGCGATACCGACTCCACGAGTCGGTAGAACTCCTCGGGCTTCTCGCTATGTCGGCCTCGCGGCCAGGTAAACCACGTTCCGCCGGTCGGGCCGAAGGGGTTGCCGTGGCGTGGCCCCTTGCGGCAGACCAGGACGTGCTCGCTGTTGCACTGGAAGCGGCCGACGCCCAGGCCGGGCTTGGCCCAAGTGAGCATGTTCCACGGCTCGAAGCCCCAGGCTCGCGCCACCTCGTAGCCCCAATCGACGTGCTGGTTCACCACCCACAGCCACAGATGGGCTTGCTTGGCGGCTGGCACTTTCAGGCTGCAAATGTCCCCCACGCTCATGGTCCGATACTGCCGTTGTGGCCCGGCCTTGTAGGACGGGTGCCCGTCGTTAAGCGTCGGGGTCCACGGCGGATCGGCGATGATCGTGCGGTAGCTCACCGTCTCTTCAGAGCCTCCACCTGGAGCGTGAGATCGCGGACTCATTTATCCGCCTTGACAAACACAAGAAAGTAGGAGTGGTTCTTTCTCGCGTGGACTTGCCTTTTCATCCGACTCACTCCGGGCCGATTCGTCCGCACGAGTACGAACAAGTCCCTGGCGTGGAATCCGAGCTTGGTGTACTCGTTGACGATCTCAACGTGCGTCAAGTGCTGCCGGTTGGCACTCACTTCGTCCTGACACTTGACAATGAGGATGCCGCGATCGCGAAGCACGCGGCGAGCCTCTACGGCAGCCTCGACGTAGAGCGATAGGACGGCAGCGTGATACCGCGGGCCGCTCGTAGTCGTGGCGGACGAGGAGTAATGCTCACGAAAAGACGCATGAGACCCGGAGCCCGCAAGTTGATTCACGGATCGCCGGAAAAAGCCTTCCATGTACGGCGGGTCAAGGACAACACAGTCGATTGTCTCGGCCTCGTAAGGCAGCTTCCTGCAATCCACGCCGGTCTTCAGGTCACTAGCCAACAACGTATAGTGGGTCGGATCGACCTCCTTCCAAAAGGCCCCTTTCCCATAGGTCACGTCTGCGATCCTGGAGCCGCGCGGCACATGCAGACCGAGGATGTCTGCAAACAGGCGCGCGTTCTGGCCCACATGGGCGCTCAGGACCAGATCACTCGTGGCAACCATAGGCGCAGAGTCTCAGACAGTTGGCAGTCGGGTGTAACGAGATGGAGAGCCGGGCTACAGTTTGCCCATCGCTTTGGCGACGATGGCGGTCACGACCACGACACCACAGACGGTAACGATGGCCACGGGTGCCTCGCAGGTCATGGTCACGACGACCGCGCCGGCCAAGAGCGAGATAATCAGCGTGACAATTCCACCCATGCTATTCGCCTTTTATGCGTTTGATGGTTTGGAGGTAGTAGGTCTCGCAGTTGCGGCAGAGCCGGCAGTACGAGCCTTCCAGGCTGCCGCAGTAGGAGACGAGGCGGTTGCCCTTGAATAGGCCCATGACGTAGCGAATGAAAGCCGTCGTTGGACACCAGTACGAGTTGATGTGGCGGACCCGCCACTCGTAGCACGGCCCGCCTACGGCCTGAAGCACGTCGGCCGGCACCTGGGGTTCATCGGTGAAATACGCCATGAACGTCAGGACCACTGGGACTTGGTATTGGGCCGTGTACCAGTCAATGCCGTCGCGGACCCAATCGAGATTGGTGCTGGACACTCGCAGCCGGACGAACATCAGATTGTGTGGTGCGCCGTGGCGGAACGCCCAGATCGGTGTCGGGACCGGCTCTTCCTCGCGTGGATTCGCGGTCAGGACGACCGGGGCGGGGAAGTCGAATTTCGGAATGGACGTGTTGAAGAAGCGGCGGGGGTATTGGGCCGTGGAGGTGATGACGTGTTCCCGCTGGTTGTTGCTGTCGTTGCCGCAGTTGACCCGCACGATGCCGTCGCCTACCTCGTCCAGCGTCGGAAAGTGCGTCTGGTCAATGGGCACGTAGAAGGCACCGGGCCGATTATGAAAGCATTGATTGCAGCCAATCGGGCAGAGTCCAACTTGCGGCTTGCAGTCGAAGAGACACGTTCCATCTTGCTTCGGGTTTCGCTTCGTCATATCACACCTTGTTGAGTTGGGCATACTTACCGAAGTACCTGCGAGCGGCCCGATTGTAGGCGCGTGCGGCATCAACTTTTCGCGTGAAGTAGCCGAGATAGATGTCTTTGTAGTTGGCTGTGATCTTCGCCATCCATTTGTCAGCCCACGCTGACCAGTACACCCCCTTGAAGCCGGACGTGTTGTTCCTTCGTAAGCCTTCATTGGCTTTGTTCTGCGATGTAGTTGCTGTCCGCAGATTGCGGCGTCGGTTATCCAACTTGTCACCGTTACGATGATCCACCTGCGGTGCTCGCAGCCCCATACGACGAGCTACAACATCGTGCATCAACGGTTGATTGCCACGACGGTCTCGGGTCGTGCGGCGGGCGTATTCGCCGTTACGGCGTGTTCGCATACAGCCCCAGCGGTAGCGGCGCAACGATGCGTAGTCGCAATCGCTGACCTTTGTAGTCCTGCCATTGGTCAGTGGAATCAGCTTCATTTCAGGAGCCAGACGACGTAGGACACGGGCCAACTGAGCGCTTGCATCAGTTCGTTCGGCGTCCGGCCGCGGGTGCGGTCGGTGATCGTCACGGCCAGCGCGAAGCAGCCGCCGGCTCAGAACGTCAGGCCGTAGGACACAAGATTCAAGACGACGCCGATGGTTCTCACTCCACGTCTCTCCGACGCCAATATCTCGCTTCTTTTGGGATGCCGTCGTCGGACAGTTCTCTGTACTTGAAACTCACAACTTGGCCCTTCTTGAATTGCTTGCCTTCGACCCAGTAGAGAGCGTCGATGCCGGGGTTGTTTGCGGCCCAGTCACGGGCCAGTTGATCGGCGAACTCCCGCTCGGCATCGGTCAGGCCCGCCAGTTCCAGGCGTTTGCCTTGGTAATCCACGATCAGGGCACCGATCCTGCCCAAGAGCCGGCTGCCTTTGCTGGTCTCCCGGCCGCTGGTGAAGCCCAGCACGCGGGCCTCGGCGTCCTGGAAAGGTTTGTATTTGAGGATGGACCGATGGCGCTTCGGCGTCCAAATAGCGTTGGGATTGCGAATCACCACGCCTTCACCGCCCTGGTCCAGCACCCGTTGCAGATAGGCTTCCACCTGGTCGCTGGCCTCGCCTGGAATGTCGATCAATTTGGTCTGCGGATGGAGGTAGCAGATCGAGGCGTCGGTGTTCTCCAAGGCTTCTCCGAGCACGGCCACTTCTTTGCCGAACGTCTGGTTAGCAGTCAGGAACTTGAAGTGGTCGCCGAGGCATCGCTTCGGGACGGGGACACCCTCGAAACGCTCGCCCTTGTTGTTGAGTCGCTGTCTGATCCATGCCTCAATCGTGAGGTAATCGACGTGGCAGAGCATGTTGGCGTTTTTGATCTCGCCGGTGCTGAAGATCGCGGCCAGCGGCGGTGTGGAGTAGACCGCGAAGACGATCTGGCTGAATCGCTCGTCCGGGGTGTCGCCGCCGCAGATGCTCCGGCAAAGTTGGAACTTGCTCCGTCCGGCCCACAACTCGCCGTCCAGCGGGCAAGCCGGCAACCGATTGAGCCACCAGTCGGGGGCCATGATTGGATTGCCGTAACGGCTCCACAGGCCGGTCGCTAAGGGCTTAATCTTGGCCTTCTTCTGGCCGGTCTTGGGGTCGATGATCGAGGCCCAGGGCACCTCCTCAGTGGGCAGGCCACGGGTCAGGCCGCCGTCCCAAAAGCAGCGGGTGCCATCCAGCTTCTCCGATACAAACCAGCCCGCCACGTTATGCTTGCGCGGGTCGTAGTGGTCGGCTAGTTGCAGAAACTCGCGTCGTGCCATCAGTCACACCTCCACCGAAAGCAGGGATCGGAGTAGCAATTCCACGTCGGTTGTCCGCCGCGTGCGGACCCGTCGCTCGACTGCCACTGGCCGGCTGTAGACCGTCAGGCCGGGCCAGCAAGCGGCCCGCTCCAACCAATCGGCCGGAATGAACTCGACGACGTGCATGTACGTTTCATCTCAAAAGATTCGTTAGTCTCTCCGCTGGGAGATCGTAAATCCGGGTGACTTCTGGAGTGCCGCCCCGAGGTTTTCTTCCAAATACCAGCGAGGGTCTGAAGCCCAATGTTCATTCCAGGGCCTTGGGACGGTGATGGCGTGGCCGCCGTGGGCCTCGAACCGCTCAATGTTTTCGCGGTAGTCGTCGATCAGCAGGGAGTCAGGACGAGCGAAAAGATGCTTCCGGGGCGTGATGGCGTACTGCCGGTGCATCCACTCGGGAAAGTGGTCGTGAATCCACTCCAGCTTTCCGGCCAGGCAGTCGGGGTCTTTCGTGGGCGAGGTGGCGATGCAGACATTCTCGCGGCCAACGGCTTGAGCGCAGGTGTCCAAAAGCCAAGGGAAGAAGTCCGACTCCGGCACCTTGACCCAGACAGAGCGCGGGATCGACGCCCAGAGCGTGGCAGGCGTGTATCGCGGCTCACCCAACATGGCGTTGGCCGCATCCGCGATGTTGAAGCCTTGCGCACGCGGGTAGCTGGCATACTCGCTCGGGCCAATGTCGCAGCCGACCGAGTGCAATACGAAGGGTGCCAGCGTATTGCACACGTCATCCAGGTCCAGGAAGATGCGTCGGATCATTCGTTGCGCAGGGCCTCCAATTTGCGCTGGACGCGGGCCTCAAGTTCCCGCGCCATCCGATACATGGTCGTGCGCGACATGCCGACCGCTGCCGCGATTTCATCGAGGGTGTACCCCGCCTCCCGCATGGCAACAAATGTCCGTTCCTCGTCGCAGGTGCAGCAGGACTCAATCAGGTCGCGGGTTTCCAACTCCTCTTGATAGGAAGGAACCTGGAACCGCTCGGGAATGACGTTCACGACTGTAGGAACGGTCAATTCTTCTCCCTGGGCGCGGGCGCGGAATTTCGACGTGTGCGGCGGCACAATACCTTCAATCTCGATCAACTCGCCCAGTTCACGGTTGATCCATGCACCGATGCAATCGGTGGGGTTCCAGTTGCCTTCGTATTTCAAGGCTGTGCCTTCGGCCATCTGATTCACAGCCTTCGTCAACCCAATGAAAGCAGCACTGGTCAAGTCATCACGAAGATGGGCGGCCCCTGGAAAGCAACGAATGAAGCTCTCGACCTTGGCAACTGCCAACGGCATATTGCCGACAATCATTTCTTCACGAGCGGCCGAATCCCCGGCGACCACGCGCCCAAAGAGCGCCAGGTTTCTCTCGGCATCCAACGGTTCGCTCATTTGCGAGATAAGAAGGTCGTTGTATTGATTACTCACGGATGCGTTCTCCAACGGGATCAATCCGCCAAGCGCAGCGGGTGTAGAACTGGTGGGCCTCGCAGGCGAGGCGGGAATAGTCGTAGACGGACCCCTTGGGGTCCAAGATGCGGCCGTGGTCGTAGGCAACCGTGTGGCCGAAGCGTGCGCCGGTGCCGTCGATCACGCCCCGAGTCGCCCGGATCGTCTCCTCGAATCGCCGCCAGTTGTTGTCCGGGTAGAGAACCGTCTTGTGCGGCCCGGCTTCCGTCGGTTGCAGGACGGGGAACAACTCCACCGGCGTGACGGCGAAGCCGCGAGCCAAGGCGACTTGGATTAGCTCTTGGATGTGGAAGCATCGCCGGCACAGCGGCTCGGGCAGATTGGGAAAGACGATCTCGCTGCCGTCATGGCCAATGGCCGCGAGCAGGTGGGCGATGGGCGTGTCCAAGGCCATTGCGAACGCCGTGGGCATACACATCCAGGATTCAGGGCGTTGTTGCAGTTCCATAGGCGCAGGGTTTCTCCGCAGTTGGCGGCGTTAGCGGGTTGAAGAGAGGGCGACGGGCTACCAGCCTTCGCGGTCTAGCTCGTCGAGAAGGGCGTCGATGTCAGGAACCTGACCCCAAGACGCCTTCCAGTAGCCGCGCCAGTTGGGCGGCGCGAACAACTTGTCGTATTCCTCTTGTGTGGCGGCGGTGAGTATCCAGATGCCGATGCCGAAGGCTTCCCACACGGGCCATTTCAGCTTTTGGGCCTTGGTGAAGCTGTAGTTCTTGCCTGGTCGCTTCACGTCGATCCAACGCTGTCCCCATTTCGGGTGTGCGATGAATAGGTCCGGCACGCCCATCTGGAAGGCGTTGCCGATCATCCGCTCCACATGCCAGCCCCGGACCTTGAGGTAGGCAATCAAGGATTGCTGGATGTGCCATTCCTGGCTGTGCTTGGGCCGGCGGATGTCACCCACTACTTCATCATCTCCGGCGCTCTGATCTTGACCTGCGTGGCTCCCGATTTCTTTTCGGCCCAGTTGTTCATCCCTTCGCACCAGTCCATACCGATCAGCGGCACGTAGGGACGGAAGTGCTCGACGGAATCGCGGACCACCTGCGTGACGCTCGAAACCATATCCGGGCGGGTGACGCACATGATCTCGTCGTGGATGTTCATGGGTGCGACGTGCCACTCGTTCGCCCCTACCGGCTGCAAGTCCCAAATCTTCCGCTGGACGTGCTTTGTGATTTCAGCACCGGGCGATTGGATTTCATGGTTCGCTGCCGCCCGCATGTTGGCCGCCTGCATCGAGAACGCCGCGCCGTAGAGAGCCGACGAGACGGCACCGCCAGCCGTCTGTACGCGGTCACGGCGGACCACCTTGACTCTGCAATCCTTCCAGTGCTTGGGCGTGTTGCGGGCCAGATCGAAGATCGCGCGGGAAATGCGGTTTTCGAGGGTGAAATAGCGGCGGAACCCCAGCATCGTCTCGGCAAAGTCGGCCGGGTCTCTCCACACGACCTTGGTGCCGATGCCGCCCGGTTGGGTCATGGAGCAGAACGAGTCGGCGACCCGCTTCCGCCACTTCTTGACGCCCACGAACCGGCTGCCGAAGCTCTCGATGGCCTGCTTGGCAACTTCTTCCCTGATGCCCAGACGGTTGACCAGGGTACTGTGGTCGCCCCCGTAGAGCATTGTGCCGAAAAAGCCCTGCTTGCCCTTCGTGTACATATCGTTGGTCGTACTGCCGTCGCTCGACTTGACCTCTTCGTAGGTCGTGCCGGGGAAGATCGCCATGCCAAACAGAGCGTGAATCTTCCGGCCAGCGATCAACTCGGCGCGCAGGGCCTCGTCGTTGCACACAGCGTCAGCGATGGTCACCTCGAAGGAACTGAAGTCGCCGCCGCAGAGCAGATACCCGTTCCAGGCCAAGGGGAACGTCTGCCGGACTTCCTTGGTGTGCTTGATCCCCTGGGCATTGAGGCCATCCGCCCCGGCCATGCGGGACGAGAGGGCACCAATCACGACAAACGAGGCATGGAACTTGCCGGCCAAGAGCAACTTGTCGTATAGCTCGATTTCCTTGGCGGCGAACTTGACGCCGAGGATTTCCTTGGCACGAACGCTGGCCGGGTGCCGGCCGACCTTCAGGAAGCCCATACCGCCGCAGCGTGCGCACTGCGGGTCGTCGCCCTGACACTTGCCGCACGGCTCTGGCTCGCCGACGTAGCACACGCCGTTGCACTGCGGGCAAGTGTCCGTTTCCTTGTCCAGGTGGCCTTTGCCCTTGCACCTCGGGCACATCTTGCCTATGCCCCACTTGCTGATCGCTTCGAGGTTGGCCTTCTTCGTGGAGGTGTCGAGAATCAAGTGCTCGGTGCCATCCATCGCGGCCATGACGTAGGTGCGGACCTCGCTCGGCTTGTTGATGTTCACCGGGCTGGCCGCCACCGTGGCTTCGGCCTTCGCCTTCAGGGCTTCGATTCCTTCGCGGTTGATCGTGAAGCCGTGCCAGCGGACGGCCGCCACCATGCAGGTCAAGGTGGAGTCGTTGTCACCCGGCTCCGGGCAGCCGAAGTGTTTGTCCAACTCGCGCGTATAAAGGATGTCGTCATTGGCGTAGTCGCGGGCATCTTCACGGGTGGCCCAGTGGTCGATGAATTGTCGAATCACGCCGGGCCAGGCGTATTTCGTGACCTTCTTGCCGCCGTCTTCGTCAGCCTCGATTGCCCAGCCCTTTTCGGGGCTCGACACGGCAAGGGCCGTGGGCGCATAGCCCAACTCGTAGGGCC